>Ga0209401_1000033_pt1 | contig 100216 bp, 138 predicted proteins | sample M_140807_MF_Meta_FD_187318 | JGI IMG/M metagenome (GOLD analysis project Ga0209401, IMG submission 187318) | Freshwater microbial communities from Lake Montjoie, Canada to study carbon cycling - M_140807_MF_MetaG (SPAdes) (version 2) | ecosystem: Environmental > Aquatic > Freshwater > Lake...
ATGCGGGCACGCGTACAACCTTTCCTGTATTCAGATTCTCATAATTGTAGGCCGCGCGGGAAGTTTGGGGGATGTGGTGGTTGATCCAGGGTTTCATACCGTTCGCGATTTGAGCCCGCTTCGGGTACTTTCCAGTCTCTTTGTTGGGTGTCAGGGCAATCTTCATCATGTGTGCCTTGAATGCATTCGCCTTGTTTGCGGGCAGCCATGAAGGAACCTTAAATTTAGATTCAAAATCGGATACCGCCGCGTTGCGCTTCCGGGTCGCCAACGTCTTTGCTACAAAGTTCTTTGTCGCCTTGGAGAGGTTGGCCTTTCGGACCTTGCCACGTGGCCCCGCCTTGACGGCGTTCAGAACCGCCTTGAGATTTGCGTTATTTCCATTCTTATAATAATTCTTCAACTTTTGTTTCAGTTCATATTGGGTGGTGGTCTCCACGTCCGCAAAGAGACTGTTCATCGAGCTCGAAGCGGATGACAGGCTTCGGGTCGGACTTGGGGTCTTGACCTTGGGTCGCGTCATCTGGTAAATGACTCCAAACTGGTTCGCGGACGACAGGCTTCGGGTCGGACTTGGGGTCTTGACCTTGGGTCGCGTCATCTGGTAAATGACTCCAAACTGGTTCGCGGACGAAAACTTATTAAATTCGGCACGGTTATTCGTCTTTATCACTGCGCCTATGATTGCATCCTTGGCCTCGCGGCTCATCGTCGCCCACTCGCGTGTGGTGGGCTGCGCGCCCGGCTTGAGCTTCTGAACCCGTCCGTCTTTCATAAACTTGTACTTTGTTGACCCGACAGTTATGTTGTAGGATGAGCTGACCGCGGACGGCCCCTTCCGAGACTTGATGCGGGCGATAATCTCGGCCGGCTTTGTCTTGTTCGAAACCTCAGCGATCCCGGCGTTTCGTGCAATGGCCAGAAGTTCGGGCTTGGTCAGGCGCGTGGCTTGCCGGCCGTTGATGCGGAGCAGGCCGTTGGCCCCAACCTCAAATTTATGTTCCGGTTTTGCTCCGGCCGTCTTGACGTTGGCCGGGATGTTGAAGAGGGCCCGGACGGCTGCCGGGATGTTGCGACCGGCCGCGGTGTATGTCGATATGACCGTCTTTCGACCGGCCGCCTTGCCCTTTGGTACGGCAAACCAGTAGGGCTGCTGCCCGGGACCGGGTCGCACGTAGTACCCTTCCTTTGTCGCATTCCAGCTGTTCGCGCGCCTGTTCGAAACTCCGGCATAGGCCTTCTTGTTTGTCGTGACGTTCAGCGGATGTCCGGCGTTTCTAAAAACCTTGAGGGTCGAAGCCGGGATGGGCTTGCCGGCGTTTTCGAACGCCTTGCGCACCTTGGGGGCCAGCGGCCCGAGGTTGACCGTCCCGTTCAGGACATTCGGCCCCGCTTGGAGCTTTCGGTAGTACTCATATGGATAAAGACGCGGGAGACCGTTGGGACCCGGGCGAATGTAGTACCCCCGTGGGACTACGGCCGGGAGTTTGTTCCACGTGCCAGCCAGGGGGTGGTTGCGGTTCTTGGCCGTCGTGGCCGTCCCACTGAAAATTTCAGCCCCAAACAATCCAAAACCATAATTTGTAAAAAATTGTTTGAAAAGTTCTACGGGCACGCCAATGTCATCAATTTTAGTAATTCCTGAAAACAAAATTGTACCATTCTTAAAGATCTGATAGGTCACCTTGGGTTTCTTGAATTTAATACTCAACGCGGGAGCCATAATTCCAACCATCGGGACATCATCAAGCATGTCATGCGGAATGAGAGCCCGGGTCGCCTCCGCAAATGATTCCAGATTAATCTTTTTATTAATTTTAAATGAACAATTAATAATTTTATATTTTGGTTTCATGCGAATTATAGATTTTGAGACCCATTCATTCTTTGCACATTTCAGGTAGGCTTCCTCAAAGTTTCCGGCTCCACTGACCTGAACGCCATCCTTGGTCAGAATGACCGTGAGATTCTTGGTCTTGGCCGTGACGTACTTGCACTGGTCGGCTCCCTCGCCGATCCATTGCCCGTTCACATACCGGACCCGTGGCTTGGCTCGGAGGTTTATGTACCCCGCAACCTCTGTAAAACCCGTGACATTTTCATAAAATATCTTTCCAAAATTGACGGCCGCGCTCAGCGACGACACGGTTGATATAATTTTGGGCTGGGTCACGGTAAAGCCGGGACCCGAAATCGCGCGGCGCCTCCGAAATATTTTCTGAATCTTTCGGGCGGCCGCAGCCTTGTTCATCTATTATTTTGTTATATTTTAATTTTCGCCAATATCGACCCCAAATATGAATGGCTGGTTTGAATACATGGATCCCTTGTATTCGAGAGCCTCGTTTCGAACCTCAATTTCACGCGAGCTGAACGGCCCGGCATAAATATCCTGGTTGAACTTGCAGACCCCAAGACTGTTCTCGCGACAGTGCGTGTTGAAGTGAGCCACGAATATCTTCTGAGGTATGAAACGATCCCGACCAAACAGGCACTTCTCGGAAGCCAAGAAGTTCTGGAGTGCGTTGGTCACCGTCGCGACCTGTGTCTGGATCTTCTTGAAGTAGGCCGGGAGGACGTTCCAGATGTCCTTGTCGGCATACTTGTGCGCATAGTCGAGGTAGGCTCGAATGCATTTGCACATGATCGCCGGGAGCTCGAGCTCGAGTTTGTCCTCGAGGTGCGGGTCAGAAACCTCCGGAGCAATCTGGCGACCAAAGTTGACCGTCGCAAGGCGGCGCAGGATAGACCCCGAGTTATCCTTCCAGTTGGGAACCTCGTTCCCTCCGAGAATACCGGGCGTCTTCCACTGCAGACTGACGGCCGTCTCGTTTTTGCGCGCAATCGACACATCCTCTCCCGAGACGAGCGACTGAAACTCAGCCTGTTCGAGAGCCAAGTCACCCTTGACCTCGGGGCTGATGAAGACAAAGCCCTTGTAAATACTCTGAAGACCAAACTTCCGCTCGATATTGTTCGAGAGCGTCGCGACATCCTCGCATTCGTAAAACTTGCGGCAGACCTTGGTGATGAGCGTCGACTTTCCAGACTGTGCGATCCCCTTGAGGAACGGGATAATCTGCCAGCCATCGAGCTCATTCACATCGAAACACAAACGACCGATGAAGACATAGATCCACCGGCAGACCGCCTCCTCGAACCGCTGGTAGTCCAGAACGAGCTGCATGTTTGGCGTCGGAATATCGTACCAGTCCGCCTTGTCTGTGTGCGCATCGAACGGCATGTCGAAATACTTGCAACTGACGACTGTCGGATCGAGCTCATGAAACTCGTAGTGGTTATACGGGTAAAACTTGATACGATACTGGTTCGACTTGGCGTCCCAATCCTTTCCGACGAGCAGGCCGTTCTGAAACGACCAGACGTGGCGATCCTTGCAAATCTCCTGAAACTGAAAGTCCTGGCAGTTGTTCAGGTGGCGCTCCAGATCTGCAACCAGGTTTCCACGGCTCGTGAGCTGCTTCCACCGCTCGGGCTCATCCTCCTTTTGGGTCGAGTCGTAAATAAACTTTTTAATCTCTTTGACCGGCTTCCACGCCCGGGTGTTGCGAATCTGCACACAACACTGACCCTTGTACCGCTTGTACCCTTCGTCATAGGCCTTGGAAAGCAGGTACAAAAGGAGCTTCTGGTAAGGCGTCGTCGTCTCGTCATCCTTCAGGGATGTATCGATATTATCGATTGCGAGAGTCGGGTTCGTGCTTCTGTTGTGCTTGCGTTCCCACAAGCGAAACTGCTCGAACATCTCCTTGCGATCGGTAATCAAGCGGCGAACACGAAACTCAAGAGTAAACTCCTCGTTGTTAATGTCCTTGCTCGCATCCTTTTCGATACCCATCTGCTCGATACGAGCCAGAATGGTACGACACCCGTTGATGTACAGATCCTTCTTGTCTCGCACCTGTCGTTCGACATAGTCGACCGGAAACTTGTCCGCATCCCGAACCTGATCTTTCGGGAAAAGAACGTACGACCACGCATTGGCAGCCGCGAGAGAGTTTGCCCGGACGTGAATCAGGGCATCTTTCTCCATATTTTTTACATAATTTTCGATATCAGCCTTTGTCCACGAATTCATCTCGTTGGTCTGCTTTGCATTTTGAATCTGCTCGGCGTGTTCATCGGTGAGATCCTTTGTGATTGTGTGAACCTCCATACTATATATGGGACTGTCTTTTTTAAGCCTCCTCGTCTGCTGGAGTGGAGGCTGGGGCTGCTGGCACACACTTGCAAGCAGACTTGCCCATGGCGGTTAGAATCTTTACCAGAATCTTATTCTGCATCTCGAGGCTCGTGGCGATCCGCTCGACGGCATCCTTGGTGGACACGAGGGCCGTGGCGACGGTCTCGCCATCGTCAGTCGCCAGGAGGCTGCTCAGGGCATCGAACATATCGGGATACTCATCCATCTCCTCGTCCTCCTCGTCAATTTCCTCATCGTCTTCCTCTTCTACGGGCATTGGCACTGGCTTGGGTGGGGGCTGGGCACGGCGAGACATTTGTAATTTTTGCAGAGAAATTAAGGATTGAATTTTTTCGCACACCAAGCCAGCCCCGTAGGGGCTGTACCATTTCCACGGGAGAGACTAAGGCCCTGGAACTTTTCCACGGGTCAGCGCCGCATGCGCTGGAACTATTTTCCCGGGTTATATTAAATGCCTGCCGGTGGTCTCATGCAACTCGTCGCCTATGGCGCTCAGGACGTGTACCTTACTGGAGATCCCAAGGTTACTTTTTTCCATTCAACATACAGCCGCCATACCAATTTTGCTATGGAACTTGTCCAGCAGAACATTTCTGGAGCTGGAGGAAACGGCGGTCTCCAGTCCGTGACCATTTCTCGCTCTGGTGATCTCGTCGGTGACATGTTCGTGGCTCTGACGCCCACGACGGCCTCGGCCGCTCAGCTTACCTCGAACAACATCGGGGCTGATATGTGCTGGGTGGCTGAGCGTGCTTTCGACTCTGTGAGCCTCTTCATCGGTGGTCAGCTCATTGACAAGCATTACCAGACCTGGTTCCGTCTGTATTCCGAGGTCTTTATGGAGTTTTCCAAGAAGACCAACTATGGCCAGCTGACTTCTCTGGCGGTTGCAAACAACCTGACCTCAGCAACCAACACCTCCCTGGGCAAGGTCTATCTCCCTCTCATATTCTTCTTTAACAGGAACCCGGGCCTTTTCCTGCCTCTGATTGCCCTGCAGTACCACGAGGTCCGTATCGATTTCCAGGTTTCGACCCTTTACTCCAACTATTTCGGAACGAACGTCTACGAGGTCTGGGCCAATTACATCTACCTGGACAGCAAGGAGCGTGAGAAGTTCGCCAAGCTGAATCACGAGTACCTGATCGAGCAGGTTCAGCACGTCGCTCCCGACGCTGTCGGTGGTTCATCAAGCGAATATGCTCCTTCGGTCATTCGTCTCCAGTACAACCACCCAGTCAAGGAGCTCATTTGGTGCTACGCCAACCCGAACTATGCCACGAACCCCAACGCTCTGTGGAATTTCACCAGCGGAACCGCAAATGTGAACGTGACCATCGACTCGAACAAGCTTGCCCAGTCTGGATCCATGTTCCTCGGAAACCAGGTAGGCGTCCCTCTCCTGTATGCCCCGCCCAATCTGGTTTCAGGTTCTACTCTGTATCTGACCTCCAATATTTCAGGAGTTTTTACAGGAAACGTCCTTGCCGGAAATACATTCAGCGTTCAGTCGAACGTGACCCTCGGAAACGTCTTCTGGTCAGAGGCTGGCATGCCTAACTATGGAACCTCCAACACCGCCTATGGCTATGAGGTCGGCCCGCTCCACCAGTTTAAGCTCATGCTCAACGGCACGGATCGTTTCGTCCCCCAGACTGGTAAATATTTCAACTCGTACCAGCCGTACCAGTATCACTCGGGCGCTCCGTATCCAGGAATATACATTTACTCGTTTGCTCTTCGCCCGGAGGAGGCTCAGCCCTCGGGCACATGCAACTTTTCCCGCATCGACATTGCCCAGGCGGCCGTGTATCTCAAGACTGGAATGCCCACGAACCTTCTTCAGAAGATGTTTGCGGTGAACTATAATATCCTGCGGATTCAGTCTGGCCTTGGTGGTCTCGCGTTCTCGAACTAGAGAAACTCTTGAGTTTCTCCGCCCAAAATTATTTTCTCTGAGTATAGTACAAAATGGGAGGAGGTCTTATGCAGCTCGTAGCCTATGGCGCTCAGGATGTGTATCTTACCGGTCAGCCGAAGGTGACCTTTTTCCAGGCCGTGTACAAGCGCCACACGAACTTTGCCATGGAGAACATTCAGCAGACCGTGAACGGCACCCCCACCAACGGTGGCCGTGTGTCTGTGACCATTGCCCGCAACGGCGATCTGGTCGGTAATATGTATGTGGCTCTTCTGCCCCAGACCGGCCTGGCCACCACGTCCACCAACTCCACCACCCCCGACTCCATCTTCCTGGCCGAGCGCGCCATCAGCTCCGTGGAGCTGACCATTGGCGGCCAGCGCATCGACAAGCACTACCAGACCTGGTTCCGTCTGTACGCCGAGTGCTTCCTGGGCGAGTCTGACAAGATCAACTACGGCAAGCTGGCCTCCAGCTCAGTGGTCGCCGACGCCTCCACCAACAAGACCTATGTGTACCTGCCCCTGCTGTTCTTCTTCAACCGCAACCCCGGCCTGTACCTGCCTCTGATTGCCCTGCAGTACCACGAGGTCCGCCTTGACTTCGACCTGACCAGCGCTTACTCCGCCTATTTCGGCTCGAACGCTATGGAGGTCTGGGCCAACTACGTGTACCTGGACACTGAGGAGCGCCGCCGCTTCGCCCAGAAGGGCCACGAGTACCTGATCGAGCAGGTGCAGCACACCGGTGGTGACGCCATCTCGGCCGCCTCCTCCACCGTGCGCCTGTCCTTCAACCACCCCGTGAAGGAGCTGATCTGGTGCTACTCCAACACGACCGCCACCTCCAACAACTCCCTGTGGAACTTCTGCACGTCCCAGTCCAACGTCCAGATGACCGTGTCTTCCAACGCCGTCCCGGTGCTGACTGGTCTGCCCCACGAGATTGGCGCTCCCCGTCTGGCCTCCAACATTTGCGTCCTCAACTCTACCACTGCTCTGACGTCCAACAGCCTGAACGGCGCCGGTGTGGCTTGGTTCGAGGAGGGCACTGCGGCCGGGTGGGGCACCGCATACAGCGGCGGCTACGAGGTCGGCCCCCTCAAGGACTTCAAGGTGGTTCTCAACGGCCAGGACCGTTTCAAGGAGCAGATCGGCAAGTACTTCAACCAGTACATGCCCCTTCTGTACCACACCGGCACACCCTACCCCGGCGTGTATGTGTATTCCTTCGCCCTGCAGCCCGAGGAGCACCAGCCGACTGGCACCTGCAACTTCTCTCGCATTGATAACGCCCAGGTGGCTGTCAACCTGAAGACGAACGCCAACTTCTCCAACCCTCTCCAGAAGATGTTCGCAGTGAACTACAACATCCTGCGCATCCAGTCTGGCATGGGCGGCCTCGCATTCTCCAACTAAATGGGTAAAGTACGTAGTACTTTTGACTGTAAATTTTTAAAAATAATAGGGCACTGCCCAGGGTTCCGACCCCAAGATCGTCCTTTCGGTGATCTTGGAGTCGAAATTTACTATCCGTATAATATAATGTCGTCGTCCTCCGTGTCGTCGTCCTCCGTGTCGTCGTCCTCCGTGTCGTCGTCCTCTTCAATCCCTCCACTTAACCTAGTATTCTCTTCTTCATTTAATCTTACCCCCGTTTTTGACTGTGCCGGTGCTGAACTTAAAAGTTGGGGTGACATTGGCGGGTTTTGTTGCGCCTGCTGTTGCGCAATAATAATCATATTTGCGGGATCACGAGGCGCGCCTTCTCCTAAGGGTGGTATGACTGGTATGACAATTTTCCTGTACGTAATCGGTGTCTGCTGTTTGTCAAGTTCTGTTAACTATATGTTTTCATATTTCGAGCACAGGGCCTATCTGGCATCAGCTTCATGCGCAGCCATTTCTACATCCTCATAATAACTTCCCACTTTCCAGAATTGGCTGCAAATTCATTTTCTCTGGATATGTGTGAGTGGCTCTCAGAAAGTACAAGGACTCCGGTTGTCCCGTGAGGCTCAAATTGGTGAAAAGCTCGGCTAAACCCGCACTTTTCAGCGATTCGATTCATAATTTTTTCAAGGTGGGCACTGCGAGCGATCCATACGCCGTCAACACGGCCGATCAGATGCTTCATCTAATGTCCCATCATTTTATATATAATAAGTCCTACCGCGAATACGAGATACAAGAGTCCAAAGTAGTTTTCTCCCTTGGTCGCCTGAGGCTTGGAGCCTTCAATCATGCTCGCAACGCCAAGTGCTGCAAACAAGCCAGCCATTACCCAGAATGCAGGTGTGTTAAGGTCAGCCGCCATATTATCTATAATATAAGTATGGAGAATCTTTCTGGGCCTGAACTCGTCAAGGCTGTTCGACTTGAGGATCCGAGTATGAGCATTGAAGATGTTCTTAACAAGGTCAGAACAATTTTACTTAAAAAAAATATAGAAATTGTAAAATCGTTGGGTCATGATAACATTTTCATGAATATCAAGGAGCTACTGAAAATGAATATGGCACATGAAGACTTGGTACTTGCTCTGGAAGAATTTGGGGGTATTGATTCTGGTCTTCTGGATCAGTTCATCAATATGACCGAGGCGGAAGTCCCAGTCCTGCCAGCCCCCCGCTCGTGTTGTTTGTCCTGGAGAACTGCTGGGAAAGGAAAAACACGAGGTATAGACCCCCAACCATGAGGATAGTCGCCTTGAGAATCTCGGAAGCAATCTTCCGGCGCTCTGGGACGAAGAATATCTGAAGTCCAAATAGAATCAGACCAAGTCCGAGAGCAAGAATTATAGAAGCCGGTAGCATTATACTACTTAAGGACATTTTTATTAATACGATTAATGAATTTTTCTTATCTAGAACCATTGACTGAATTTGCTTTCCGGTCAGTGGCACCGCCTCCTGTTCAGCCAACACCAACCGAACTCGACGATTCATGGAAGGCGTTCGAGGTTGAACTGGGGAAGTTTAAAACGCAGTATGCAAAGTCTCGTGCAAATGTCACCGTACTTCACTCGCGCCTGAGTGCAAAACAGGCCGATTTGAATATTTTAGAAATGGCTTCAAAAGTTCTGAAATCTGAAGGGTTAAAGGGGAGTGTCTCTGATATAGTATCAGAGTATCAGATTACGGAAGAGCTCCCGGCTCTTACCCAAGAATATGCAGACGCGCTAGGAAAACTCGAGGCCCAGAAGAAGGTTATGATGGACACGAACGCTGAAAGGTACGCCCGTTTCACATGTTTTGTATGTATGGACGCGCTTGTTGACACATTTCTTGACCCATGCTCACACGTCATTTGCGAGCGATGCTGGTCGCGTTCGAGATCAAGTACGTGCCCTGGATGTCGCGCAGACGTTCATAACGTCAGAAAGATTTATACTCTTTCATGAGGTCCTGTAAATCAGTTGGTAGATTGCGGGTCTTATGGATCAACACAACGTGTTGGAACAGTCCCGTAGGGACTGACTATGAAAGCCCGAAGTCGCGGGTTCGAGCCCCGCCAGGACCACTAGGTTTCCATGGACCTGAGCAAGTCCCTAAAAGGCTCTCAGGGGCCGTTCGGCCCCGCCGGGAACCGTAGGTTCCCGCCTGACTTTGGCGCAGTGGTAGCGCATCGGACTGTAGTTTCAGTCGCTCCGCGACTGGCTTAGTGTTCCGCTGGTCGTGTGTTCGAATCACACAAGTCAGACGGGGGGTAGGCTCTCTCATCTTCGGAAAACAGGCCTCGAGGGTGCGCCACCTCGTTAAAAACGGCCGGAAAGGGGATAGAACTGCAGCTATCCCGTGAGGTTGGCCACCTCCTTTCCACTTTGCTCCTGTGGCCTAATTGGTTAAGGCGTCAGACTGTTAATCTGTAAATTGTGAGTTCAAGTCTCACCGGGAGCGTTTTTAACTCACTGTTCTGATTTAAAAACCTCACCTTCTAGGGTGCAGTCATTGGTATCTTACTCATAATTATATAAGCTATTATAGTAAGACAGAAAAACACACCTAAACTTATACCAATTTTCTTCTCCTTTGCCTTGTCATCACTCTTAAAGGCTTTATAAAGACCACCGGCGAGCCCTCCTGTGGTTACACAGAAAACAAGAGTTACGACCCCAGCGACAATTTTAGTAACAGGCATTTATATTAAGAAATATTAAAATCTGTACTCAGCTTCCATTTGGTCTTGGCGAGCCACCAAATATATAGAGGACCGGCCGTTATATATTTAATAAACCATATGAAGCTCTGAATTTGCGGAGTCGATGTGACATTCGGCGTCATGACGGCTTGCATACCTTGTATATATTGAGCAGGATCCATTGGTTCCATCCCGGCCTGAAGCACCGCGTTTATAGTATCCGTAAGAGGTTTTATGTTCATGTCTAAATAAAGTGTTTAAACTTGTATAAATAAATGAAAGTCGTCCTTTCCGACGGACATGTCGAATGCCCGTATGAAATTTTCCAAAAGTTTCGTGTGTTACCAGAGCTTATGGTGAATGATTCCCCGTTCCCCATGCCCTACGTCACTGTCCGAATCTTTTCGAAGATGATGGAATTTGCCCAAACGGGCTCAATCCCTGACGCTCCTGTCGATAACTGGTGTGTTTCCGACGAGAAGTTTGATTATTTAAAAGAAATTGCGCTCGCGGCGGACTATCTCAACTATCCAGAGCTGTTTGAAGAGGCGTGCAGGATCATCGCACGGTGCCTATGTGATAAAACGCATCTTGAGATTGATAAAATTCTCAATTAGACAAATGGTCGCTCTCAAAGTGCTTTCCGTTAAAAAACGGCATGAAGGGCTGGTTGTACCCTGAGCTTGAGCGCATGGCCCACATGATGAGAATTATTGCCAACACAATGTAGATCCATGAATTTTTCATTTTAATTAGTAAATAATTTAATATCCAATGGCTCCTGGACCCTTGAGAGTATCAAGTTCGGGACCCCTTGATTTAACCGTCGAATACATAAAACCTGATTGTGACCGCATGTACCACAGAACCAAGAACATGAGGAGAGCGATGAAGATCCATGAATTTTTCATTTTAATTAGCCAAGAATTTCATTTTAGCCTGAGTCTTTGTCTGAAAGAACATGAATATAAAAACAATGAGGGGCAAAGACCGGAGCTCTGCAATTTCACGGTGTGAGTATCCTGCTATTCCTTCGAGAGGGAACGGGATTTTCTTTATCAATGCACGAGACCCGTAGACTATCGCACCTATCAGGGCGAATTGTAGAGTCACCTCCAGAAACGTCATCCACTTTGGCTTGTCCTCATTCAATTTTGGTGTAAATTTATCTAAAATTCTGGAGATGAGAAATGCAAAGAGGAAACAGAGCGCCCCGACCCATGCGACCCCGAGTGTCCGGATAATGTGTATCATTTAATCTAGGACAAGAATATAATGGACGAATTCCTCCAGTGGGAGTACACTACTGGTCTTGATATTCACATGAAAATTTTAGGAAAAGAATATATAGAAAATCAGCCGGTCGACCCAGAGGACTTCAAGTTACTCATACGGGAATGGCAGACGCACTGCAGGCACATCTACTGCACGGTCGACCTGGAAGGAGCAAACCTTCTCGAACTCGATGCAGGAGCCGCATGTGAGATTATCCGTGAGCTCGAAGACTTTTCAGGAGATTTTGGTATTCTTCAATCTATAAAATTCATTCATGGTGGATTAATTTTAAGAATTATTTATTCATTATTTTCAATTTTAATTCCAGAGGGGACACGGAAGCTGATCACGTTTGTATAGCGATATATTTCTCACAATCAATGTGAATGGACTGGCTCAGGTTTGAACCAGAGGGCGACACCCTGAAGGTTCATATCCTCATCGGTCCTCTCATAGATATTCACCCAGATGGTCTCGATGAGACGGATGCATTCTGCCGAGAGCTCTACCCGGTCCTTGACAGAATTCATGATTTGTGTATTACAAAAAATCTAAAACAGGTTGCGGTTGCAGATTTTAATGGAATTCAAGTTCACAAAATTAAACCCATACCATTGATTCGATTGATATGGAACTGCCATGAGTACACAAAAGAACAGAAACTGTTGAAAGGAATTGACGTCGGAGGGGCCGATCCGGTCGTCAAGGCGCTCATCGACTCGGTTCGTGGTATTTTGCCACCGTTCATGCGTGGCTTTGGCATATAAAAAAATAGAACATTGTAAGAGAAAGAAATGTCCGATCTACTTGTATTTTACCCACAGGGCAAATATCTTCACATTGAGTTTCTCGGTTCAAAATACATTGAGCGTCAGCCAAAGACTCCTGCGCAGACTGAGATGTTTATGCTTTCAATTAAGCCCGTGGTTGCACAGCTCGACGAGTACGTCACGAAGCACGGTCTCAAAGAGATTATCGAACTGAACCTGAAGGATGTTCCAGTCTCAAAGCTCAACTCGGACACGGCGCTCCATCTTCTGAACCTCATGTGCGACATACGCCCCCATCAGAATATTGTTGAAAAAATTAACATTACAAACTCTGGTCCAGTATTTGGAATGATTTATAAGAGTATTCGATCAAGGATCCCGGAAAGAATGAGAGACATTATCCACGTCGAGACTGACTCAAAGTTCTTTTAAAACATCAGGTTTTAAAATTAATTTGCTGCGTTATTATATGACATGTTGCCTTGGGATGATCTTGAGGAAGAATTCCTTAGGAAACTTGAGAAACAGTGTAACTTGTACTATAAATATTTTATGAAAGATTATGAATATTATAAATGGCTTTCGAACCGCTTTAACGTTCCAATATTGGTTGTTTCTTCTATAAATGCTTTATGTGCAATTGCGTTGAATGATTTTTTATTACAAAAATATGTGAGTATTCTGAATGCGGTGCTCTCGGCCGGGACAGGACTCTTGGGGTCTGTTCAGTTGTACCTCAAAATTAATGAAAAGTTGAGTAACTCGACTCGTTCGAGTATTCTTATGAAGCGTATAGCTCTCACGATATCAAAAGAGTTGAGCATAACTCGCGAATCACGATCGACCGAAGGGAAGATATTTTTGCAAGAATGTTTTGCAGAATTCAATGCGGCGCTTGAGCAGTCAAATCCTGTCCACCGGAAGTTTACAAACTATCTTGCGATTGAACCTATTGAGGATACCCCGGATCAGTCATCAACGGCCGGTGAAGGTTCGCGCCGGTCTCAAGCGATACTCAGGTACTTTCGAATGGCCAGACCGGCTGAAGATTCAGATGTATAATTTATATATTTACAAACTATAGAATGCCATCTCCATTTGTATGGATACTGGCTGGAATAATCATAATTTTTACAATTCTTATGATTATTGCATATTTGACTCCTTGGTACGGAGTGTCCACGTCCGTGCCCGTCTCAACGTCCGTCTCGACGTCCGTCTCGACGGCGGCGGACGCCGCTGTTGTAACAAGTTGGATTCGATAGACCCTCTTAAAAAAATAAGAGCTTATAGTATCAATGGATCCTGTACTCACACCGAGCAATTCTCGGTTCACAACTTTTCCTATACATTACCCAGACTTGTGGGCGTTGTATAAGAAAGCGGTAGGTTCGTTTTGGACGGTTGAGGAGATTGATCTGGGTACAGACCTGCGTGACTGGGACAACCTTAATTCCGACGAGCGCCATTTTATCAAGATGGTTCTGGCTTTTTTCGCGGCGTCCGACGGTATTGTTATGGAAAATATTGATATGAATTTCTCGAACGAGGTCCAGATTTCAGAGGCTCGGTCGTTTTACGCCTATCAGGCATTTAACGAATCTATCCACGGTGAGACGTATTCACTTATGATTGACAAGCTCGTCCGTGACCCCGAAGAGAAAGAGCGCCTGTTCAAGGCGATCGAGACTGTCCCGGCGGTCAAGGAAAAGGCTGAGTGGGCGTTGAGCTGGATGGGACCCGATGCACCGTTCGCTCAGCGTCTGGTTGCTTTTGCATGTGTGGAAGGTATCTTCTTCAGTGGGTCGTTCTGTGCCATCTTCTGGCTCAAGAAGCGGGGGCTTATGCCGGGCCTTTCGTTTAGTAACGAACTGATAAGCCGAGATGAGGGTCTGCATCAGGAATTCGCGGTGACCCTCTACTCTCACTTGAGGGAAAAATGCCCGTCCAAAGATATTCACAAGATTGTGCAGCATGCATGTGAGGTCGAGAGCAAGTTCATCACCGAGGCTCTGCCGTGCAAGTTGATAGGCATGGATGCTCAAGAAATGACGCAGTACATTCAATTTGTCGCGGACCGTCTCATGGCTCAGTTTGGTGAGCAACCCATTTACGGTGCCAAAAACCCTTTCGACTGGATGGAGAACATCTCGTTGGAAGGGAAGACCAACTTCTTTGAGAAGAGGGTCGGTGATTATTCTAAACATTTAGTGGTCGAAGGCGATTCGATCAGGTTTGACGAAGAGTTCTGAAAGACTCTTCGGGGGTTGACCTATTCCTCATCAACGTTTCCATCGATAGGGAAGCGTTGCTCGTCGCCCCGGATGGCAACACCGCCCCATCCCTTCGCAGGATACGCGCCACCCCAGTTGTTTGCGCGGTGATAAGTAGACTTCTTAGGCTTGAGAATCCTCATTGCGAGTCGCAGAAGAAGCACAAAGACTATTGCGTGGAGGATAAGACCACCAATCTTGGCGGTTCCCTCACTGGTGGCAACCCACCCGCCTGCGACGGAACGGGTCAGCTTGAAAACTTGCGGGCTGGCGACGAGGGCAAAAACGGCTGCGGTGACAATGCTCATTTAATAAGTGGCAACATTATTTAATACATTGCGGGTTTAATCTCAGTGAGGTAGGTTGACTTCTTCTTCATAAGCAGACGGTAAACGAACGTCAGAAGAAGCGCGAAGACAATGGCGTGGAGGATGAGTCCACCAATCTTGGCGCATCCATCACTGGTGGCGACCCAGTCGCCTGCGACCGAGCGGGTCAGCTTGTACGTCTCTGGGCTGGCGACAATGGCGAAGAGAACTATGGAAAGAATAGGATGCATTTACTTAATGCTACTATTTTTCTTGTAGGTCCTGTTCATTATAAAGCCCACGATGACTATGAACACTATGCCATGCACGGCAAGACCCGCTGGAGTCGCGAGACCGTCTGATGATGCCACCCAGCTGCCCAGAATATTACGCACATTCTTGAACATGGCCGGGCTGGCCAGCAGAATGAACAGCACAAGGGGGACAATGTAATTGATAACAGCACTCATTTATAATATATGAATAATTTAATGATACTGGAGTTACTGATAGTAGCTTCTTTAATTCTATTATTCATATATTCAAACCCCCGTGCAACCAGTGTCCCTGAAAGTCAGCCTTTGATGTGGGATCGTATAACATTCAACCCATTTATCAAGGCTCCTGAATGTCCGAGGGGGTGTAAAAAATTTTCATTGAGTGATTGGTCTCCATCTATCTTGGTGAATGACGCAACCCAAAAGATATGTGGGTACAGACAGTACGAGAGTGATAGTATAATTTATCCGTGTCCGCCTACTTGTTGCTCGTCATCTTCATTACCAACATACTGACGAGAACAAAGACCAGAGCATGCACAAAGACTCCGAAATGAGTCGGGCGGCCTGTAGAGTCGGCGATACGGGGGCCAAACACCGGCAGTTTGCTGGTGATCCGGTACATTATCGGGTTAGCGATGATGAAGAAAATAATGAGTTGCACAAGTTTCTTGCTGAGAGCCATTTGTATTATTTACGTAGAAAATTATCCTTTCAACTTTGAAAGAATCCTGGACTGCTTGAATGTCAACCCCTTTGAATTGATTTTAGACCAGTTAAATTTTGGAAATCGTTCCCTGATCGAGTAAACCACGTCATTAATGTTTTCATTTCCCTTTATATGATTATTTTTAATTATTCTAAGTGTATTTTTGGTGGGTACTACACGGTTGAACAGTGCTTTATAATTTGGTTCGGTTTTTGCCTGGCGGAGAAGACCATTCCTACGCGTCGGCGCTGGTGGAGGCGGTGGAGCTGGGAGAGCGAGAAGAAGATTATTCACCTTTTTAGCTTGTGCCGGAGTCACATCTCCCCGTCCTTGAACATATGCCTCCGCGTTGGCTTTCGCATCTCCAAGTTTCGAAAATAAAACAGCGATCCCTCCCTTGTTTGGGTGTCTGTAATTTCCTCTTAAAGATTTTTCCAGATATGATTTACGTACATTACCGAGTGTTGCGGTATTCTTGTTGAGTCCGAGTATTTTCCATGTTTCACTGGGAGGGGGGGGAGGCATGGGCCTTGGTGGCTCTGGAGGTGGTGGCGGCGGAGCCGCATTGGCCGGTTTAGATTTATTTATCAAAACTGGAGACCCGAGCCTTGAAAAACTTATGGTATATTTGTTCAATGCATTCCCATTTGCGCTATTAATTGCCCACTTGCCATTGGTTCCTTTACGTACGACGACTGTTCGATTCCCTGCCGGCGTTTTCAAAACCATAAAACTCCGCCCGGCAAACATTTTGCGAAACATTGCGACCCTGCTCAGAACTTCTCTTTGTTTATTATTTGTTGGCTGAATATTTACTGGGGGCAAATTTGCTATTTGTTCTGCTGCTTTATTGACAACGGCGGCGGGTGCGTTTGACGGAACTGAGGCAAGAATAGCCTCCACAGGGTTGCGGCCCTCGAGAGAGTTGCGGCCGCGCGCCGGCTCACCGCCACTCTTGGCCCTCTTTATAATATTCAAATAATTTTTATATTTATTTTGTATATTTTTAGGAAGGGAATTCAAGTTTCCACTGAGTGCCCACTTCTTGAATGCTGCATTATTTATATTTGCATACCACCCCCCGAGCGGGCCCTTTTTAGGAATGTAATACGGTGGGACAGCAGTTTGGCCATTGACAAACTTTCCGGTCGTTTTATTTATACGGCGCATTGTTCCGTTTTTGAGTGGTACGTTCACATAGATGCTCTGAACTTTACGAGCGGCATTGACTGCGGCTTGCGGCCCACCGTAAGCGGCCGCGGTCGTCACGGCAGCAGCCTCGGCAGCAGCACGTCTCTGGTTTAAAGGAGCGGTTGGAATTTGCTCGGCTGCCGCGGCTGCTGGTATTAGAGGACTCCCCGGACCAGCCGCGGCCCCTGCAGCCGCTCCCGCCTGGAACGCAGTTTGCTGACTTCCTCCGGCCTGTGTTACGGCCGCAGTTGTTGCAACGGCAACAGCCAACCTTTTTCCTACATAAATTCGCATAGCATCTGAAAACTGTTTATTCATTGTTGCCGTATTTGCACTCGTCAGATTTCTGCCCGCCTCTCGCTTTAAAGCGATGTAGATCTGGACATATTTCCGAACTGCCGAATCCAAATTCATATTGGCCTGATTCGCCATTCAACTGACATGGTCAGACAAAAAAAATGAGGTGCCCATGAAGGCACATAAAGGGCATACCCGTAGGATACGTAGAAGAAACACAATGGCTCTCCGTATGTTCAGCACCTTCAACACTTCCGATGTCACTTTCAGCGATGTGCGCAAGAATGCCAAGGGTGGCAAGGCGGTCTATCTGAACGGGTCTGACGGTCAGAAGCTCATTTTCCAGCTCCCTCAGCTTCGCGCACCGTTCGGTCTGAGCGAGTACAAGGATGAGGCGTCCGGCCGTGTGAGCTACAGCCTGCCCCTGAGCCTGGACAAGGCTGATATTCTCGAGACCCTTTCCAAGTTTGACGAGCGCGTCCTGGACTTCATCGCGTCCAAGTCTGAGGAGGTTCTGGGCAAGAAGATGAGCCGCGAGGTTATTGCCGAGGGTGTTTACAAGTCGTGCGTGAAGACCCCGACCAAGGATGGCTACGCCCCTGTCCTGAGCCTCAAGGTGCTGACCAACCCCAAGGATGGTTCGATCGCGACTGAGGCGTACAACGCCAAGCGCGAGTCCGTGCCCTTGACCGACCTCGAGAAGGGTCAGGCGCTCAGTGCTATTATCGAGATCAACCAGATCTGGCGTACGCCCGCGGGTGTGGGTGTTTCGATCCGCGTCCACCAGGTGATGTTTGCGCCGACCAACAAGCTCAAGCCCTGCGCTTTCCTGGCTGCGGCCGACGAGCCGGTCGAGGAGGAGACCAAGTCCGAGGGTTCCGTCGAGTACGAGACCGACCCTGACCAGTAAGGCTCACCAAGTCCGCAGGACTTGTATTTTGAATTTTAGTAACAGACCCGAAAAATAATGTAGTGTGTAATATAGAATGAGTTGGATTCAATCAGGGCAGTTTCGCGTTGTCACAAATCGTCCAGGGAAACATTACGTCTATCGCCGCGCGAATAATGGAAACTCAGAATATAACGTCCCGAACAGCGTCCGTACGAAACAGGATGCCAAGCGTTATCTCATGTCAAAACGCAACCTGGCTCCGAGCCGCTTTAAGCCCCGGGGCACCTTCCGAGGAAGCCGCCCCCCCCTTCCGAAACAGCCCTTCTTTTCCGCGTTTAACACGTATTCTCCTCCAAAAAATACCAAAATAGCTCTTCCGTATCACCCCGGGTACATCCCGGGGTCTCCCAAATACTCCATGTCGCCCAAAAAGCGCTTCTCGTGCGACTCTCGCAAAGATCTGATCAAGGTTCTCGGCCGGGGCCGACAGGGCATCGTCTACAAGGGACCGAGCTGGGCCGCAAAGATTTGCCCACGTGATTTGGTCGCGGCGCAGCGCAAGGACAAGCAACCTCCCATGGTCGAGTTCGATAACCAGATGGCAGCCTTCAAGGCGTGCCCGGAAGGCGTGGTCGAACCCTATGACCACATTCGATGCATCGACTTTATCAAGCCTTCAAACTTGAAGTCTAAGAATGTCGAAAACAAGGCGAGAAATTATGACACGTCCAAGCAGTCTGTGATATTTATGGAGCTGTGCACGAAGGGTTCTCTCGAGGATGCTATTAAAAACAAAATTTCAGATTCCGAACTTATGAAATATTTGACTCAAATTATACGGTCTCTCGTGAGGATTACCCGCAAGTACCCAGATTTCAGGCACAACGACCTGTGGTGTGCGAACGTCTTTGTGACTGGCCGTGGCGCCCTTCTGGGAGACTTTGGGTGGTCTAGGATAAAGAAGAATGGAACAAACCCGGCGGTCAATACGGCTAACGGTCCTCTCGCCCAGACTGACACCGGTAAATGGGGTGTCGGCCCTCAGACGGATGCCCGGTACGACTCGCACCTCATACTGAACGATGTTCGTACGCAAATTACATCGAAGGGAGGGTACCCAAAGTGCAAGGCGTTTCTGGACTGGGCCGTCCCTGTCGGATACCGTGGAGACTCGGATCTTCATGTGACTCAGATGCGCCTCAAGTACCGTGACCCATGCCCGGGTCTTCCGACTATTGACGAGATTGTGGCTTCTAAATACCTGAAGGGATTCAAGCTCAACGCAAATGCTCTTGCGGCCGGCCGGGCACTCCTCCGAAAGACCAAGACCCGCCGGCCTCTTGCTGCCCGCCCCAGGTCGATCAACCTGCAGAAAGCCAAGGCGGCTCTTCGCAAGACCAAACCCAAGTCCCTCCCGAAGATTACATCGGCTGCTCGGCTCCGAAAACTTCCGAAAAACCTGGTCGCTAAGAAAAACACAACTGCTCGCGTGGCGACCCGGACGAACTTTGCCATTGCACGCAAGAGGGTTCCAATTCCACGTGCAGTGCTCAAGTCGAATGCATTCAACCGTCTCGTGGAGAAGATTCGCACGTCCCAGAGCCCGAAGAAGATTCTCACGTCCCAGGGCACGTATGTCAACGAGGGCTATAACAACGCTCGGAACCGGGCGCGAACCAAGGCTATGAACCAGGTTTCGAACCGGATCAACCGCGGCATGGACCCGTTTTCCAATAGCCCTCTTAAGGCGAAACCGAAGAGCCCGCCTAAGGTCAAGAGCCCGCCGAAGAAGGTTCACCATCCTCTCTTGAAGGGCAAGGTTGTGGCACCCAAAAAGGCCCGGGCCGTCTTCATCAATGCTCCAGTGAACAATTACACACGGAGTCCAAAGTCGGGACGGATGAAGATGAAGGGACCCACAGGCCGCTTGGTCTATATGAATCTTCACATGAGCCTGGATGAAGTCAAGAAACTCGCAGCCAACAAGGGAAAGAACATCAAGGGTCTTCGTTCAAAAGCGGATATTCTCCGTAAAATTTTTGCTTGATAGATAGTACAAGATGGATCTTACTCGTAAACAGATGGCTATGATTGCTGCTGGTGTCGTCGCTCTTCTCGTGATAATGTATTTCTTCGTAATGAAGAAAAAGTCCGGATTTTACTCTGAAGGCGACGGCCCTATTGGCGGAGGCGACAAAGGCAACATTATCGTGTACGGGTCAAAGACCTGTCCCTGGTGCGTGAAGCAAGAAAAGTACTTCATGGATAAGGGTATTGATTACACATTTGTAAATTGCCCTACGGAGACATGCCCCGCATTTGTGTCAGGATTTCCGACGCTTATGGTGAACGGTGATGTGAAGGTTGGCTATACCGAGCTCTAGCACTTGAAAACAGTCAGAGCAAGGGCGAGCATGAAGGTGTGGAACAGAGAATCCACCGGCTTCAGGATGCTGATATACTTGACAAGGGTCCCGTTCCACAGGAACCGCAGTATAAAGGTCATAATAACCAGATAAATGAGAAAAATGAGAATGTTGTAAAGGGCGTCCTGGCTATTGCGGGACTTGAGCACGTTATACATCTTTTCATTAGTCAGAGAAAAAAGTCCTGACTAATAATAAGAATGGTCGCCGCGCGAAAGCGCCCCCTGGTGGTTCCGACTCGGCGCCGGACACAGTTGAAGGCTGGGATTACAAACTTGAACAAATTGGTTTCGTATCCCAAGTACAACACGGTTAAAAAAGGCACGAGCACCACCATGAACAACAAAGTGAGCCGGAACGCGCCAAATCCCTGGGCACCCAAGTACACCTGGGCACCGTGGGGAACCAAAGGGGTCGTTCATGATAATTGTTATGACTATGCATTTGGTTCATATTCCTCTACACGCAACACAAAGAGTGTTCCTGGGAGTCTCGCTCACATAAGTTCAAACGGTCTGACGTTTCGAACCTGTTCTGGAATTGCAAAACGGGTCCTGGCTGACAACCCTGGGAATGTCTATAAAATGAAAACGGGGTCCGAAAAACCAAAGCCTGGGTTTTACAAGGTTATGTGCTTTGTGGCGCCCTCGAACGACTTTGGAAACTCGACCGGTGATTTTCACTGGTACAAGGAGATTAGCGCCATTCGGTATCGAACACGGCCGGGAGATGGCGTCTCAAGCCTGGCAAAGTTCTTCCACGTGACCCCTTCAGTGATAAAGACAGCCCTGGCAAAGGCTCGAACCTCTGCCAACGTAAATAACGGTCGGGTCGCAAATAACTCACAGGAGCTTCGCGTCCTGAATAAACTTGGCAAAAACTCAAAAGATAAAGTGCCGGTCGGGAAGGTTCTCGACTTTCCTGTCAAGCTCTGGAGCCACAAGACGGGCTGGGCTGGTGGGCCTCTGATTGTCGACGCGTCCGGAAAGACAATCACGGATCCTCGGAAGGCGGATCGAAACTACAAGCCCGGGTTTCACTATACGAAATTCTGTTCGGCATATGGCGTTCGACGAGGGTTCGCCAAGACTGGCAACAACACTAATCGGGTCGTGGTAAACCGATCTGCTCTAATACGGTAAGGAGGTCTTCACCAGGTTCAATTTGCCAGTGAATTTCTGAACGTAACATATCTCCCCCTGATTCCAGGGTTCTTAAATCAATACCAAACCCACTCACTATAGAACGTACATTACTCGAATCAAACTCTGTCGTTGTAATGGTTGCATCCGAAACACGTTCTATAATGAGACGGCATCTATATATAGGAACATCAAACGGAGCTCTGCACATGGGGCACGTCGGGTCGCCCGTGCAGGTATCCTTCCAGTGATCGATACACCGTGTATGAAACGAATGATTACACGGAAGTTGCCGGCAGCCGGTGCTGCGCATGTACCCTAGGCACATGGAACACTGAGGTCCGGTGTGTTGCCAGCAAAACTCATCGGTCCCGACTGGTATTTTCCGACACGGGTTACCGGTTTGCGTCTGAGCCCCACACCGCCTTTCCATTGGTGTAAGCCTGTAAAAGATCCTAGTGACGGCGCCGCGCCTCGGCCAGCTCAGTCTCGAGGGACTTGATGGCATCCTTGTACCGAAGTCTAATATTGTCCTCAACCTTCCGACGAAAGACAACATACGGGTCGTTGTCCTGCTCCATGCGACACGTCGGACAGTCGATATTTGTCACAAACCATTCATTTATGCAATTTGGATGAAATATATGTTTGCACGCAAGCTTTTTATCGGTTCGTTTCGTCTCCTCCTGGCATATAGTGCACAGCTGATGGGCGTGCATCTCGCATTTTCCATCGTACAGAGCCTTTTGCTTACATTTCTTTCCTAAAAGAGTCAGTGACGAACAGTTCATTCTCTACAAGAATGGCAGAAATTTCCTGGTGTATTTCTAACTCGGTCCTGTTCGCGTCGATGATGTACGTCTTGCATTGCGGGAGTGTCCCCGCGAGCTTTTTGTACTTTTCATCGAGCTCCCTGAGATAATCGAGAGACACAGATTCATCTCCGGTCTGGTTGCGCTTCTGGATATGGGCGTGAGCAATTTCTGGAGTTTTTGAAAGATAAATGTAAATATCCGGATACCATTTCCTATTGTGAAAAAAGAAATCATATGTCTCGTGCTCGATGGGATGCACAACGTCCTGGATCAAGGGCCAAAAGACATACCGGGAGCTCCACATGCATCTCTCGTAAATAACATGCTTCTCGGTAGGGACCGCCTCGAGGGTCTGAAGGATTCGCATATGAAGCAGAAACGTCCACCGAATCTGATCCTCGTAAAACTCTTTGAGGGGCCACTTGTGTATTGGCTCCTTGTGGACATACCACCCGTTCGACTCAAGCAAACCGAGTTGAGTCGTTTTGCCTGCACCGATATTTCCGTCGATGACAACCTTCATATTATTTTAGCGCTTCTTATCTTTAGCAGTTCCCGCCCTGGGTCTCCTTGGCGACTATAGTGAATACCCCGTTCGGGTTTCCGCATGCTGCATTCTTGAGAGGGCCCTGGAAATGATCCGGCCCGTTCTGCTCTGCCAACTTGCGGAACTTATAATTATCATAAATATCAATGTTATTGCTGGCGTAAATGGCATCCTGTAGGAGACGGTTCGACGTGTACTCGGTGAGACAACGGCCATCGGCCATACCAATTCGTGTAGACATTACAATCTATTACATTTTATTCTGGAGAACTCTATTCCACTCATCAAAAGTTGTACCCAGTATTGTGTCCAACTTTTGGACGACTGGGGCCTTGGCCACAAATAAGCTCGCGTCCGTGTACGACAGCATCACATCGTAGGCTGCTGCAATCTCCTCGAGCGTCTTGGCTCCCCCAACCAGCGTCGCCCCAGATTTGAAGACGCTCACAGTCATCTTCTTCATATGAGGCTTGGGCTTGAACTTGATCTTGACCGCGCTGTACCTATCGGGCTCGTAGGTCACCTTGAACCCATCCAACCGGTCAAAATGCGCCTTGACCTTGTGGCTGTTCACAATGACGTTAAAGTGAAAATTTGAGTTGATCATGGAGATTGTAAACGGATTCAGGGATGGAGTCTCGTCGAGCTCAAGTACCTCCTTCATGATAAAGGCGACCTGGTTCAGTATTCTCTCACCGTCTATAGGAGAATTCCCTCCGGCAAGGTGAATGGTGCCGTTTGGAAAAATCTTCACGCTCTTTTCAGAGTAGTCGTCGTGGTAACGAATAGAGACTTGGTTGTAAAACCCGGTATTGTCCATAGTCCACTGAAAACCAGGACCGTCTGAACCCTTGGGACGAATAGTCATGGGCTGAAATCTCTCGCGAAACTTCTGAATATCAAACTTGATGTCGTTTTTCGAGTGCATAGTCATTGTCGTAAGCTTGATCCATGACGGTGCGGGCCAGTCTGGCCTTGAACGAACGACGCGCTCACGAATGCTCGAAATCTCCTGGATGTACTCATACATGTCCATTGTGTTTGCCCTACCCAATGTCGTGCCTACCCTGACGCCTTAGAGACACGATTTTTTGATGCCCGCCGGGCTCTCTTCGCGGCAGAAGTTTTATAAATATTCGATGACACAATTTCCCTCAAATATTTCTTTTTAAAAGTCTTAAATTTATTATTCCCAGGTTCCCTGGCAATTTTGAGACGAACCAAGTGCTCCAAGTTCTTCTTTTGGAGCTTACGGATTGCACGGTTCAAGGCGGCGTATTTAGGTTTGAGGAAGTGGCTATTGACGCTCTTGGGGTTTGGAGAGGCGAGTTCGTTGAGCCCCTGCACAACGTGAAGGGCATTCTTGCTCCCTCCGAGATTCTGGACAGCCTTGATGGCTGGCTGACTCACCTCGTGAACTTCCATAGCCTCTTTCTTATTTCCACCCGTCAAATTGAGAGCCTCGGCCGCCTTGACAATTTCAGGCGGACCACCCGGGACGTTTGCAATTTGCCGAAGAGCCGGGTTGACACCCCCGACCGAGTTGATGGCGTTTCTCTGCGGGGCCGTCACCGGAGCCTCGACAGGAACCTTGTTCGGGGTGCTCGTACGACCGACCAACGCCTTGAGCCAGTTACCACCCTGCGGAGCCGACCCGGGGCTCTTTTTGTTCCTGAAATTGAAACGATAATTCTTCGCACCCCATGGCATGGTTGGAGCAGCTGCGCTGCCTCCGTACGACCTCCCGTAGTTTCCGTACGACCGAGATGTTCCGTACGACCCGTACGACGTCACCGCCTTGCGCTTCAAGTAGTTTTGTTGAAGCCTAAATGCCTTCTTGATATTTTCATTAGGAACTGAACCTAAATTAGTAGCAATATTCCCAAGTGTACGCAGACTCGACGCGTTTCTTATACTGTTTATAACCATGGATGTCGCATTTCCACGATTCTTAAAATTACGAGGCAAAAGACGAAGAATGTCACCGAGCTTCCTGTGACGCGATGCACCAGATGAATATCGCAGATTACGAAGCTCTTGTGAAAATACTTTTCTAATTTGTTCTAAAATAATTGATGAATTTTTTGGATAATTTTTGAGAGCCTGTAGAAGCTGACGCAATGACAGCTGGCTATAGTTGCGTGAACGAGGGATGGACGGGCCATACACCGGGCCGTTGGGTTGGAGGTTTTTGTAATATCCGGTTTTATTATTTCGTGTACTAAATACGTAACCTGGTTTTTTCCCATTAAATTTATTTGATGGAATCATCTTATTCTTAGGTGAGAAAATAGGCCTGGCGGGAGCCGCGTTCGAACCAGATGCCGCATTCACCCCCGGAGGTTTGGTGGTTCCCGTTCCCGCGTTGACCCCCGGAGGTTTGGTGGTTCCCGTTCCCGCGTTGACCCCCGGAGGTTTGGTGGTTCCCGTTCCCGCGTTGACCCCCGGAGGTTTGTTGGGACCAGATGCCATGGCCGCGGGAACCGTCACCCCTGCATTCCGTGCTGCATTCACTATGGGTTTAGGAATTTCATTTTTAATTTTATTTTTAAAAATATTTGAAATTACATTCTTCGGGACAGTCTTCACAATGGCAATACCCGCCTCATTTCCTACCGCACCTTTTATAATTTGTGTAATTGTTGGAACAAAATTCTTTTGAGGGATACGGGCAACTGCATCGACAGCGACAGGTCCAGGTATTTTTATACCGCGTTTAATTATTCTTGATATTGCCGCTGAAATATCTTCTGGTCTTGAAGTTGCATTCTTTATAATTTTTACAATTTGCTGGACAGTTTGCTTGTCAGCCATGCATTGGGCATAGACAAAAATTGATGTCGTCCGACTGCCAGACCCAAACTGAAACTTGACTTCCAACCCAAAATCAAATGGCGCGCCTTCTGAAGACTCGCCTCATCTCGCCTTACCAGCACGATGGCCTTCGTTGGCTTGCCGAGCGCGAGTCTGACCCAAACCACCCGGGCGGTTTCTTGTGCGACGAGATGGGCCTCGGCAAGACTGTCCAAATGCTCGCAGTCATGTGCGTGAATCCGACTCGAACTCTGGTGGTTGTGCCCAAGTCGATCGTCTCGCAGTGGCGCGACGAGATCAAAAAATTCGCGCCTCATTTGTCCGTCTGCGTGTTCGATGGGGCCAAGCGAGTCCTGACTGACGCGGACGTGACTATCGCGCCCTACTCGGTTCTGCCGACTCGCATCGGTATGCCAGTGTGCCCCCTGCTTCGCGTCCAGTGGGGCCGCGTCATCCTGGATGAGGGGCACGAGATTCGCAACCGCCGTTCGAAGACGCACATCGCAGCATGCGCGCTTTACGGTGCGATTCGGTGGCTCGTGACCGGTACACCCGTCTTCAACTCGATGGCTGACTTTGTGGCTCTGTGCGGTTTCCTCGGCCATAACCGCAAGGACGTGCAGGCCATCCCAGACTCGTACCGGCAGTTGTACGTCCTGCGCCGAACAAAGGCTGACGTGGCCAAGTACAACCCGCGGCTCGAGCTGCCCCCGTGCGATTTCGAGAATATCGAACTCGAGATGTACGACGAGGAGTTCAGCTTGTACCATGAGGTGTACGAGCGGGCCCAGGGGGTTATTCGCAATATCATGAATTCCGAAAATAAAGGCTTGCACCAGATGGAGCTGCTCGAGGCCCTGATGCGAACCCGCCAGGTGATGACGTGGCCTCAGGCTTACCTGAACGGTATCGCAGCCCAGTCAAAGACGGCACCGGACGAGTGGAAGGGGCGTTCGAAAAAGATGGAGGTCCTGCTCGACTCGATCACCGCACACCCGACCGAAAAGTCGCTCGTTTTCTGCAACTTCATCGGAGAGATGGATGAGATCCAAAGACGGCTCGGCGATCGAACAGTCTTCAGAATAGACGGTTCGGTCGACAAGACCACGCGCGACTCTTCGATCGCCGCCTTTACAACCTCGACAATCACACCCGCGCCAGTTTTCCTCATCCAGATCAAGGCTGGTGGTGTCGGCCTCAACCTGCAGGCCGCGACAAGGGTCTACATAACGGCTCCGAGCTGGAACCCGGCAACTGAGCTGCAGGCGATCGCGCGCGCTCACAGAACCGGCCAGACCAAGAAGGTGGTCGTCCGTCGGCTTGTGTACATGGGCAGTAACAGCGTGCCGAGTATCGAGCAGAGCATCATGGGACTTCAGGCCGGAAAAGCAGCCCTGAGCGCTGAGCTCCTCAAAGACCCCCGGCTCCTCGACCAGATCCAGAACGTGACGAAGACCAAGCTGAATATTAGAACACTCAAGAAGATCTTTTCTGTTTAATACAAGTGACCCTTCAAAATTCGTGTCCCTCGTTCGCCACGTCCTGTCTTAGATTGCCAAAACCCCACACAAACGAAGATGTCTGGAATTCTCACCATTCTCAACCGTCTCGAGGCTGCGACCGGCCGTCTCGAGAAGGAGGCTATCCTCAAGTCCCAGAGCTCGAACATGCTTCTCAAGGAGACGTTTCGGCTCGCACTCGACCCGACTATCAACTTTTATATCAAAAAAATTCCCGAGGCGTGCCCGCCGCTCACAATCGGCTCGCTCACACTCGCTGGCGCGTTCGAGAACCTCTCGCAGCTTTCGAGTCGCAAGGTGACGGGCGATCAGGCCAAGACCCACCTGGCTCGCACACTCGGGGCTCTGAACACGGATGACCAGGAGGTTCTGAAGCGGGTCATCGGCCGGAGCCTCAAGTGCGGTGTCAGCGAGGGCACGGTCGAGAAGGTCTGGCCGTACCTGCAGCTCAGCTACCCCTGTATGCTGGTCAGTCCTCTGGACTCCAAGATGAAGCTCAAGTTTCCTATGATGGCCCAGACCAAGATGGATGGGATGCGGTTCAACGCAGTGGTCGAGGCTGGCGCGGTCACCTACCGGTCTCGAAACGGCAAGGAGCTCGATTTGAAGGGTGTGCTTGATTCGGACTTTCTCGCACGCGCGAACGATTCGGACGTTGTGTTCGACGGGGAGCTCCTCATCTGGGGCACGGACGGCAAGCCGGTCGACCGCAAGACGGGCAACGGCCTGTTGACCAAGTTCCAGAAGGGAACCGGCACGGCCGAGATTGCGAAGAGGATCCGGGCGGTCGTCTGGGACCGTATTCCCTTGGTCGACTTTCGGGCGGGTATCTGCGTTATGCCATGCCAGACTCGGTGGTCCCTGATGGTTGCCGGGCCTTCGACCGATCTCGTGCGAGTCGCAGCGACCACGAGCGTCAACACACTTGCGATGGCACAGGAACTCTATCAGGAGAAGCTCGCAGAGGGTGAAGAGGGTATTATCCTGAAGAACCCCGAGGGTCACTGGGAAAACAAGCGGGTCAAGCACCAGGTCAAGATGAAGGCTGAGCTCGAGGCGGACCTGATGGTCACTGGGTTTCTCCCAGGCGCGGGAAAATACACCGGGAAGATTGGGTCGTTGCTGGTCGAGTCGGCTGACGGCAAGGTCAAGACGGCGGTGGGCACAGGGCTGAGTGACGAGCAAAGGGGGTGGGATTTCAAGACGGAGTTTGAAGGCAAGATTGTGGCCGTCAAGTACAACGCGCTCATCTCGGACAAGAAGACCGGAGACAAGAGCATGTTCCTGCCCGTGTTTATCGAAGTTCGGGAAGACAAGACCATAGCTGATACACTCTGAATAAAAATCCATCATTATATAAAATGACTGTCGGATCGCGCGCTCAGGTCTTCCATGGAAACGCGGATGTAACCGCAGGCGGGCTCAAGAAGAAGGATCTTAAGATGTGCAAGGGTGAAATTGTCAGCAAGGCCAAGTCCAAGGATGAGAAGAAAAACCCGTGGATAGTGGCGGTCGCAAAGGCCAAGAAGGAACTGGGCATCAAGGGCTTTGCGTTGGTTCAGGGCAAGCTTCTGGCCAAGGCTCGGGAGATTTATAAGAAATAAAATATATGTAGAATATAAATGCCTATGGATACATCCACCGTTATTGCCGGCGTGCTTCTGTGCTGCACGGCCGTTTTCTTAGTAGCGAGCACGTCCATCGCCCGTGAGTGCTATAACAAAAATGACACATTTTCCAAATCAAAGGGGAAGAACAGCCAGTATCTCAACTATATGCTTGCTCTGGGTGTATGTTGTATTCTGACATCTTTTGCCGTGATATATTTGGGAGTGAAACACGGTGACAAGGTTCAGGCGGCTATTACAGCAGCTGCGACACCTTGAATAATTAAAGATGAATAATATAATGGCAGCCGTCTATAACGGTCTTGCACAAGTTGGGCAAATTAAAGCCCAAGTTGGTCTTGGTATTTCTGTGTGTCTTGCGTTGAGTTTATGTGCATGGGGTGGTTCGATGATTGCTTCGGCCGCTAAAGATAAACACACGGCACGGACAAATGCCAGTATTAAATCGACGTCGTGCCCGGTGTCCTTTAACTGCCCCGTTGTTGCAACGTACGATGTAGGCGGACAGATGTACACGTGGTCAGGCACTATGCAAAGCCCGCTTCCATCAACAGTCACGGTGAACTATGATCCGGCAAAACCAGAAGATGCGGTCCAGACAAGGCCTTCATATGCATTCGGGGCAGGTCTCATTGGTTTTGCCATTTGTATGGTTCTTTTTGGCTATTTGATTTATTATTTGACAATGCAATATAAGCCACTCGCGGCTCTTCAGGGTGCGGATGCGGCTGCCGGAATCGCACGGGCAATCATATAAACGCACAGACGCCCTTCTGAAAAACAGGTTTCACCTCAGTTGGGGGGGGCGAGAGGGTCGCCACGTCCCCGTAGTACAACACCTGGTAGGCCCGCACTATGAGGCCCCAATTTCCATTATAAAAATAATTCGAATCAATGTCGACTATGCACGACAGTTCTTGCTCACGGAAGAGTCCTTCTTGAACCTCGGGCGAGACCTGTTTTGAATTTTCATCAAAAATATAAGTAGAATCATCAATCTTGAGTCTTAGGGTCGCACCTTTGAGGTTCGATACGAACGGTTCCTGCACAGACAACTTACTCTCGAGATCGCGCCACCAATTCAGAAATTCTTCGTTCGATATTTCCACCTGAAATGCCTTGTAGGACGATACACCCCATTTACACATTGAGCGCGGGATCTGAAACCTAAGGGGGCTCCCGTTCAATGTGTACTTGGAACGATCTTTTGTATGCGGGACTACATTTATTTTTAGTGTGTCAATCTGATTCCAGAAAAGCATCTTTTTTTAACCAAGACTCGATCCTCTAAGTAAAACTCTGAGATTTGTATGAACCGGTTCCCCGTGATGTGGGAAATTAATGTATGTTCCATTCGGAGATGTAATTTCCATCATGTAATCTTCACAATTTTCATTAAAAACATTTGTAAAATTATTAAATTCTAATGGCCTCTTGATCATGTGGAATCCTTCATGAAATACATGGAGAGATTTTGAATTTAAATTATAAATAATTCCATCATGAGATTTTAGGAGATACCAAAGACGCCATGCCTTTGCGGGGTCAATCTTCCCGGGAGGTAATCCCATGGCCCGTTTTGTATCAATGTCCATGTATTTTATTACATTTTGTCTTATATGTTCCATTAAATATATAATTTAATATTTCTTTATTACTCCTCCAAGCTTTCTTTTTTCGTATTCAATCCACCGCAAAAGTTCCCTTCTCAAATCATTCCTCGCTTTGGCATCTCTCTCAAGTTTATTCGGACTTGGCGCGGGTGGTATATACATTGAAATGACTCGCCCATTGCGAGTCTTGATGCGTCTTGGAGACGGTGTGCGCTTTGGAGACGGCGTGCGCCTTGGAGAGCTGAGGGCCTTTTCGACCCGTTCGACACGTGCCAATATTGATGCATTGAGTGAAGCCGCCTTCTGAGGGCTACGCCGTGCGATCGCCGCCAGAGATTTTGCGATCTCTTTCCGCTGAGCACTGATTGACGCGGCTTGGGCTGCGTAATGAGCTGCGTTGCGCTTCGGGGACTTGGCCTTGGGCATAGTTGATGCCGCAGCCTTGAAAAGGTTTGCAAAACTGTTCTTCATTTAGTATTATTACCAGATAATTTTAAATGATAGTTTGGGTTGTTCCATTTATTTCCATAAATTTTATTTAATTTATTTTGTAAAATTTTAATAAGATTTTTCAACCTGTTGGCGCGTACGCTCTCGTTTTCCAGAATGGCGGTCAATCTGGTCATTAATTTAACGGAATAAATTAATTCAATTGAGGTGGTATATTGTACGTTTGATATTTCGCGCGATGCTGCCCTTCTTCATTGTGTCGCAGTTTACGCTCCATATTCATGGCACGGGCCGCGTTATTTCTACGCCTCTGTGCGTTATTTATATTTTGTGATGCCTTATTACGCAGTCTACTGTTCGTCCTAGAAACATAACGTATTTCATAACCACCACCTATTTTAGGGGCAATATATGCAAGGCTGGGTTTTCCGAAGAACCCACCCGATTTAATATAAACCGGAAAACTTTTTCCATTGTTATTTACGTAAACTTTACTGGATGGTTTGTGTTTAAGGGTGTTGGTCAATTTGTATCTTAAAACAGCATTACTCATATCTATAATTTAACGCAACAAAATTACCCCGAGCACGCCTGGCAACTCTCGGGGTTGTCCCGGCGGCATGCGAGAACCACATCGGACACTGGAACTGTGACCTGCTGAGGTTTGGCCTTTGGGCGCGTCCTCAGATAGTACATGCCCGTCTTGAGCCCCTTCTTCCACCCGTACAAATGCATAGAGCTCAGCTTTGCCTGACTCGGATCCTCCATGAATATGTTGAGTGACTGCGACTGGTCAATATAGGCACCACGGTCTGCGCTCATATCGATGAGCGACTTTTGCGGAATCTCCCAGACGGTTCTGTAAATCTCCTTGACCCGCGGCGGAATATCGAGACCCTGAACAGACCCGCCGGCCCGGACAATATCATTTTTCACATCCGAATTCCACTTGCCAATCTTCTGCAAGTCTCGAACGAGATGCTTGTTGACCATGACAAACTCGCCGGCGAGCGTGCGACGCAGGTAGATGTTGGTCGTGTAGGGCTCGAACGCCTCGTTGTTTCCGAGAATCTGGGCGGTCGATGCGGTAGGCATGGGTGCGACCAGAAGCGAGTTCCGAAGACCCCATTTCACGATATCATCCTTGAGGCGGTCAAACCCGTGGTTGGTAATTCCCCACAGGTCAAACTGGAGCTTCTTGTCGTGTGCGGGAGACCCCCTGAACGTCTCGTAGGGGCCCTCCTCTTTGGCCAACAGACACGACTCTTCGAGTGCCGCAAAGTAGATGGTCTCGAAGATCTCCTTGTTCAACTGTCGGGCGACATTTTCGTCGAATGAAAGCCCGAGCATCATATAGACGTCCGCGAGACCCTGGACGCCGATGGCGATGGGCCTGTGTCGAAGGTTCGACCTCCGCGCCGGAATTGTCGGGTAGTAGTTGTTATCAATGACGCGATTCAGGTTGCGCGTAACGACCCGGGTCACCTTGGCGAGTTTATCAAAGTCGAACGATCCGTCCGCGACGAAAGCCGGCAGACTCAGAGACGCCAGGTTGCAGACGGCCGTCTCGTCCGGGTCTGAAACCTCCATAATCTCCGTGCAAAGGTTCGATGACTTGATTGTGCCGATATTCTTCTGATTCGACTTGTGGTTTGCAGAGTCCTTGTAGCACATGTAGGGCGTCCCGGTCTCGACCTGGGACTTGATCATCGCGTTCCAGATGTCCCGAGCCTTGACGACCCGCCGGAACTTGCCCTGGAGGACATACCGGCTGTACAATTCGTCAAACTCGCGGCCGTAGACATCCGTGAGCCCTGGGCATTCATGTGGGCACATGAGATGCCAGTCGTGGTCAGCCTCCACGGCTCGCATAAACAGGTCCGGGATCCAGAGCGCCGTGAACAGGTCATGGCACCGGGCCTCTTCGTCTCCTTGGTTGAGACGCAACTCAAGAAACTCCATGACGTCCGCGTGCCAGGGTTCGAGGTAGATGGCGAACGACCCCTTGCGCTTCCCGCCTCCCTGGTTCACGTACCGTGCGGTATTGTTGAAGACGCGAAGCATGGGGACAATACCGTCCGCGACCCCATTCGTCCCCTTGATCTTCGACCCTCGGGCTCGCACGTTCGAACAGTGAATACCGATGCCTCCGGACCATTTGGATATGTGTGCGCATTCCTTGAGGGTCTCGTAGATTCCCTCAATCGAGTCATCCTTCATGGCGACCAGAAAACAGCTCGACATTTGAGGGTTGTTTGTCCCGGCGTTGAACAGGGTCGGCGTCGCGTGTGTGAAGTACTTCTGGGACAGCAGGTCGTATGTCTCGCGGACACGTGGCATGTCACCCCCGTGAATTCCGAGAGCCACGCGCATAAACATGTACTGGGGTGTTTCGCCGACGTTCAGGTATCCCTTTTGGAGGGTCTTGATTCCGAAATATCCGAAAAGGTAATCGCGACGGTGGTCGATCCACGAGTCCATGTCGAGGGTCAGGTTTTTCATAAATTCGACACTGACGATGTTGTTCTTGTGAAGTTCGACCATGGCGTCGCTGAAAGTCTTTGGGCACGTCTTTTGGAGATTCGATACGGCGATTCGCATCGCCAGGGTCTCATAGTCGGGGTCTTCCGTGATGAGTCCTATGGCCACCTCTGAACTCAGATTATCAATCTGGGCCGTCGTAATTCCGTCGTACATTGAAGAGAAAACCTTCTGGGCAATCTTTGTCGGGTTGACCCCTGGGAGAGGCTCGAACTCTGGAGCCTCGTTGAGTCTCTGGATTCGACGGGTCACCTTGTCGAACAGCATTTCTTCAGGCACGGCATTGCGCTTGATGACCTTCATTGAGTAATAGGGGTCTCGTTTTTTTATCAGACCATTACAAATGTCTACAAAGTTTCTGCCTACACCATTGTCCGACGCATTTTTTTCAGATTTTAACAGGGAAATAATTCAACAGAAGCTCATTAGTGATATTAAGGACAAGACGGGGTACACCATTGATCGTCAGCCCGACGCGGACGTTCAGGGCCTCATGCGCAAGGTTTACATTAACATGGCATCAAACTATTACGACAATGTGCGGCAGCAGGTTGAGACTATGAACTCCAAGGTTCTGGAGGATGCCGAATCTCAGGTAATGACGGGTGTTCTCCAACAGATTGTGTACCTACAGGATATTTCTACAAATCCCATTCCGATTGATATACCTATTAACACGAGCACCTACGGAAACAAACTTCCTATAAATAACAAATATGGATTTAATCCTCGGTAAGAATAAATGACGAGATCTCTTGATGATATTCTCATTGGAGTTTTGATATTTTTCATACTCGAGCGGGTCATAAAGTTGATTAGTTGGGTTCTTGTCGAGCCAATGATTGGTGTTCAAGAAAACACAGAAAAAAAAGGTAAAATTTGGACCTCTGGTATTGAACTCGTCTTGACAATCATCGCTCTTTTGTTAGTAATAAAATTCCAGAAAAATCTCGCAAAACTCGCAAAAGTAGCTTAAGGGGCTGGTGCGTCTTCTACACAAGGAATGAATCGCTATCGCGACGAAACCGCTGAACTATGTAAACGCAAAGGTTGGGACAAGGCCCCCATCAGCACAGTATGGATGCTCTACACCGAGGAGAGTGGCGAGCTCGCGAGTGCTATTCGTCAGAACCAGCATTTGTACAGAAAGACGGGTCTGAAGAAGGATCGCGGCATTGATGTCGTTATGGAGATGGGTGACGTCTTCAGTTACCTGTTCCAGTTGGCTCATATGCTGAATATTGATTTAGATGAGATGTGGGAACTTCACAGGGCCAAGGTTCAGACCAAGAATTATTCGTCAGTGGAAAAAAATATACGAGTTTATTAATGGCAACCGCCTTTATGATCAATGACTGCAACAAAATTAACGCCATCAACCCTTTCACAGCCACGAACACTTTTGGCACGCCATCAAACGGTGGGTTTTATGACGGCCCCGACGGGACATTTGTTGTGGAGCGCGATGAGCGCCCTATGGAAATGAACGACCCGAATGAAGATCTGACATTTTTCACGCCAAATCACATCAACCGTTCAGGCCCTCTTTATCTCAAAGAGGAGGCGCCGAGCCCGGCCCCGTTCCTCGGGTTTCCAGCGCGTAAAATGGAGTTTCCGGACATGGTTACGACCACGTGGTACCGCCCAGGGCTGAGCAAGCCTTCTTCGAGGCCGGGCACTTCATGCCAGCCTATGCAGTGGAAGGGTCACGCAAATAAAGAAGGTGATTTGATAATCATGCTTATTTTTGCGGCTCTCGTGATCTATGTCCTTTCCAAGGTTAAATAGGTGAAACCTTTGCCGCCACGACCTTTACGAGGTTCTTTTCTAGGGTATCTTTTTCATTACGAATACGCTGTTGCATTTTCGTACACGAATGCTTCTCAAGTTGAATGCAGTTGACACAGAACACCCCTGTGCACTCCTTACACTTGAGAATCCTCGACTTGTGTGGGCACCTCGGCTCCATCTTCTTTCTGTACTTCACAAACGACCTCTCTCTTAAACAGGGGATCCCATGGAATTGGATCGTTCAGAACTTCACAGAGTCCGCTTTCGCGCCCCTTGATCACCTTGTCCCACACGGCTTGCATGATGGGCAGCTTGGCCTTGAACCATTCACGGTCTCGCTTGACCCGTGTCACGACGAATTGTTCTGGGATGGAGACTCCGTTCTCATCGGGAGCACCGGCCGGCTTGTACTGCACAAAGTCACAGTCCTCAAAGTCCAGAATCTCGAGCAAGAGCTGAATCTGAGGCATGTAGTACACCGGAACCTTGTTTTCAATTTTGCGAGTCAAAGGACATTTAATCTCGAGCAAAATACCGTCGTCCGTGATGCCGTCGGCCGAACCCCCGATAAAGGGATAGTCCCGGTGTTGAACAAGTCCAATTTCGGTGGTATTTTTCCCAAACCTCGCATCGTACAAATCACGTACGAAAGGCTCAAGGAGTGTGCCGTGCGCCGTGGCGGCATTTCCGGCCCATTTTGTCTTCAGGACCTTTTTACGGACGAATGCATCCGGAGACTCGTAATGGTTGTCCCCGACGGCCGATGCGACGTCGCTCGCTGTAATCATATTTTCACGAAGTTCCAGCCATTCGTCCGTCCTCTGGTCGGCGTATTTCGCCTCCTTGAGTTGCTTTACTCGTTCCAGGAGCTGGGACATTCTTTCCCTTGAAACGAACGTCCGTCTTAAGTACAATTTCGGCTGCGTTTTGTTCAGCCTGCTTTTTGGTCGTTGCATATCCAAATCCTTCCCCGTGGCCATCGACCACAACCTGAATGCAGAAGATACCGGCCGGGGTCGTGTTGGCCAGTACATAATCTGGAAGGGGATATTTTAGAGCCTGGCACCAACGCATAAGCTGGTCCTTGTAGTTGTCGTCGACGAGAGATGTTTTCACCTTTTTGAAACTTTCGAGAACAAAATTCTTGGCGTGAACCATCCCCAGGTCTATGTAGATGGCTCCGACCATGGCCTCGAAGACATCCTCCATAATGTGCTCGTTTGTGTTCCAGCCGTTGCGCTCGCCCTTCTCGTCCATCATAATATATTTATCCAAACCGAGAACTTTGGAGATTTCACAAAGCGTCTTCCCCCGGACCATCTTCGTGCGCGCCTTGGTCAGAAAACCCTCCTGCTCCTTCTCGTGCAAGTCGAACAAATGCTTGGTGACGATAAATCCGAGTACTGAATCTCCCATGAACTCAAGGGTCTCGTAAGAACCCTCGAGGCCTTCGTAACGTTTCAGCGCGCTCTTGTGAGTGAAAGCCCGCTGATACGTTTTTATATTTTTGATTTTTGTTCCCACAAGTTCATTTAGAAATTCGCGAGATATTTGTTCCATCTTTCTTATGATATGAAGCAACCTTTTAAGCCGCCGCAGGTTTCGCGACCTTTGGGCGAACCTTCTTCTCCTTTGGGGCCTCGGTAGTCTCTGGGGCCGGGGTTGGATCCGGAGCCGCCTTGGGCTCCTTGGGAGGCTTCACCTCCTTGGGCTCCTTGATGTAATGGGGGTTGATGAACTTCTGGATATTCAGAAAGGTCACCTGGATGCCCTCGGGAACCTGCAGCAGGTCCTGGAGCGTCGCATCCATGGCAATCTTCTGGCCATTCTTCAGGCCCTTGGCCTCCACATACTCGTTCACCTTGCGAGTCACCTGGGAGCGAGACATCAGGTCCTCGGGACCCAGGTTCAGAAAGGCCCGGAGCTTGTCGGACAGCTTCAGGGGCTTGTTGAAACCATTATTGGCGGCGCGAGCCTTAGCCTTCTCACCCTGAGGATCCTCCATGTGCTGACGAATCTTGCGCATATCCTTGCGCAGTGCCTTAATCTCCTTCAGCAGGTCATTGATAGAAGTCTGGTCCATTGTACTATACACGGGACGGGTGGCTTTAAGCCAGGAATGCTGCTACCAGAATCAGAATTAACAAAAATCCTGGGAATATGAATAGCTCCCAGACTGGCATAATTGGTCTCACCGGGGCTGACACTTCCATAAATGGAGCCGCTCCAGGGATGGTACTGGGCTTATCTGACTGGGGTAAATTTACATTGAAACCTTCTGGTAAAGTTTCAGAATACTGAGACGGGTCAATATGAAAGCGGACACCTGCGACTGTTTTGTTGCATAGACCCCCGCAACACCCAATATCGCACGGATACACAAGACCATTCTGCTTGTTCACGTATCCGCAAACTTTCGAAGATGGATCCATTTCATCAGGAAGACATAAGCAATTTTTTAAAACAAACTCCCCACGGCACGTAAACTTCGCGCTCATCTAACTATAAAGAATATAATAATTATTGATATACAATGGAGTATGGAACACCACAGAAGTTGCCAAATGGCCGTTATTTCCTAAAAATTAGTTCAGCCCGTCACCAGGTCAATGGTCTTGTTCTCCAGGATGGCCTGACTTCCAAGTCTGTCACATTCAAGGTTGAGGATCCGAGCCTTTTTACCAAGATTGATGCTGAGATTATCGACAAGGCCAAGGAGTCCAAGGTGGAGTGGTTCAGGAAGGAGAACCTGAGCGATGAAATTATTTGCGCTGCATATCAGGAGAGCATCACCGACAGCACGCTCGACGCGACCCTGCTGACTGTCAAGGGTGAAATAAGGACTCTGGCCTTTGATACCCAGAAGACTCCTATCGAACTCCAGGCGGTGGCGGCCGGCACGAAATGTGACGTCGTCCTCGAGCTGTCAGGCCTTTGGTTTTTGAAAAAGTCGTTCGGACCCATCTGGCGTGTAATCCAGGTTCGCACCAGGACCGCGCCCAAAGTTCATCCGACCAGGGAATATCTGTTCACCGATGAGCCAGCCGATGAACAGGAGGCTGATGATCCGGCAGACTATCTTGACATGGATTAATTTATTCGTATCTTAATATAAGATGAATCGCAAGCGTCTGGCCATAATTCTGCTGGTCGTAATTATTCTGTTCCTCCTTTTCGGTGGCCGTCGCAGCGGATTTTCTGGGTCAGCACCGGCAGTCGCCATCTCCGGAACTCAGAACGTGATGACGACCAATACCGTGATGGCTCCAGCAGTTGCAAATGCGGCACCAGTTCCTCAGGCGCCAGGTGGTGGCGAGCCCGCCGCTATAGATGACGGCATTTCCTCAGCAGCACTCATTCCCCGCGAGGTGATTGGAACTGACGACTTTGGCCAGTACGACCCGAGCGCCATCCTGTCTGGTCAGACCTACCTGGATCCCAGGAGCCAGATTGGATACCCAGAGACTCTGGGCGGTGTCCTGCGCAACGCCAATCGCCAAGAGCGGTCCGAGCCCCTGAACCCCCGCGACCCAGTGAGCATCTTCAACCTCAGCACGATCCCGCCTGACATTATGCGCCCCAAGTTTGAGATTGACTTTGAGTACCAGTAGGGAAACTCGAAGAGTTTCCCGGGCGTCAAACACGCCAGAATAACCTCCAAAACAATAGAAATGGAGTTTAAAACAGCAACGCAAGAGTGGATAGCCCTCAAGGCTCAACTCCTCGCAGCTCGCAAAGATCTCTCCACGTTGAATTCACGTGAAAAGGAGCTTCGCAAGTTTGTGACTGCACACATGGCTCAACACGAGATTGATACTATCAATGTTCGCGATAAGATCAAGGTAAATTACAAAAAATCAAAAAAGAAGGGCTCTCTAACGAAGGATGTCATCAAGGCTGGTCTGCGGTCATTCTTTGGAGGAAACGAGGCCCAGGTCGAGGGTGCATTCCAGGCTATTTTGGATTCGGCTCCCGTGAAGGAGACGGGTGGTGTCACCGTGACTGGTCTAAAGCTATAGACCGTTTATTACTAAAGTAAATATGGGTATCAACGACGAATACTCTAGAGATGCGTACAATTATGATTTAGCCTATGATTCGGACGAAGGGCCCGAGGTGCCCGACCCTCTCAGCCCGGAAGACTGGCAAGACTGGTATTCGGAAGAACTTTTGGACGCATGGATGCGTCTAAAACACTATCACGACTCGAACTATATACGAACCACCGCAACATACCCCAAGTTTGTTCAATTTATAATTTTGCAAACTAAAAATTCAATTTCTGACTGTCCAACGGGGACAGAAGAGATTCTGTGGAACCTGATATCGAGTATTCCGGTCGTTCAAGAGAATGTCCTTGATGTTCAATTTTTTCATTGGGTTCGACAAAATATAGATCACTATAGTAATGTTTGACATCACCGGGCCAAAGGTTTTTGTCCCGGCTCTTCTTTTTGCTCTTCTGAGCCCCGGCCTTTTCACGAGCTTTCCACCAGGAAGGTCTCTTCTCGTACAGGCCGGGTTTCATGCAATTATATTTTCAATTTTAGATTATATAATTTTGAAATATGTCACAAAGGTGACTGTCACGAAAGCGGACTTCATCATGCCCATGATACTGTTCGTGCTACTGACGCCCCATCTGATCTTTTCACTTCCGCACGACGGGGGAATTACCCCAGTCGCGGTCCATGCCACTCTGTTTGCCATTCTGTTTGCGGCGATACGCGGGATATTTCCAGAGTATTATTAATTTTAATTATTAAGAATGGTCAAGTACCTGGCCATAGGACCCGGATCTATGGGGTTTTACGTATACCTCGGTGCATTAGCAAGACTGAAAGACAAGGGACGCCTCAACAACCTCTCTGAAATATCAGGGGCATCAGCCGGAAGTCTTTTGAGCTTTATGTATTGCTTGTTTAAAGGAGATACAAAGAGAATACTCGAGAAATCTGTGAGTATAAACGTCAAAGAGCTTATGAAACCGAATATAAAAAGTCTTTTAAAGAATTTTGGGCTCGTCCCTTTGAAACCTTTAAAAAATGTTATTTCTGAGATTTGCTCGGCAGAGACTGGGAAGTCTGACATTACATTCAGGGAGCTCTATGAACACTTTCCGATAAAACTCTACGTGACGTCTTATTGTGTCCAGCTTCAAAAGACCATGTACTTCAATACGGATACGAACCAGGATATGAGCGTCATTGACACGGTCTGTGCGAGTATCGCCGTCCCATTTCTTTTTTCAAGTTTTCGGATGAGTGATGGAATGAATTACATAGACGGAGGATGCATGGAGACGACACCGAGCGATCCATTTGTAGGCCGTGAAGAATGTCTGGCGCTTCAGATTGACTGGCACGTCATTGCACTTGATCTCAAGAATATCAAAAACTATGCAATTGCTTTACTTTTTGCAAACATGTCACTTCGATACAATTACCCGTTACCGACTCACAAACTTTATATAGAAGATGACGTCTTTGATTTCGGTGCGTCCAGTGAGTCTAAGATTCGCATGTACACAACTGGCTATGCCCAAGAATTTTCTGGATAGATTGTACGATGCACGCAGACCTCCGCAAGGCGCACATGCGCACACTTTCAGCCAAGCGTATATCAGTCAAGGGGACGCCGTCGCGCCCAGGGTACTCGTACGTCCGCAAGGCCAAGACGGTCCGCGTCAAAGGGCAGCCCGCTTATGACGTCGGGACCATCGGCCGACCCAAGAGCCTCATCGGCCCCCTCAAGCACGGGATGTTGACCAAGTTTGGGTACCACCCCGTAGAGGCAATGACCAACCGCCACAAGGCGTTGATGCTCGCGATAAATAAGGGTAAGGAATTGCCCCTGGCCGTCTTCCGTCGGCTCATGGCCATCAGCACGCTCACAAAACGCATGGCACCTCGGGCCCACCGCATATACAAACAGGACGCCAAATGGATCCGGGTCAAGTATGCTTCGCACTTCAAAACACCTCTCAAGTAATTTTCTGAGTGTAGTGTAATGAATAACTCCTCGACGCGTATTCAACAACTTCAAAATATGATTTCTGCAAATAAAAATAACAAAATTTCTCTCGCAACAATCATAGGCCATGGAACCCTCCTCCCGTCAAACTCTCTTTTTACAGTTCCGGATGATAAAATTATAATATTCATTTCTCGCCCAGGGTATTATATTGCATTGAGACTTTTGAAGGAAAGTCGAATGATGTCTCTTATGCAGAGCAAGACTAAACTGCGTCAGCTTTTGACCGATAGACTCTCGGCCGAAAATACCCCAAGTATTATAACTGGGAGTAAATGGAACTGGAAGAGGCACATTTATGGACCCGGACAGCCCGCTCCAAACATGGGACTGGAACTGTATGACAATACCGACTCATCATGGGGTCGCTGGTACAACTCACTGTGTGGGTGGAAATTTGTCGGAGAGCCTTCTCTTCATAGAACCTATGGCCAGCGTATGAATAGTCTGCAGCAGTTGCTTATGGATATAAAGGGCCCTGCGGTAGTTTTCGTTTTTGGGTGTCGCGGAGATCCAAATACGGCCGAGGGAACGGCGCGTGCTTTCCAAAACCGCGGGCGCTTTGGCCGTCAGAACTACCGTCTCCCACCGAGCTCACTCGTTTCGGCGACTCGCGCACATGAAGAAGGTGTCGCACGATATCACGCAAAGCGCGTGCGTGGTTTCGGGCTGTCTTTGAGAAAAGAAAAGGTTGAACCATCGGCAAAGAGGCGGGCTCCATCTGGAAGAATGAATATGTCTGTAATGAAAGTTGCTCGAAATATCAAAATAAATAGGTTTGTCAAGTCGCACCACCGAGCCAATATGAATAATACGGCCCTGGCAAACGCGGCAAAACGCAAGCGAAACGCCAATGGTCTCAACTACACAAATGCAGAAATAGCCAACGCTATACGCCGTCTTAAAAACAGTAAAGCTATTTGAATTAATGAAATCTATCGCCGAGAACATCTGGGCCTCGCTCGGCCCGGGTTACTCCGAATCCGTCTATCACTGCGCGTTCGAAGTCGCCCTGCGAAAACAAGGCATCTTCTACGAGACGGAGCGCATCGTCCCGGTTTTTTACGACGGCCAAAACGTCGGCCACGTCCGGGCCGACCTCATCATCGACCGAAAGGTAGTCATAGAACTCAAGTCGGTAAGCAAACTCAATGAATCTTACCGAATTCAGACCAGAAACTATATGGACCTCTTAGGTCTCGATCATGGCATCCTCATCAACTTCCCGGACAAGGTCGGCCCTATCGAATACGAGGAATTCTGGCGCCAAAAGCCTCCTCTCGACCGGATTGATTGCTAACTATTTATTTTTAGGTCTTTTTTTATTTTTAGGAATATCATTTATAGGAATTTCAGGAAAAACATATGAACATTCTGAAATCTTTTTACATCTGTTAACAAACGTTACAGGATCGTAACAAGCTTTCATTATATTACAGTGTGTGCAGCACGATACACTGTTATCTATAGTGTAGTGACCATGACTATCGAGTCTATCTATACCATTTACCTGCTTTTCAAGGTCTATATATCCACAATATATACATGGACTTGTTATAAGTTTAATTGCAAAATCGTTTTCAAGATTCCATGAAATATTCCTAACTTTTGCACTTCTTTTCATTACTTCTACTTTTGTAGTCACACACTTCTTGCGTTTTGCTTGTATATTTGCGTTGTAAGATTTTTCATCCTTTTCCTTTTCACGTTTTATCCACTCGTGTTGAATTTTTAACTGTTTCTTTTTCACCTCATCTGGATCCTGAGATTTGAGCCAATTGTTTCTGTACTCTTTTACTTCCGGTTTGTTAGACCTCTTATTCGATTTGTCTCTACACTTTTTACATAATTTGCAAATTTTATTTCTAGAATTCAAGAATTCTTCTTTGGCCTGAGGAAGTCTTGAACAGTTTGAACATTGAATTAATTGATCATCCATAATAGTAGTATATAAAAACTTTACATCTTTAGCTATTGAGTTTTAATATATTCCCATTCAAGCTCCCCGCAAATCCCTTTCCATATTGTATCTTGGATATAGAGCTTCTCCTTGGATTTCAAGAGGGGAAAGCACGGCAGATATTCATCCTCGCCGAGCAGTTCGCACAGTTTATAAAGAACGTACGAGTAGCTCAAAAAGTTCTTTCGATTGGTCGGTTTATGTTTCTCGAACGGTGCCTGTATTTTGTGAAACATGAGACGAAGCTTGTCCTCGAGAGTCTGGGGCATGGTTGGCGGTTGGACGCCGCTCAGCATGGTTGCTATATAGGGCGCGTGCTCGTAATACTTGTTCTTGTCGAGTTTCTTGAGAAGACCCCTGACCTTTTCGTGAGTAATCTCACCGACGTCTTTAATCTTCTGTTTCTTGAATTCGGCTCTGAGTTGGTTCAATAGCTCCTCCGGAACACTCGTCGACTCCTTGGCCTGAAACTGACTTATCCATTCGTTGAAATGATTTTCACGCTTGTATGAATAAATAATGTGCTTCTCGGTCTCTTGTTCTTCCTTGAACCCGAGCTCATCTTCTTGGTACCGTTCGGCCAACCCGCAGTTTTGACAAATCTCGTCAGCCTCGGCCTCGTCTACAATCTTGCTAAAGAATAAACCGCACCCGGCACATGGTCGGACATGTCTCTGTGTTATTCGCATGTCAGTCTCGCCCTCAATTTCATCCATGTATCGTGTGTAAATTTCTTTCCGTTGAACCCCCTTGCGTACCTTGAGCTGGACTCCGAGGGCTCGATGCGTCGTCTCGACCTCTTCTTGAGCTTCATCGGTATACTCCTTTATGATTGAAAAACACGAGAGGAGGTAGTCTGCCATCTCCTCTTGTGATTTGCATTCCTGCATTCTTGAATCAAATTTGGCCTCCATGTTTCCTTAAGTTCTAATTACTTTATTCCGTAATTTTTGGCGCTAAAAAGAATTTTAATTCTCCCAAGTTTGCAATTGTATATCTGAAGATTATTGGCATGTCTTCGTTCACCGAATCCTGCATAATCTGTATGCTCGAGCACATATTCGTCGCCTTGGTATACAAGCTAATGTACTTGAGACTGAACGACCCGCCGGTCCGGTCGCATGGCGGCGCGTCAGGGTACTTGATGACGGTCACTTGGTCGGCAAAGTCTCCATTACAACTGAGCTCAATCTCGTGCCCATCGCGCCAGATATTCATCTCTGTTCCCAGGTTCGACATGTCTCTGACAAACCGCTGAAAGTCTATGCTCGGCATTGTTGTCACGACGTTCATCTGAATGTCAGGAAACTCGAGCATGTCCTCGTTGATGTCGAGGAGTTTCAGCTTGAAATTTGTCATTGAATTCTTTTCAGGATTTTCAATTAAAAATTCCATAATATCTCTCCCGGTTGCCTTGATGGTGAGGGTATCGGCCGTAGTAATAGACTTGAGGAGCTTGTGGACGTTGGCCATGTTCAGGCCTGCGATGAGTTCATCCTCGCATTCATATTCTTCAAAGTTTTCAGCCGGAAGAGTCATCTGGACCAGGGTGACTCGGGCCGTATCAAGGGTCAGAATCTTGACACCCTCCTTTGTAAAATAGACATTCACGTCGTTTATAATGTCTTTGAGAACCTCAAACACAGACTTTACGGCTGATGCCTGAATAGTCTTTAGTCTCATTTAGTCTGTCTAAACTTATTGGCTTTAAGTCCTGTTCAGAGAAGCCATGGCATCTGTTACAGAACGGGAAATTCTTGCTTCCAAATCTGGCGTCAATTCGGGCTGGAGTGATTCTCCATATTGCTCAATGTCGAACATGTTTGCGTGACACGATGATCCATCCAGGTTTGAGCAGAACCCTGGAGTCGTGTCCCATGATATGAATTCGATCGGAATCATTGAGTCGAGCCATGTCCTGACTTCCCGGCCGACATGCATCTGCCCCTCGTTCGTTATGAGGGTCGGCACTCGTGTAATTTTAGACGACGGCACTCCCTGGGTCGTAATGTCGTGAAATCGTACAATTCCTTGAAGAACTGGTTGGGTCTGTATATATTTAATAGTTTCTTGTGAAAATTTACAATTTTGGGAAAACACGAGGAGTGCCATTGGTATTGACTAATCTTTTTCGTCTCAAATATTTTCGCACCAAATACTAATGGAAGAAGAGTTTTCTTTTCTTGTGCTCCTGGGTCTAATTATATTTTTCATCTGGTACTCAAGTGGGGAGAGTCAGGCGGCGAAATCCGCTAAATCCGCGTCGACCTCACTGCTTGCATCAGCAACGGATGTCGCCCCCCTGGATACTTTTGCTGAGGCTCCAGTCCCTATGGATGTGATACAGGCTGTGATTGAAGAGTTCCAGTCTACCCAAGAGGACATGGTCCCAATAGAGACTCTGTACTTCAAGTCTGTGAGTGAAGGTGTGTATTCCGCCCGGCTCATGTTTATGAACACTCGTCATTACTTTGGCCAGCAGTTTGATATACAGGCGACGATATCACCACTCGGAGAAGTCACTATAAATAAAACCGAATCAACCTCAGATCCAATTTCCTATGTGAATTCCTATAAGCCAGACTCGTATCAGTCGTACGTGGGCATCGATACGAGCCTAGACCAGCAGACCAAGACTGCATTGGACTCGATCCGTGGAACCAAGTTTCAGGAAGACTTGACAAACTCGTTTAATACATCCTTCAATAGTCGTCTGAGTCAGAAGGATCTGCTGACCCGCGCTTCGTTGGATACTGAAAAGATAAACTTTTAAATTAGATATGCAGGCCAGGGAAATTGTGGCCCGTGAAAAGAAAAAAACTGACGTGCTCAAGCAAACCTATAAAGCAATGCTTGAACAGTTCAGTCGGCGCATCCGAACCTCTTCCGATTTGGGTCAGAAAATGTCTATATTGACTGTTCCGCCGTTTATTGTAGGGTTTCCAAAGTATGACATCGCCAAGGCTGTCATGTACATGTGCCGCCAGCTCGAGCGTTTGGGCTACACGGTGAACCTCGTGGGCCCGTTCGATATCAAGGTTGTGTGGTCTGCGAGAAAATCAGCTGCCGATGAGCTTCCAGTAGAAGATGAAGCACCCGACATGTACTTCCCGAGCCTCGTGAATTTGCATAAAGCCGCGGGAAAGATTCGAGTAAAAAAGAGTGCCTAAGCAGCAAGTGTATCCCCGCGGGAAAGATTCGAGTAAAAAAGAGTGCCTAATACTAATGGATCTTCTGAATGAATCCGAGCGGCGCTTTACAAAGAAGCTGTGCCATGCTATGATTCCAGTCATGATTGAGGCTTTTTGGGAAATTTGGCTCGAGGCCAAGAAGGTTTCCCAGGGCAAGAATATGACTCGAGTTTTTCAAGAGTTGCTCCGGGACGTCAAGACCTGGAACGCCTCCATCTCAAATAAGAACACAGAGGCAATCATAAAGAACAACTCTCTCTTTCCGAGCCTTCTCGCAGCCGTCTTTGTTATTCAGGTCAAGATCCTGAGTTCTATTCGGACCGATAAGAAACAAAAGAAGATTTGCATCAAGCTTCCGGGGAATGAGATTTTTGTCCAACGGTGCTACGAAAATTGTGCCCGGAATTTGTACGACGATCCGATAATCATCACAGAATCAAACACGGACGAGTTCCGTAAGGCTGAGCTGTTCCGGCGTTTTACGGCTGAAATTGCGGACGTCATTGAGGCACTCGTGCCGACGGCTGAGATTTTGAATACCTACCTCCCCCTCCCGGCCGCGGGCGAAGACTTTGATCTCGAACACGAGGAAGAGGAGGCGCCTATCGAGGACGAGGACGTCCCGGACATTGAGGGTGAGCCGGAAGCCGTCCCAGAAGGCGTACCCGGCATGGAGTTTGGCAAGACTCCAGAGGGGGTTGACACGACCGTGACGGTCAATAACACGTTGACCCCTCCAAATGTCCCAGGCGCAACACCCGGAGAGACGCCGGTCGATCAGAACCTCTTTGACGACGCACCAACGGGCCCCCCTCGCGGAACCCCTACACGCATACAGAAAATTGGCCAATAAAACATGTTAGGAAATACCAATGGATCAAATGCTCAGGGAACCTCTGAATGCGGCACTGGCAGCCGCCGCAATCACATGTGTATACGTTTACGTGAAAAATAAGATGAACGGTGAAGAAAAGGTTAAAAATTCTGAATATTTCAAGCCCGCCTTTTTGGTTGCTCTCCTTGTGTATTTTTTGACGAGTCGGTCACGTGGAACTCACGAAACTCGTTTAACTGAACCTTTTTAAGTTAAGGAATATATACATTTGTAAAATACAATGACAACAGTCAAGGCATTTAATGAAATGATGGGTCAATTTATTGACGACGTCCTTTCAGTTTTTCCAGACGATCTTGCTATTCACATGGCGAAGGCCAAGCCCTGTGACTATCAGACTTTTATGAAGCAGGTTGGCCCATGGGCGTCTCAGCTCATGTCGAAGGATCCGGCGTTTTTCTGCGAGGAGAATGAGTTTGCCAAGTCTCTGTACCTTCACAAGCACTGGAACGAGCCCGAGTGCACGGCTTCAAATAAGGATGCAATTTGGCAGTGGCTTTCTTCGCTGTATATGATTGCCATGACTCTGAACATGTTCCCTCCGGAGGCTCTTTCGCAGATTGAGGCTGTTGCTGAGAGTTGTGCGAAGAATATGAAAGGAAGTGGCGAAATGGATATGATGGCTGGAATGAATAGCATGCTCAGTTCGTTGATGAGCGGAGGTGGTCCGCTTGCGGGTCTCATGATGGGTGGTCCATCTCCAGCCGCCCTCCCTCCTCAGACGCCCCGGCCCAAAAAGAAGAGCAACAAAAAATCTCGATAGAATATAGGAATGGATCTCAAAGAAATATTTAATTCAAAAGAGGTTCTTATTTTTTGGCCAACTTCTTCCCAGAGCGCCAAGCAGAGGACCCTTGCAACGACCCGTTTCATAATTTATGCCACGTGCATAATTTACCTCATTCAGCGGGACCCGCGTATTTTTGCACTTGGAGCTCTTGTCCTGGGTGTATTGTACTACCTTTACATCAATAACATGATTACAGACGGAAACGTGAAGATTGCAAACGGGCGTCAGGCGAACATCTTGAGCCCCGAAGTCAGCCTCCCGACCCGTCAGAACCCTATGGCCAACGTGCTTATGACTGATTATGTCGATGAACCAGACCGTCCTTCAGCCGCGTGGTATCCCAGCGTGCGAACCGAGGTTCAGCAGGAGTGGTCAAAGATTCACCCGTTTGAGAAAATTCGCGATGCAGAGCGCAACTTTTACACCATGCCAGTGAGCACAATCCCAGGCGACCAAACTGCTTTTGCCGAGGCTTCCTTCGGTAAAAAGTTTTACCCCATGTGCAAGGACCAGGGAGGAACAGCATGCGACCCAGACAACTTCAACTTCCACTTCCCAGAGACGACCCAGATGCGTGGCGGAAACGGTGGAAGCGGTCGCTAATAATATTCCGATCCTATAGTAATGGCACCGACTCTGTCTACCAGCGGTCTCGTCCTCGAAGAGCAGATCTGGCAGGGACCTGCCCAAATTACTCTCGAGGATATTGGAAAAATCACCAGTGAGCTCGTTCCAGAGCCCACCACGGCGTGGCGCAAGAATATGACCGAGCAACCATATGATTTCCCTAATACCTATTGCGACCCCGCCCTTGTTCCCATTACCTGGATGAAATGGGATCCCATCAGCACGTACACGGTTGAACAGAATACTATTTTTGATCAACACTATCTCCAAAAGAAATAATTAGATATAGTATATGGATCCTTTGGCTATTGCAGCTATTGTCGGTCTTGTGTTTGCAGGCAAAAAATTGAGCGAAAAGAGTGAAGATTCCATGGTTGTCTACACTCAGGACTCACCAGTCATGCCTCCAACCACTCGTTCCATAACTCGCCGCGACGTTGATATGATGGCAAATGCACGTGATCACGAGAAGGATGCCTTTGATTTGAAGCCTATGAATCCAGAATACGGCCGGCGTATCGGAGATTGGCGCATCGATCCCAAGGCGACTGGAATCCCATCGCTTCAGGACAAAAAGCCCGATGCGAAGGTTTTTCCGCATGGTCAGCCCGTCTATAACCTGTACGAGCGCGAGTACATCACGAATAAAATGAATAATCTGCAACCCATCGAACGGATCCACGTCGGCCCAGGTCTCGGGTACGGTGCGAACGTGGCGGCCGCAGGCGGTTTCCACCAGTTCTTCCGCGATTTGCCAGTCAATGTCAACGAGGAGAAGCTCACGACCCTCGAGGGGCGCGATGGGCCTCCCGCATTCTTCGTACCGAACGGAGGCCCGGTTCCGCTCGGCCTTGTCAGTCACGAGGCGAAGGACACCAAGACCATTTACCGTGCACCTATTCAGAGCAGGGCAGAAGGACAGGGAGGGGCGGTCACCAAGCCCGAACTTCGCCCCGAGTTTATGAGGATGCAGCGGTCAACTATTCGCCAGGAGACCGGGTCCCGAAAGGATACTCTGAGCGACGGCCCTGGACAGTACAATGTTGCACAGCCTTACGCAGAGGGTGGCGAGTGTGCCTATACGAACAAGGAACTCACACGTGTGAGCGGCGATCGATCCAAGCCTGATCGGGCCGGAAACGGTCAGCGTATGAATGTTCGAAATGACCCAGTCAACGCAGGTGGGGCTGTTTCTCAGCTCCGACCCGAGACTATTGCATTCCCAGTCGGTCCAGTCAACGCAACCACAGGCGGACGTGTCCAGCAGTATGTCGATGCCAGGTTCTACAAATTTAACGAGAAGAAGACGGCAATGCAAAACAATCCATATGCATCCCCTCACGCACTGGATGTCGCGATCCAGGCGCTCGATGGAAACCCTGTTTCGCTCCCACCCCTTGCGGTTGTTTAAGTCACTCTAAAAAAATATAAGTCCAATGATAAATGAGCGGTGGTATTGTGAAACTTGTCGCTACTGGCGAGCAGGATGCTTGGCTGACCGGCAAGCCCGAAGTCTCATTTTACCGGTCAATGTATCGCAAATACACTCACTATGCAAACAACGTCGAGCGCCAGATCATCCAGGGCTCGCCATCTGCAGGTGGTATGTCTACGATCCGTTTTGAGAAGAAGGGTGATCTTCTCAGCTATGTCTATTTCACGGTGACCGACAACAACGGTTCCATAATTACAAATATCGATTGGACTCAGATCTTTGACAAGTTTGAGCTTCTCATTGGTGGCCAGGTGATTGACACCCAGGATATCGAGTACATGACTGATATCGAGCCGGTTGTCGGTGCGCAGACCTTTTCCCAGCGTCTGCTGAACCTGAACTCTACGACCGTCAACAACCAGAAGGCGACATTCCTGCCTCTCAAGTTTTTCTTCTGCAAGGACTGGTCGGTGTCCATTCCCCTCGTGGCTCTCCAGTTCCACGATGTCGAGATCCGCATCACCTGGGCTTCTACCCTCTCGAGCACCATCAACATAAACGCAGGAACCCTCGTCCAGAACGCCCAGCTGAACTCGAACGTTGTGCCGACCTCCGAGGCGAACGTCTCGCTCGTGTCCTTCATGGCTTTGTCCTCGAACGTGGCCAACGTCACCATCCAGCAGACGACCGGCCCCCTCTTCCCGGGCCACATTCTGGCCAACGTCTCCATCTCGAACGTGTACACCAATCTGGCGGTCGTTCAGACGTTCTCGAACGCCCTGACCTACAACTCTGGTTTCACATCGAACGTCCTCATTTCTTACGCGAATACGGCCGCGACGAACGTTTCTTCGGGCGCTTCGTTCAACGGACCCCTGGCTGTCATTGTCCCGGTTGCGTCTACACAGATTGTGACTGTGCCGGCCATCGCGGCCGCAGCCACCAGCGCAACTTTCACGACGGGCATAGTGTCTAGCACGAGCGGTTCTGGTATTTCCGTCGGTCAGTATGTCATCGGTTTCCCTATGACCGGCCCCGTGACCGTGTCTGCTTGGAACCCGGTGACCAAGTCTCTGACCGTGGCTTTCCCGGCAACGACCGTGGCTCAGGTTGTGCCCCTGAATACCGTGGTTTCGTTCGTTGGAGACCTGGGCACGACCACCTCCACGACGACCTATTCTTCCCTCCAGTTCCAGTCCTGGGCCAATTTCATCTATCTGGACCAGGGTGAGCGTGACTGGTTCGCCAAGGAGAAGCACGATCTGCTCGTGACCCAGGTGCAGCGTGCAGTCATCGGAACCAACCCGACCCAGGAGTTTGCTCTGGCCCAGCCTGTCAAATTCCTCGCCTTCCCGGCCGTGAACTACTCCCAGCTGTATGCCAACGGCACCGGGTCTGCAACGACCGCCAACTACCAGTTCAAGACCCAGATTAACGGTGTTGACGGCGGAGATTCCAAGCCCCTGCCCCACTGGGTCGATGTGCCGCAGTACTACAACACGCCCTACGGCTATATGCACGCAAACCAGACTGCCAATGTGGCGATCATTTCCTTCTGCCTGGACACCTCCAAGCACCAGCCGACCGGAACCCTGAACTTCTCCCGTCTCGACACCTACCGTATCGTGACGCCTCCCCTCCTGACCAACGGTGTGCTCGGCCTTTGCCCAACCATCAAGTACCCGACAACCTACCTGTACGCAGTCAACTATAACGTGCTCCGGATAATGCAGGGCACCGGCGGGCTCCTGTACGCCAGTTAAATTAATTACCAATTACAAAATGCACTGGGTCGCTTGGCTCTTTTTAGCGTGCATGGTGTTTTTGGCAACCTATGAACCCAGACGGGGAAATCTACAGAAATTTTTTGCTCCGGAAATGATAGTAAATGGCGACCCGAGAGCGCCACAAAGCAATGGCGATACCAGTAAGCACGATTAACGGCGTGAAACATTTCTTGGTCGTAAGAGACCGACGATACAAGGAATGGACTTTCGTTACGGGCGGGTGTCGCCGACGCGAGATCTTGAACCCACTTCAGTGTGCAGTTCGAGAACTCGAAGAAGAAACACGGGGCACGATAAATCTAAAGAAGGGGTCTTACTCCTATTTTAAATTTGTCACTGATACTCCTGAACAGAGGGATATCGAAGACGGTGTGACGGCCCATAACACGTACCACGTCTATATTTTTGACTTGCCAATGTCACAAATTGAACAAGGATCTATAGTTCAGAAGTTTACAGATGAAAAGGACAAGATGGAGTCGAGCCGGGTCCCATACCGCCGAAACTACGATGAAAATGATGACTGTGTTTTTGAGAATCTCGATGACATTTCTAAAAAACCAAACCTATGGCCTATGATCAGAACCCACGTCATTAATAATCCAGAATTCTACCAGGCTCTGAATTCTGCCACCCGGACGCCATTCAATCTGCGTTCGGGTTCATCTTAAAAAAATAACTCGTCTTTAATTATATGACTCGATCAAAACTTGATTTTGCAACCAAACTGGCGAGTCTGAAGAACGATGGATCAAAACCAGAGGACTACATGTCCCTGTCAGTTCAGAAGATTATGGCCCAAATTGAAAACGCGGAAGCGGAACCGGAGGTTCCGCCGAAGACTCCGAAAAAGAAGGGTCTCATCAAGAGAATATTCGAGGACAGTTCGGACGACGAATGAGTCTTAGAGTTTTAAAGCTTAAAATAGAAAATGGTATTTCGCTGGAGAGTCCCAAATGGCTCTGCGACCCACGTTCTCATGGACGGTGGGATACTCAATGTCCCTCCGGAAGAAAACGACGAATTCTTCCGGGAGTACATTCAGACTATTCAGGGCGGTACAAAGCTCTACGTGGTTGAACAAAAGACGACTCGCTTCAAGTTTTTCATAGATTTTGATTACAAAGATCCAGAAAAATTAAGTGATGAAGATATTTTGAAATTTTGTGAAATAATTCACATAGCCGTCGGGGAGAGGGGTCGGTGCCTCATTGCTCGAACAAAGCATCGACCCGTCAAGGAGGGTATCAAGACGGGCGTTCACATTCACTGGCCCGATCTCACAGTCGATCGTTCCGAGGCTCTGAGGCTCAGATCTGAGATTATATTGGCTCTCGGCGAAGGTCCGTGGGCCTCCATCATAGACGCGTCAGTCTACGGGGGCTCTGGGCTTCGAATGTTGTGGTCTCACAAAAAGCCATCAGGAGACCCATACATCCCATGGCGAGAGCTCGGAACCAACAGAGAGTTTTCGAAAGAACCGAACGAAGAAATACTCAAACTTTTTTCAGTCAGAACTCGGGTAGATGACCCACGGCTCGATCTGCACTTGGCTGATATCGACGGCCTTGAGGAGTTTGTTCAGAGAAAACTTCTTGGTCAGCGCGCTTCACGGGTCAAGAAGGTTCAGCGACACGAACACGATGGATGGTACGTCCAAAGCGACTCGAAGTTTTGCGAAAATATAAGACGCGAACACAAATCGAACCACGTGTGGTTTTCTATACAGTCCGGTAGGATATCCCAGAGATGCTTTGATGATGAATGCCGCGAGTTCCGTGGTCAGGAACATATTCTTCCTCCATCTATAGTAGAGCAACTGAAAGATGTTGATATTGTGGGTAGCCCTTCTTCTAATATTCTTATGGAAATTTTTCCCGATGGTTTCACAAAGACCTTTTCAGAAGTACGAGCAGATGATCCACCCATATTCGGGGCTGGACCCGGAAAGCTGGAAGCGCTTTTTGAATAACCTCAGGGCATTTGAGAAAGCCCTGAATGGAGACCTTGACAAGGCTGCAACCTTTCTTTATCACTCGATAGAGAATATCAGGGATTTGAGCATGGGTATCAGAACGTCATCCGATGGAACCATTCAGGAAAGCCTACAGCGCATAGGAAATGACCTCGGCTTTGATGGAGAATTTGCAATTAATCAAAATGCTATAAAAAAAGGACTTCGCTTCTTTCCAAAGTACTTAAACGAAAGCTTTGATGATTACCCAGAAGATGGAATTGCCTTCATCCCCAGTACAGTCAGATCTCACGGTCAGTAAGACGCGGTTTGGACGCGTCTCCAAGCCTCCCACGCGTTACGAGCCTGTCGAACAGGTCGAGGACGACTACGGCCCCGAGGACTACGACAGCAACGAGCCTTCTGAGGGCTCCTCCGGTATCGAGACTGGTTCTGACGAGGAAGATGACGAATCTGATGCTGATGAATATGGAAATTTAGATGGTTTTGTAGTACCAGATAAAAGTGAGAGTGATTGTGAAAGCACTAATGGAGAACCTCCCGTTCCTGCAAAGAAGCGCAGACCCCCCACCAGACCCGCCCCAGTCCGAGCCCGATCAGGAGATGCAGTGGAGGGGGCCGCCGCTCCAACTCGCCGATCCGCCCGCCGGGCCCTTTAAAAATATGAGCCCTATTACTATTCTCCTTATAGGAGTAATCATAGGAGTACTCGTGGTAAGTATGCGACCAATTGTTATTCAGAAGTAAATTCATAAAGTTTCGCATTTCCTGAAGGGGAATCGTTCCCCTCAAAATCACCGACGGGCCCTGTCCGATTTACACTGACATCTTCTTGTAAAAAACCGACCCATTGATTTACCCGCGTCTGAGACACTGGTTCCATATCCCTAAATACCTCAAACTGGTTGTCATTTGAACTTACAGGTTGAGATATTTTTTTAGGAGGCGGCACAGTTCGCACAACGGTCATAAAAATGAGACCGATGACGATTATGATACCTATGACCTTGAATATCATTTATATTAATACTTATTATTTACTGAACCGACGGAACATCCTCTGCGACCTGAGTCTCTGAGGGGGGCTCAACCAGTGGTTGAGCCCCGGCCGCCGCCTCGCGACGACGAAGAACCTCGGCAGCCACACGAATATCCGCCTTGGCAACCAGCTCGTCCATGGTCGCCTCGGGAAACTCCTTCTTGAGGTCATCGAGCAGGTCGGCCGGGTGGGGAATGGGCGGTACGTCCGGCTTCGTGTAGTACTTGGAGTTCTCGTCGGACGGGTCAATGTACGGAAACTCACCCGGTCCGGGCTTGGCCAACATGTCCCGCTTGCGACGCTCGAACATAGAGGCAGCCTGGGACTGGTTCTCGCGGTACTTGCTCATAATCTCCTCGAGCTTGGCATCCTGGTAGTGAACGTCCTCAATGTTCTCGCGCTCCGGGGGAATGAGGAGCCACTTGTACATGTCGACCACGTAAATGTCAAAGGTTGCATCCTCGCGCTGCAGACGCTTGGCGTGGGTCGCAGCCTCGTCACGGGTCGCAAAGGCGCCACGGAGCTTGATACCAAACTTCTCATTCTTCTGGGGAAGGTCGGGGCCTACGAAGGAAATACACGCAAAATACTGACCGGGAATGCAGGTCAGATCAGCCTCAAGAGTCGCCATATAAAAGAAACGGGCGTATATCTTTTAAGCCATATGAATCTCAGGAACTTGCACAATAATTGCAAGAAAGATTTGATAAATATTTGGGTACGTCCCGGAGACCGTGTCCTCGATTGCGGATGTGGCCGGGGAGGGGATCTCTGGAAATGGCAGGGCGTCCGAGCACGGGTCGATGCCGTTGATCCAGACAAGGCATCCATGGACGAAGCAATTTTAAGATCAAAAAAAATTAAAATTGATATTAATTTTTTAGAACCAGGTGACATCCGAACCGTCCCAACATCTCAGCCATGGGATGTCGTGTGTTATAATTTTTCATTACATTATTTATTTATTAATGAACAAATTTTAGATGAATCATTAGATGCAATTACACGGTGTGTGAGACCCGGGGGCATTCTCATGGGCATCACTCCCGAGAAGGACCGAATCGATGTCATGTGCCACCCGGACAATATTTTTCAAGATTCCATTGGAAATATAATTAAAAAATTTTCACATCACGTAAGCATTAAATTAGTTGATGGACCATTCTATGGTGGAGAATTTAGAGATGAACCCATTCTGGATGGATCAATTTTAATTTTAAAATTAAAAAAATTGAAATTTGATTTAATTACATGGGAACCAATGATGTTGACACCGAATGGAATGATTTCTGACATGTACACAAAATTTGTCTTTCGTAATAATAGGAATGATCTGGATCGTGATCACGGTGATTCTCATCATCGCGTGGGCAATAATTTTCATGAACTGCCGGGGTCCAAAACTTCTTGATGAACTCAAGGTGAAATATTGGATGACCCTCGATGCCCTCAGGGCGACTGGAGATCCCATGTGGCACCCAGTTCTCAAGCCTTCCATAATTACAGGGAGACTAAACTGGGACAAGTCGAGAGGGGAAATAGGTCTCAACGTAAATAAAGGGTACGAAATTTACATCTGCCTTGACGGAGACGATGTAAATTCGGCAACCTATGTGCTGCTCCATGAGCTCGCGCACATGACGGTTCCGGAATATGATCATTCAAATGCTTTTTGGGAAAATTTTAAGAAACTTATGAAGGTTGCGACAGAAAAGGGTATTTATACTGAAAGTGAAGGGTCTAAGAATTACTGCGGGGACAAGGTCTAAATCATCGAGTCCGCAGGACTCACTTGCCCACCAGGTACAGTCGCTCAGCGACTGGGATCAAGACTTCTCCATAATAAACTTACGGGCAAAGTAAAACAGGACCGCGGCGACAAGGGCCGTCGCCACCATGCCAGTCATGGTCTGCTTGCCTGACTCTGACAGAAAACGAGGGATCATTGTGCTCAACTTGCCCTGAACAATCTCAGAGTGCGCAATGACTGCTGCGACACCCGCAAGGGCCGCATAAAACTGAGCGTCCGTCAGACCAAATGGGTTTGCGGGGGCAGCCTTCTTCTTCGTCCGAGGAGGAGCTGGGCCGCTCGGGAGCATATTCATCATCATAGGAGGCGCCTCAGGCTGAGACATGGGACTCGGTCCGGTAAGTTCCTCAATAGGAGTAGAAAAGTCAGCCATTTGATCATCATCAACCTTTTTTTCTGGACGCAAAAGCCCGGTCGGTATTCCCTGCTTCTTTTCTTCATCACTCGGTTCGGGCATCTGTTCAATCATTGTGATTGGTGTCGAGTCTCCCGTTGGATCATACGTGTCCATTATGGTTTCGTTTGATTTTTGTATTTAAAAAGTTACGCGCGCTCCTCACCGAGTCCGTAGGCCCACCAGGTACAGTCGCTTCGCGACTGGGATCATCCACCCTTCTTCACGACAACACTCCCGCCCCGGCGCTTCACCGCTTCGGCCGGTCTCTGAGTCAGGTGCCTGGGATTGTAGTGACGCTGGTGATATTGCCAAAACATCGGAGAACCGACCCGGAAGTTTTTACGTATAGGCGCCTTGTACCAAAACACACAGTCTGAAATCTTGTTCGATTTCGATGTATTGTCCAGGACGAGACATTCGTAGTTCTCAGTGCATGAATCCATCACCTGACAAAACATATCAAAGTTTGGAAAGACGCCGAAAAAGGCCTTGTAGAGGCTCTCGCGGTTCTGTCGGACGTTGTCTCGGAGCGCAAACACGTAATCAACGTTGGTTCGAATCATAGGGGTCATGTCCATGACGTACTGAGTCGTCATCATGAAGAAAATCTTCCAATGCCGACCGTTCATAAAAAGCTGGCGAATGCATGTGTCACGCATAAAGGCTCGGTCGTACATGCAGTCGTCCATGAGGACAAAGACCGGACTGGCTCGCCCGGTACTGACGAGCTTCTTCTGACGCTCTATGAGCTTCTCGAGAGCCCCGACGTTGTAGTCCGAATACACGAATATATCAGGGATAAACTGCTTGTACCAGCCGTTTCCATCCTCCGTGCCTGACATGGCGATTCCGGCTGGGAGATGCCTCTTGTACCATAGGATATCCGTCACCAGGGTCGACTTTCCTGTTCCACGCTTGCCTATGAAAATACAGACCTTGTCGTCGCCCATGGTGCTCGGGTCGAACTTTTTGAGATTTAAAGTCATCTTCCTACTACTGTCGAACAAAAAGGAGTCCGTTCAACGACGCATTTCTTTTTGTCCCATACTAATAGAGGATGTCATCCGGATTTATAGAAATTGCTGCACTGGGTCAGCAGGACGTGTATCTGACCGGGAGCCCGGACGTGACCTATTTCTCGAGCGTCTACAAGCGGCACACGCCGTTCGTTCTCGAGGCGTTCGAAGTGCCATTCAAGGCGTCGAGCATCACCATGGGGCAGAACAACATAGTTCGAATCCCAGCCAAGGGAGACTTGGTTCGGGCAACGACCCTGAAGCTGACCCTGCCGCCTCTGGCCGTCTACGGACAGGACTGGTTCTGGCCGACTATTAGCAGTGACTTGCCGTATTTCATTGTAAACTTCAATTTTCTCGGGAATATCTATACACAGACCACTTATGTACGTTCTTTGGGTCTTCAATATTTTTCTTCAAATACACAAAGTTTTAATATTTGGTCTGTTAGTACCGGTCTCGAATATGACGCAAATATCAATAAATTAATTGTTAATTTAGCCGCCTATGGCCCATACAGCACATCTTTAGGAGTTACGTCGGCTCATGCCACTTTTTTTGGGTTTGATGTGAGAAATGCGTCGAGCACAGACGGTACTTATTTTTACTATAAAAGAGATGTTAATGGGTTATGTATACCCGACTTTACACTCGAACAGGCCGGTTGGACAAGAAATGTAGGAATTCCGGTCAATACACTTTCGGGACTCTTTTTGAACCTCGAACGAGACCTGACACTGGCGCAAGTGCCTTACCCAGTCACTCCATATCCAATGTGGGGAAGCATTGTAGGGTACATTAACTTTTCACAGAGAGATGCTAGTGGTTTATTATGGACAAATTATGATACACCTGCGGCGTATACAATCACACCCGGGGGTCGCATTCATTTTATGGCCAACGGAGTCTATACTATTCGGGTCTATGCTCCAAACTCTTCAATATTCAAGTATGGCGCTGATTCGGGAGATGGAATACCGAATACCTTTAATTTTCAAGGTAAAATTCAAACAATAGGTCCTCTTGTTACATTTCCAATTATTGTTACAAATAATTTATTAAATTATTATTTTGTCATTGGAACAAATGATGGAACACTTCCGGCCGGTTCTTATTTTTCAATCACACCGAACGATGATGTTTTCGTGGTGAAATCTCCTATAAGTTTAACAGGTTCTGAGCCTATAGTTAATTTTAATAACACAAACACGACACACCCCGGTGGGACAGGTATTAGTATTCTCTTCGGCGTTGGTGAGTTTGAGTTCATTCGTGTAGGAAATTGGCTCGTTTCGGGGTCTTTGGCTACGACTCACCCAGGTATTATATTAAATAGAATAAATCTTTACACAGAAGATGGTCTCTATGCAACATATGACTTTACAGGTCAAGAAGGAAATCCTACTACAACATTCGTATTTCCTATTGTTGTATCGGATATAGCAATTCCGCATTGGTTTACGGTCGTTACCGAGCCGCCGGGTGTAGCTTTTGATATAGATTATAATAGTTTCATAACTTTTACCTACCTCGCTTTACCGAACGGAAGTCCAAGTGGTGGTAATATACTTCCGTACAATGGCCTTTTGTTTGCGTTAGGAGGTCAGCCAAACTCGGGACCTTTTCAGAATGAATATGGTGTTGAAAATATGATAACTGTTACAGACGAGAATGAAATAAATTTTTCAAACGTCGGAACCTATATGGTTACGGCATATCTTCCAGATGCCACAGCCATCAACTCCTCAACAGGGGGTGTTCCCCCTCTAATACTTCCTCAGTTCAATCAACCAAGTGGGATAGCTTTTGACCAACAGGGGCAGCGCTATTTTGTAGCAGATTCAGGTAATAATTGTATTCGTCAAGTTTCTTTTGAAGGAACAATTGTATCGACCTTGGTCGGAAACGGACAGCCCGCGTTTGTCGATGGGAGTACAACAGATGCCTATTTTAACAACCCCCAAGGGATATTCGTAGATTTAACAGTTGACCCTGAGTTTCCCAGAATTTATGTAGCCGATACAGGAAATCACGCCATCCGTAAGTTTGATACAGAAGATCAGTATGTAACAACTCTGGCCGGAAACGGAACACCCGGATACGTGAATGGAGCTGCGTCTGCTGCACGGTTTAAGTCCCCCACGGGTCTATGCGTAGATTTTATAACATACCAAGAGTTTCCCAGAGTTTATATAGCCGATACAGGAAATCACTCCATCCGTATGTATGATCCAGAAGACAATTTGGTATACACCATTGCCGGAAACGGAACGGCCGGGCCGGCCGTGAATGGCGTTTCTCTCGCGAACGCGCGTTTTCGAAGCCCGCAAGGCATCGCAAGAATCACTGATGAGCAAGGTAACGAACTTCTGTATGTATCTGATACGGGAAATTATTGTATTCGGGTGATCGATATAACGAATGACTCTGTAGATATAATTGCGGGTACGTCTGGAATTCCCGGTCACGTCGATGGGTATCCGGGGAATTTTGAAAGCCCTACAGGAATCTGGATTGATGGTCAAGGTGGGTATCTTTATATTTCAGATGGCAATTATATTCGGTACATTTCTCCTCTTGACCCGCTATATGGAATAGAGACTCTTGCCGGTTCAGAGAACTCTGGATATCTCGATGGAACTCCGGGTTTGTTCCATGCTCCAAAAGGTCTATTAATAAACGAAATGACCGCGGCTATTTACATATGCGATTCGGTCAATAATGTTATTCGACAACTCTCGTACTATTACGATGTTTCTACATATTCTGGAAATCCTGCAACTACATTTTTACAACTTGACGGCAAAGAAACATTGTATCAAAACAGTTCTACACCAACGGTTATCAATATTCCTGTTCGTGCAACTTCGAACAATTTTATATACACGCTCCAAGTGAGTAGACCCGCGGCGACCTGGCCAGCCGGTTCGTTCGTGTGGGTCTACCCCATAACGTCGACCGCCCTTCCGACAGACTACAGTCAGTACCATTACTATGACTCGGTCGGGACGTGGGCCATCGAGTCGGCCGACCTCAAGATTGGAGGTCAGTCCATCCAGACTCTTTCAGGTGAATACATCGAGATCTGGAACGACCTGAATGTTCCGTACGAAAACCAGCCCGCGCTCAAACTTCTGACCGGCAAGTACGACACAACCATTGCATCCGGGAGAGATTACTATGTGAATTTACCATTTTATTTTTATGAAAAATCACAAAATTACTTGCCCATGTGTTCTCTGAGTCGTCAAGACGTGGAGATTCACGTGACCTTTCGCACGCTCCAGGCTCTGACGGCCATTCCCATCACCGAAGGATCCCAGGTCCAAGCGACTCTCATAGTCGAATACGTCTATCTGGACACTCCCGAGCTCAACTGGTTCACCAAGACTCGGCTCGAATACGTGATTGACCAGGCTCAATATCAAGAGATTGACCTGGCAGCCGGTCTCACACAGGACAACTTTCTCCTCAACTTCCGAAACCCCGTGCAGGCCATATTCTTTGCCATACAGGTCAACGGGGCTCTCCCCTACGACTGGTCGAACGACGGCCTCGAACGCATGGGACTTTCATTCAACGGGGAGGAAATCATGCTGAACCGCATCACGGATGCAACACAGCTTGGAGTCATTGAACCCTTCAATAATTTCATTAATTTTCCGACAAGAAATTTTTACATGAAAACATTCAAAAGTCCTATAAACTTCAGCCGTATCAGGTATGTCCTTTTGGGTCTGAACATATTCAGGTCTGACGCATACTACCCAGCCAAGCAGCTCAGGATCACCGCCGTGAGCAAGAATGTCCTTCAGGTAAACGATGGGCTCGGAGGCCTAATGTTTATTTCGCAGTAGATGGTAGATGGCTGGACGCACGAGCCTCGCCATTCTTGGTCAGGAGGATGCTTTCTTGAGCTCAGACCCTGAAGTGACATATTTTATTGAAAAATATGCAAAAAAGACCCGTTGGACGTCCAGGATCGACGAGGTCTACTATGGCCCCCAGTCCCAGTACTTTGGAGGTGAGACCTTTGTGGAACTTCCCAAGTCGGGAGACATTATTTCAAAAATTTACATTAAAATTCAAAACCCAGGAGTCTTTTCAAATCTTCTCGACTCGGCCGGAACCCTCATGATTCAGTTTGTCGATCTGTACATTGGGGCTCAGCTTGTCGACAGGCAGTGGGGGGAGTTTATAGAAATGAAGCAAGATCTTGAAGTGCCCCAGACCAAGCAGGGTGCTCTCGCCAAGCTGACCGGCAAGAACCTCATTCCGTACATAACCAACGGAGGCCTCGCAACCTACACAATTGACGTCCCCTTTTTCATGCTAAAGAGGGGTATTCCAATATGTGCAATTAAAGACCCTATTATAGTCCGTATCGGATTCAGTCCTGTGAGTACATTTAGCGTCGGAGCCCTGGCAGCACCCTCGTTCGATTCATCTCTGTATGTAGAATACGTGTATTTAGACGAACCAGAACGGGAACACATTAAGAAAACGCCCCTATTGTATCTGAACGAGCACGTCCAGCTCGAAGAGTTCTTCGTTCCCAAGGGAATCACGACCGCAAAATGCAAGACGCAGTTTGCAAACCCAGTCAAGGAGCTCTTCTTTGTTCTCCAGGCTGACTCGGCACTGGGATATGACTATGGGTCGACCGACACGCTCGTGAACATGTCTATGCAATTTAACGGCGTCTCACATTTTGATGAAACTATAGGAATACCAGTCTTTCTTAGAATAATCCAACCGCTCGAGTTTCACACACGGAAACCTGACCGTATTTTCTACATGTATTCATTCAGTCTCGATCCACAATCTGATGTGCCGACTGGTCATTTGAATTTTTCATTAATAAATAATCAAAATTTTAATTTTAAAATTGTAAGTGGTCTCCAGACAAACACATACATACGGATATACGCTCTCGCATACAATTTTGTCAGAATTGAAAGCGGGAATGTTGAGGTAATGTTTTCTAACTATGAATCATAATGGATTTTGAGAGCACTGCTATTGAACTCATTCTGCCAGTTATGGAATCGGCAACTGTTCTCGGGGCTCATTACGCCAAGTCGTGTGGGCGGAATGAGATCACCGCCCAGGACATGCGCATGGGGATGATGTATGCAGCCCGGAACGTCCTCGGAAAGCAGGTCGGTTCCCTGTATCCAGAGATTTACGATGAGGAAGAGGAGGACGAGGACGAGGACGAGGACGAGGAAGGCGAGGACGATGAGGCTGAATGGTCTCGTTACGAAGGAAACGAAGATGACATGTCGGTCAAGATGAACGAATGTGCAGACTCTTGGAATGAATGGGAACCCGAGTCTCCCGCAGAATTTATGCTGAAAAAAGCTATCGATAAGCAATTAGAGGATGACCCAGATCCGAATATTCGAGATTGAAGACGACGAGATTGACGACTATGAATATCACCAAAAAAGACCAAAATATACAAGTATAATTCAAGAGGAGGACTACGAGGACGAGGACGAGGCCGAGGACGAGGACACTCAGCCAGTACCATGGGATTTTCGTCAGGATAATTATTTTATAATTGAATAGTATGGCTTCTTCACTTCTGACTCAGTTCGAGGCCATGTCTCTTAACTCTGTGGTTGCTGGTTTTTCATTCGCCAGCGCAATTGCATGGATGGATGTGGTTCGTTGGGTCATTACCCACACAATCAAGGTGGGTGGAAGCGGTGGAAAGTACTACCTGTTTTCGGCAGTGTTCACTACTGTTCTGGCCATTGTCGTCTTTATGATTCTCAGCCGGGTTGCCAAGAATGTGGTCATCAAGGAGCCCCAGTCGGCAATGTACGCTGTGACCCGCTAAAGTAATTTTTATAGACAAAAGCTCCGGCTAAAAGAACTAAAACTATCAGGACCCACGGAATCTTTCGCCTTTTTTGAGGCTTGGGAATGGGGAAAGTTTCAGTAATATCAATTAGCCTTTTGAGCTCCACTTCCTCAATTTTTGGGGGTGGTGGAGGTGGAACCTCTTCGATGCTATAGACGCGCAGGACGAATGCATTGGTATCCAGGCCGCGAAAGTTGAGGAGTTGGCCGTCCTTGTCGTACCATTTGACATGCAGACGGCTCAGTTTCCCTATAGGTTGCGGAAAGTACACGGATATGGTGTAGTCTTTGGCCTCGTGGAAGTTCTTGACGCAGGCCGAACTCACGTCTATTATGATGGGCGCAAATGCCCGACCCGCATTCGACCCTGTGATTGTGCCAGTCGTTCCCGTGAGCGCACCGGTCGCCACGCGGCTCGGGGACCTGAATTCTGTAATGTCCAGATAGATGTAATCATTGACTGAAAGATTTACAATTTTTGTGGATCTTAAAATTTGCTTTCCAGAGTAGGTCGGGTCGGCCGACGTGGCTGCGGCCGACGTGCCCGACGTTATTCCGAGAATGTTCGAAAGCTCGAGACTCGGAACGTTTATTGTAAAAGCTCCGACGTTCGAAAACATAAAGAGACCCTCGTTCGCAAGGTAATCGACCGTGATGAGACCGGTGTTGGTGAGAGCATCGGCCATGCCCGCGGCGTAATAGAATCCTATAGGCAAAGAGACGTTCGATGTTCCAACCTGGAAAACATTCGAACCGACCGTGAGGTTATACATAGTATTTGGGACGCGCGCACTGACCAGATCGACACGGCTTACGTTCTTTATCGGTGTGGCCAGGTGGACATAGTAATCGTTCCCGTTTGGGTACAGATTTACATTGCGATCTTTCGAATCAGCCATGACATATCTGACTGTTTCCATTTATATTTAGGTCTATTTAAATTCGACCGACCTGATCGCGTCGGAGAATTGTGTTTTTATACCCGAAAACCCTCTATAGTCACTCAGGGTCGCAAGGAGTCCCTCTCGGATATCCATAAAATTTTGGAACTCCATTTGAACTTTCAACTCTAAATTTTGTTTTCTTTCGGTTGGTAATTTTGCCCACTCCCCCTGAGCCTTTTCCCAGTCCTGCAATTCAATTGCCTTTTCGCACGTGTATCGATATTCTGCGCGTCCCATGGTCTTTGGGCGGGCATAGACTCTGAGAATGTCCCCGGTCGCTTCATCAAAGCTTGCGAGGTCTCCGTCGAGCCAGTCGATCATTTATTTAGATGACGAGGATTTTCTGAGAACCTACACGCATCTTTGTATCCACGTAGATTGGCACCTTGACGTTCTTGGCAAAGGCTTCCTCCTCGGACATTGGCTCCGTGCTCCAGAACGGCGGGCGATCGATAGCCTCGAGGACCCCCTTGCGCATGAGAATCCAGCCGAGGCCGGTCTTTTCAACCTGGGTGTACTGCTCCTCATGCTCATCAGTCGGCTTCAGGTAGCTTCCATCCTTGACCGCAGTAAACTCGGGGGTCGGGTTGGAAGGGTTCGGGTCCCGGGCGTAGAGACCAGCCGTCACATCATGAGGGCTCTCGAGGAGGGCGAAGAAATCATCGGGTCGGAAGAGAATGTCAGAATCGATCCACATGGCCACATCGTAGTCCCCGTCGTAAAAGACGAGGCAGTCCGCCCTGGTTGGTTGTTGGCTCACCATGGCCTGATGGCCCTTCGATGCAACCTGCATCATCAGGTCAGTCCAGCACAGCAGAAAGTCGCGCGAGTAGGTCTTTCCGGGGAGGCAGAATACAATCTTCATTCTATAGAGAAAACGATCCAAATCTTTATATTGATATAAATAAATGGGAGGAAACTCATCGAAAAGTACTGTTCAGCAGACAAACGAATTTTTTAATCAATCAACAAAATCATTTATGAGCAGTCTGACACAAAATGTAGCGGCGTCAGGAACAGTCAAACAGAATATAAGTTTCGCATCTGCGAATTTTACAGGATGTCGTGTAAAAGTTAGTCAAACAATTCTACAGACTATAAATGCTCAAGGACAGTTAAAGTCTGAAAACAGTGCAGATTTAGCATCCAGTCTTGCAAATTCTGCAAATACAGCTATAGATAATAGCGCATCTCAGCATAACGGATTTCTGGCTCCGGCTGTTGGAAATAGTGCGGAAGCAACGACCGATCTTAAAACTAAAGTTACCAATATAATCAACACAACTATCGAATCAAAAACAGTTCAGGACATTATAGCAACTGGTTTGTCAAATCAAAATATAGATAACACAGGAATGATAGCAACATGTGACCCTAAATATCGTTTTCAGGGTGAATATGATTTTGAATTTGATCAAAATGTAACGCAAAGTATAACGGCGAAAGGTATTGCAGACGCCATCACGACTGCTCTTGTGAACGATAGCTCAGTGACTTCGGCCGTCACGGGCGTAACACAGTCTGCGACACAGTCGAATGCCGGTGTCGATGATCTCGTAAAAGCATTCACTGGAATTTACGGTATAATTTGTGGTGTTATTTGCTGTATAATCATTATAATTGGAGTCGCGATGAGCTCTATGGGAAAGGGCGGAGGCGGAGGCGGTCCGAATCTCTCATCCCTGGCCGCGTTGGCAAAGAAATAAATTAAGCCGCAGCAGCAACGAGTAAAAGAAGGACTAAAAAAATGGCCAACACACCAAGACCAATTTTAACATTTTTCGAAAGGCCCGTAGAGGGTTCCGAAGAGGAAGTCGAAGTGGGTTTGTAATTTGTATCAGAAGAGGAAGGGAGTCCTAACGGCTCGGGTGGAGGGCCTGTGGGGACGGGTGTCGAAGAACCATCAGCAGTTATAAGATTCAATGTTAGACGACACGACGGCTCTATCTGAGACTGGTTAAAATGTGCTCCTCTAAAATCTTGAATACACGCCTGGATAGTTGGGCACGTTGTGGCCGGGGCTCGGGCAGCCGGGAGAAACTCTGTATTTGATATCCACGCACTTGTAATGCAATCTTCAGACGTGCAGAACTTGTTTGCTATCAAGGCATTTGCTATGCCTTGATAGGCCTGATAATCATTATAAATATTGGTACAACCTGCATAGTATGACTTTGTGTCATTATGGATACATTCTGCACCGTAGGTTGCCACATTATAACACCCGCACGTCAAATCATACGGGTTTTGACTGCAATAACTACTCACCATACCGGTTGCGGTCGTCTGCTCGGACTGCAAGCCAGTCTTCATAACGTTATTTATTGTGGTTACGCACGAAGGAGTGACTATCTCAGCGGGAGTGTTGCACGCAGTGAGTTTTGCAGTATTGTACGAAGTATTTGCACAGTTATTAGGATTTATATTACAACTTGCAGTCCCAAAGGTGTTATACCATCCTTGGCACTGTGTCGTGTCCATATTGGTCGGAATAAGACAGTAATCATTCTTTGCCTGGGACCACGAAGAATCCTGCAAAATTTGAGTACCAAGTTGGTTATTAAATTGTCCTGCAGTGATAAATCGACTCATATCGAGTTCTGCAAAGTCACATTTTCTTTGAAGGTTCTGGTCTATGTCACCACCGGAACACCCCGCCCCACCTGAATTACACGCCGAGCCATCGGTATTTGCATATGTTCCGGCGATCGGCCGGCCTAAAAGCAACGGACAGTAAGACAACTTAAAATTGTTCGGACATCTTCCATTATAATTTGTACCGAAATTATTGTATGTTTTATTATAAAAGTAACCATTAAAACCAGCGCAGTTGTTTCCCGCCCAGCTATCCTGATCAGCACCTCCATATTGTTTTGAAACTGCGATAGTCAGCTGTTTACCATAATATGTAGTAGGTCTTGAAGGTGGGCTGTTTTTTAAATATGAGGTCCACCCGTATTGCTTTGAAATAGAATTGCCGCCATATATCTGGCAACCACCCCCTGACACCATAAAAGTTTTACACGCGTCAAAAGTATTACACTCCGCAGCACACTGTTCAACGCTAGTGGAAGAAATAGGATCGTTTATTAAGGGGTTTGTTAAAAGAACACGTGCGGATGGCGGACACGAGGTGGAGCATAGTACGCCTAAATTATAATTTTCTAAATTTGAGATTGTCATCTCTGATGTTATATGATAAAAAAAATAGAACCTCAATTATAAATGGTCGTTGTAACTATACTGAGACCCTATTACGACTGGGACAGTCGCAAGTACATTGATGTAATTTTTAATTCTAAAATTATAAAATTGAAAATTCCATTCCGGTATGGCAGAGTCATGTGTAAAGTTGATGGCCTGAAGACAATTCAGGAGATGAAAAAAGATGAAATTATTGATGTAGAATTTATAAAAAAGTCATGGAACGGTCTAGAGCATTTGATCCTTGTATCAATCAAGGAATGCTGACCAGGAATGGGCATCTGGTTCAGGAGACGGCCGAACTAAAGAAGGTGCTCACTGTAAGACCAGTAGAGAATGCATTGGGGATACAGGCACCCTCCTTCAAGGTCTGGCGGCAAGTTCCCGGGACAGGCCGGATTCTCATCCCACGTTACTTTGATGCCCCGGCGCCCTCCAAGGATACCAGAAAGGCTCCTGCTTCTTGTCCCGGCATTAATTTTACTGGAAAGCTTAGAACAGAAACAAGACAAGTCGAAGCGTTTGAAAGAGGCCTTAGAGCTTTCGAAACCGTCGGAGGAGGGGTACTTTCGCTCCCGTGCGGATACGGCAAGTGTCTTGGGAAGGACACGCCGGTAATGATGTTTGACGGAACTATCAAAAAGGTTCAAGACATACATGTCGGAGAGCTAATCATGGGCGACGATTCAACTTCTAGGAATGTTCTATCGACATGTACCGGAACTGAACAGTTGTACAAGGTCATACCCACAAAGGGCGACCCGTACATTGTGAATGAATCTCATATTTTGTCCCTCAAGTATGTCCAAAAAAGATATAAAACACACGGTAAAATTTTGGATATTTCAGTTTTGGATTATCTCAATACGTCTGCAGCTTTTAAACATAGTGATGTGCGAGGCTACAGAGTCCCTATATCATTTCCACAGAAGGATGTTCCGCTCGATCCGTACATGATTGGATACTGGTTAGGGGATGGTTCGTCTGATTCAGCAGTAATAACAAGTCAAGATTCAACGGTACTTCATTATTTTAATAAAAATTTGGGACTTTATGATTTGTACATGACTTACATATCAGGGTACACCTATAGAATCAAGGGTTCTCGTCCTAATTATTTTTACAAGACTCTACGAGATTTAAGTTTAGTCCGAAATAAACATATCCCACATATTTACAAATGCAACTCGAGAGAAATTCAGCTTCAAGTTTTGGCGGGACTTATTGATTCGGATGGTTCGGCAATTGTTGGCGGTTGGGATTTTATTCAAAAGAATGAAAAACTACTTGATGATGTCATGTTCTTGGCGCGTTCGTTAGGGTTTGCATGCTACAAGCAAAAGTGTATCAAGACATGCACAAATGCTCCCGGGGGTCCTAAAAAGGGTACATATTACAGATGCACTATTTCTGGATCAGGAATTGAAGAAGTTCCTTGTAAAATTAAAAGAAAACAAATTGAACCCAGAAAACAGATTAAAGATGTGTTAAGTGTAGGAATAAAACTCGAAAAACTCGATGTAGGTGAGTATTTCGGGTTTGAAATTGATGGAAACCGTCGATTTGTTCTTGGAGATTTTACGGTCACTCACAACACGACAGTCTCCCTGGCTCTTTCGGCACATTTGAAGACCAGGACGATGATTGTCGTCCACAAGGAGTTTCTGGCAAACCAATGGGCCGAAAAAATAAATGAATTTTGCCCGAATGCCACAATAGGCCGGGTTCAAGGGGACGTCTTTGACGTTGAAAAAGACTATGTTATTGCTCTCATCCAGACCCTCTGCATCCGTCCGACCGGTGACGGCCCCAAGGCATTTGCCAAGGATGCATTCGACTCAGTCGGTCTGGTTATTGTCGACGAGGCGCACCACATTGGAGCTCCCGCGTTCTCTCAGTTCATGTTCAAGGTCTGTCCGCGGTTTACGCTCGGTCTGACGGCGACGCCAGAACGCAAAGACGGGCTGACGAGGATTCTGTACTGGTTTCTGGGGCCTGAGTTCTTCCGGGTCGAACGAGCCAACCAGGCTCAGACTCGCGTCGTCCCTCTTCAGTACACGCATGAATCGTTCAAGGAAGCCCCACCGGTGACGAGGTTTGGGAAGATTAACATGGCCGGAATGATCACAGCCCTGACTGAAATCCCCGAGAGGAACGATCTGATAGTCGAGACGACTATAGGGGCAGTGAAAGCGAACAGGCGGGTTCTGGTTTTGAGCGATCGGCGCGAGCATTGCTTTGAGTTACATAAAAGATTTGGCTCTAACTCGGGACTGTATGTCGGCGGAATGAAAGAGACTGATTTGATCGAGTCATCGAAAAAGCCGATAGTGATTGCGACGTTTCAGCTCGCTCACGAGGGTCTGGATATTCCGGCGCTTGACACCGTCATACTCTCGACACCAAAATCGGACATTAAACAATCGATCGGTCGAATCATGCGCGAAACTCCCGGAAAGACGAACGATCCGCTCATATATGATATTGTAGACCACTGGTCCGTTCTGTACTCAATGTACCGAAAGAGATGCGTGGTCTACAGGGAAGGCGGGTTCGGGGGTTTAGAACCCCTGAAAACCCCAGCCGATGAAGTTTTTGGAAAAGGAAAATGTCAATTTTTATCTTGACATGTATTAAAATGCAGTGTGCAGGAGGAGAAATTACAGGCCCACACTGGTCCAGCCAAGTCGCTCTTTATGACAAGAGCCTCGCCGAAGTTATTTCGGTCGCGACAATCAAGCCTTGCCTTTCATAGAATCGCCAATAGCCATAAGGAAAACACCAGCCACGAAAAACATCACGAGCTTATTGCACTCGGTGTTGTCCGAGTCTGGAAGTTTCGGAAGAATTATCTGCTGCTGCTGTTTTTGGGGAGGGACGTATACTGGTGGAATGGTTACTGGAGGCCCCCAAGGTGCCATGGGAACACCCATCTTATTTTAGGTTGAGGAAAAAATTCAAAGTCCGAAGGACTTTGGGGCTCCGCCCTCTCTAAACAAGAACCCTGCGGGTTCAAATTATTTATATCGATACCTCCTTCTTCTTGGTCTTGCGACCGCGAGGCGTTTTCACATTCACCTCGCGTGCTTCGCCTCCTGCATCGACCGAGACAATGTCGGACACATCATCGTCATCTGGACGGGGTGGCCTGGAATTGACTGCAGGCGGAGGACCCATCATATTCATCAGAGACCCAAAGTCCATACCGGGTCCGCGCATTTCGCGGCGGAGACCTGGTGCTGGAGGGTCGGCCGCACCTGGCATCTGAGACCTCTGAACCGCGTCAACCATATTGCGCATCAGCTCGGGGTTTTGTTTCATGACCTGAGCAGGGTTCGGCATTGCCGCCTTGAACATCGAGTTGGTCAGGTGGAACATCATAGCCGAACCGCCCACCATCATAATGAGCTTGACCTCTGGGGCGACCTGTATCTTCGTGCGATACTTGGCATAGAGCTCTTCGAAAACGCCGTCATAGTCTTCGATATTCTCCATGGTGTTCTGGGACCATCCGTTCAGCTCAACGTCGAAGGGGTCGAACTTGTCATTCAGGAACTCGAGGCCCGTCACGCATGCCACAAGCATACGACGCTGGAACTTGATCGAACGCTCAACCTCGATCGAATACGTCATGCGCTTGTACTCTGTGCGAATCTCCTCAATGTCCGAGAAGATCGTCAGGCGCTGGCTCGACTGGACACCCTTCTTGTTGAGACGGGAAATCTTATTCAGCAGGTCAGCCTTCTCGTCCTCGATGGTCTTGTATCCGTCAGACGGGATCTGCTCACCGCCTCCACCGCCACCTTCCTGCTGGTCGTAATCATCAGGATCCTCGCCACCGTCATATTCCTCAGGAGGCGGAGGGGGGGCTGACGTGCGCTTGTCAGGGTTCATGAACATGTCCATGCCATCATCAGGAGGCCCGGAGGCCATAGACGGCCCAGGAGCCTGCTTGGCAAAGGGGTTTGGCCGGGCTGGCTTGGGCTTGACGGGCACCTTTTTCGTCGGAAGCTGGAAGGAAATCTCGTCAAGCAGGGCTGACTCGTCGTCGTTCAGATTCATGTTGGCTCCTTCGCGAGTATCAAAACTAATGTCCATCTGGAATGTTTAGAGAAAGAAGGTTGATAGCTTTAACGCATGTTCCAAAAAATAATGTATAGCAATTGCAAATGAAGATAAAGTTCAGCCGTCTGGCGATTATTGGGCTTCTCATGGCAATCCTGTACATGCTGGTCAAGGGTCGTACCAGCACATACATTTCCCGCGGAGGTTCCGACATTGGCATTAACCCAGGAAAGTCGGTCATGGATGGAATGGGGAGCATTTTTGATGTGAAGAATAACCTGAACTGCGTCCCGGGCCCAGGAGCCGACTCGGCGTACTATACCCAGGATCTGACCCCAGGCGGTCTGTGCGGTGACATGAACTTTGTCAAGAACCAGCAGCGCGATTTCACCATTAGCTCTGGGATTGGCGGGTCCCTGTTTGATCGTCTAGCTTAAATTCATTTTTTAATTCTTCAATATTTTGATAATACCGTGCAAGGTCCTTTTTGAACCGCGCATCCTGCTTTGCTCCCGTTTTGTAGAGCCAGGCAAGATTTGCTTTACTATATTTCGTCCGAGTCTGATTCTCGGTCGGTCGCCTCGGGGAGACTTTAGTCGGGAGCGTTTTCACTCCCTCGGGCTTTTTGTTTATAAAACTCAGCGCCTGCATGACCGTGTCGGCCAAGTCGTCCTTCTTCTTGTGCTTATCGAAAAAGGTGACCCATTCCTGGTTCGTTTCGACAATAAAAGCCCGGGCCCTCTCGATGGAAGTCTTTTTGCGCTCTGCATACCGCGCCTTCCCAGGCCCGGCAACATCAGGAACCTTGTGACGTGCGTCCCAAATGGTGACATCTTTCTCCTTGACAAGGAAATACGTATGAAGCAGGTTCTCGACCCCTTTCATAGAGCGGTTCCTGTCGGGCTGTTTTTCTATAATAACCGTCGTCGCGTCAAGAATCCAGGGCTTCTCGTTGAGATGCTTGACAAGGTTTGGAAAAATACCATCAGCGTGCATAGGAGGCACACCTGAAACATCCCAGTGAGAAATACGGCGCGTTTTTTGATCAATCAAGCACATGGCCAAGTTTTTTATGCCACAGTCTATTGACAGGAGCATTTCTATAATAAGGTGAAAGAGTTTTTAAGTATACCTTGCTAATATTTCAGGTGTTGCCCAAAGTATCGGTCCGGGTGGAGGTCCGGGTGGAGTTCTGGTGTGTGTGTCTTTCATGTAAAATTTCAAAATAAGTATTAAAATAATTAAAATTGAAAATAGAAATACAGTTAGTAATGGGATGCTACTCTTCATATAAAGGGTATTGTGATTTTATTTTAAATGAATCTTATCTGTTGGTGGTGCGTGCATCCTCACGAAAACGGTCTTCCATTTCACTTGCCCCTGAGACACGACCCTCTTCGCAAGAGATATAGTACTATTGGAAACTTTTGTTCGTGGGCATGTACAAAGGCGTATGCCCTTGATATGGATAGTGCACGAAAAGGGGAGATTACATCTATATTAGCCATGATGCGCCTTGAGGCCATAGGACACTACGAGTCACTATGGCACGCACCAAAACGACAGATGCTTCAATGTTTTGGAGGAACACTGACAATTGAAGAATTCAGAAAGTATGGAGGAAAGGTTGAGCCGCCCGTCCTTCACTGGCCTTTTGAGCACAGATATGTCCCGATCATAGAGCAAAAAATTCAGGAAGGACCGAAGCATCCCAAGACATCAGACACGGGTCGACTAAAAGCTATCGACGATTCAACACCTACATCAGATTCATTTAAACTCAAGAGAGACAAGCCTCTTGCCAGGGCATCTTCAAAGTTAGAGAGTGCACTCGGTATTACACGTAAGGCGAAATGAACTGTTGCGGAAGCCCCCGTAAACAGAATTTTACATTTGAAAACGGTACGGTCGTCTATGCATCAAGTCGAGAGTCGGCCATTTTTAAATTGAAAAAGATTGATGAAAAATCTTTTTCAATTCAAGAAATTGAGCCATATAAATGGCATATTCAATTTTCTGATGATATTTTTATAGAATTTGAGAGTCCGAGTGAGTACAGAGCGCGTATGCAAGGGCCTTGGTTAGTGGTACAGGATAGGAGGTGAGTCGCCTGTTGAGGAATGCGATGACGACGAGAAACAAATAATATTTTCCTTCACGTAAAATTATTTAAGACACGGCGGTGTTGGGATGCATCCGTGAGGAATAATTGTGGATGAAGTCGCTGATGGACACGCTGTTCCTCCATTGGCTGGCTTCACCATGGTATTCCATTTGTACATGTCAATTCTGGAAGACTCTGGGCGACCGCATTCTTCTGGGCAATTTCCTGCGCGAATGAGTGTATAGTGACCACTGCAGTTCACTGGGGGGTCAAGATTCGCTGAACCAGAAGTCTTCCTGAATAGAAATGCAACGACTATTAGAATTAGAACACCAAATAGAATATATTTCTTCATATACATTGAGTCAGTCAAAAAATTCGTGCTCTAACGCTGGCACGTTTGCATGAATGATGAGGGTTAACAAAATGACACACCCGTACCGAACCTTTGTACAGGCTGCGTTTGCCAAGGCCATCGGTTCAGGTCCGACCGCTCGAAACGCCGAAATCTCAATCGTCAACTGGGCTCGTGAGCAAGTTCCGTACGAGGATGCGTCTTGGGAAAGTCCAAAGTTTCGCATTCAGTACAAAGGAAAGGCCATGGGTCTCATGAAGGAACTCGAACGGAGCGTGACGACCATAGTTCCGAACCTTCGAGTCGAGGGCGATCGAGTCGTCTTCGAATACAGCTTCGTCCCGCAGCTTGTTCGAAAACTGCAGCTCAAGCAACTCGATGCCAAGCGACTCGCGTGGTACCCGGCCGACATCCTGTGGCCTGATGGCCCTATGGCGATCTCTATTGTCAAAAACAGAGAGCGCGATATGCACCTCGAGCGAATCAAGGCGCGCGAGAGCGACTACGACGGCATCCTGCAGTGTCGAAAATGCAAGTCGAACAAGACGGAGTACTACCAGCTCCAAACTCGATCGGCCGATGAACCTATGACGACCTACGCTACGTGCAAGAAGTGCGGGAACAAGTGGAAATGTTAGCTAATTAAAATATAGACCAAGTTTAATGAATGCTTATCAGATTCACGTAGATACCGGGTCAGTCATTAACGTCGCCGGGGCAAATACTCAGCCCATAGTCTCCAAGTCGAACTCGAACCCTTTCCAGTGCAGTGTTTTGCTCGGAAATCGTCACCGGGCTTTTCACGAGGTCAGTCTGGCGAACGCCCAGATTCCCATTGGCTTTTATAACGTCCGGGCGCCTTACAACACGATCACTATAGGCCCCAAGACATACACAGTCACCCCAGGATCGTACCCGACCCCGACCAGTTTCCTTGCGGCTCTCAACACTGCGACGACGACGGGTGTCACCAGCGCTGTATGGGCGCTCGTGGCGAACACGTACCAGATTAACTATTCAGAGGGCAGCACATCAAATACCATCACAGTTCCGACCGGTCTCAATTATCCAAGCCTTGCGTCCCTGCTCGGCTTTGTTCCAAGTCAGACCCTGGCCGGGGTATCAATCACATCCCAGAACGCGTATCTATTGAACTTTGACACGTACCTGAATATATGGATAGAGAACATAGGCCCGTCATCGCTCGAGCCAGCTCAGATTACATACAAGATTCCAGTCAACGGTGCTGTTGGAAATGTAATTCACTGGAATGAAAATTCACAATTTTATCAGACCATCAAAGTCACAGATCGCAACGCGCGCGTTGACAGGCTGAATATTACGGTCTATGATCGGTTCGGGAACCCAATGAACAACAACGGCCTCGACTGGTCATTCAGTCTCAATGTCAAGTCTGACAATTAAAATATTTGGAAATAGTACCAATGCCCCGCGGTCGCCCAGCAGCACCCAAAGCCCCTACGAAGTTCCTGAACTCCAAGCGCCGTGTCATTTACATGACGGCCAACGGCAAGTACATTGCCAAGTCCGAGAAGGGCGCGACCGTGTACAACCCCAAGGCGCGTCACGTCAAGAGTCCAGGCGGCACCGTGCGTTCCGTGCTGAACTCTGGTGCCCGCGTGCCCACGGCCATTCGCCCCAAGATGACCCGTGCCCGCCGCTCCAACTCCGGCAAGGCTCGTGGCCCCCGTGCCTACAAGTCGGCTGCTATGGGTGTCTACTACAAGCACCCCATCGGCCCCAAGCGCCCAGCCGGCCGTCCCCGGAAGCACATGGTCAGCCCCAAGGCTGGCCTCGGTCTCGGTGCTCTGTTCAAGTCCCTGAGCGGTGGTGCTCTCGGCCCCGTGGCGCGCCGCTACAAGGCCACCATGGCCCGCAAGACCAAGCTGTCTCGCAAGCGGGCCGCAAAGAAGACGCCCATGGAGCGTCTGATGGCTTCCCTGAACTAGGCGCGTAATTTTTAAAATAAAAAGATTAAAAGCAGCTAACAGAATGCTCAGGGTATGGACGGATATAGGCGCCAAGCGCCCAGTCCCACTCTTGGCCAAAATTGTTGAGCAGAAAGACTCAATTTTCATCATCAGATATCTCTCAGAATCTGATGATAAAATTTGGCGCTACGAAGAAGAAACATATGAGATTGACGAAGATTCTATAGAGGAGGACTTTTGTACAACTTTAGAAACAGATATAGGTTTTAAAGTTGCAAGTGAAGATGGTTTTATAAAAATTGGAGATGAGCCAGATTACGATGAAATATAAAGTTGATTTATTATAATGGATATGAAAAAAGCTGCACCCTACATCGTTGGAGTCGTGTGTCTCATTCTTTTGGCTGCATACTTTCTTTTTCCAGGAAGCCCGATAGGTGGTATAATTAAGCAAATTATAGATTACGGCCCGGTATTCACGCCTCCCCCACCACCTCCCAATGTTTCCCAGTCGTCTTTCCCTGCAGTCACACCGACCCCCCAGGAGAAAGCATTTGACAGATATTGGTAAAATATTTTAAAAGTTTATAGTATGGAGGACTATGTTATAGCAATTCTCCTTTTAATTTTCATAATTTTGGTTATTAAATATTCCACGACAAAAAGTCAATATTATCCATCAACGCCCCAAGCTGACTATACTCCTTCTTTTCAGTATATAGGTCAGGACATAGCGACGGCCGACCTGACAGATACCACTAAAGTCATTGTAGGGAATTCAGGTGACAACTTGCTCGGCCGTCTCCAGCTGAACAACTTCATGTGGGCATCAAGCACTCCAAACGCAACAACCGTAACAATTGGATCATCGTCTATTGCCATAAATACAATTTGGGGAATCCGAAAGGAGCTCAAGATTGGAGGATCTGGAGATGTTCAGTATCTGCTCGGCACGGCAGGGGCTGGGTCAAACCCGACTCTTCTAGCTTCACTGACAGGGCCGACGCCAGAAATTATTGATACTTTTTTAGATACATCGGTAAATCCGAATGTTTCGTATGCAATTCCCAAATATATTTTAATTAAAAAGAGTACTGTGACTCCTATTAATCAATGTCACCCAAGTTCTACATTTAACTCGAGCTCTCAGCAATGTGTGTGCAATGCAGGGTACTACGGTACCGGAGACGTCACCAATACCGGGTCGGGATCATCTGGATGCAACCTCTGTCCGTCTGGATACTATTGCACGGGAGGAACGAGTAGTGCAGCGTGCCCCGTGGATAAGAATTACAGTGTGTCTGGATCAGTCGGTTCAAGTGCATGCGGTCTTCAATGTCTCTCGACAGCAAACGGAGGAACAATTACAGCCGCAACGACAAGCTCTGCGGCTATCTGTTATTGTAACCCTGGATACGGATTTAGCACGGTTCAAGCGTCCGGATCCCTCTATTACCAGAACGTATGCGCGGGTTGTCTTGCCGGATATTCCCTCGCAACGTCCAGTTCGGCATCTTCTACCTGCCCCGCGTGTTCTTCTGGCTATTTTCAGCCGAATGCCAATCAAACCTCGTGCCCTATATGCCCTGGTGGAAGCTCAACCAACGGCGTCAACAGCGCAGCGATTGCGTGTCCGACATGTGCCGTCGGAAAATATTCACCTGCGGGTGGCGGTGCGGTCACATGCATAAACTGCCGCAACGGACAATATCAGCCAAATTCAGGACAGACTTCGTGTTCGACATGTGCTGCCGGAAAATATTCACCCGCGACAGATTCTCCAGTGACGGCATGCTCGATATGTGCTGCAGGAACTTATTCGTCCGCTTCGGCTTACACATGCACGGCGTGCTCATCTGGGTCGTGGGCAAATTCGGGTTCTGCTCAATGCACACCTTGGGCCGGGGCGACGCAGCTCGCAGGCTATCTCGGAACTGGTTCGACCGGTGCTTGCCAGCCCGGAACATACGGAGTGGCTGGAGGTACATGCTCGCCGTGCCCAGTTGGTACTTATAATAACACGCCAGGAGTTTCAGCATGCACTCCTTGCCCACAGGGTCAATATCAGTCAACGACGGGACAAACCGCGTGTAGCCAGTGCCCAGGAGCCTATTCAACGACTGGAACCGGTGCATCATCTTCGGCTTCTTGCCAGCTTCTGAATTGTGCAGCGAATCAGTACGCATCTGCATCAGTCTGTGTCAGTTGTCCGCCAGCACAGACAAGTCCGCTGGGTTCTACACTTCTTACTCAATGCGTCACACCGGTCAATTGTGTCGGCGGTTATACAAACAGGACTTCAACGGGCACGTGTCCTTCGTGTGCTTATCCGGCGGGTACGACCACAACAGTCGCGGCAACGTATACATGGGCTACATCCACGGCGGCGGTCGGAACGGGATCGTGCCCGACAGGTTCAACTTCAGCCGGAAGTTATTCATGCAGTCCTAGCACGTGTGCCGCGGTGGCTTGTGTTGGATCGTGGGCCCTTACGTCAACGGCAGTTTGTCCGACGGACTGCGGCTTGCCTCCGTCGAGGCGAGATCGAGGTTACACGTGGACGACTACGACATCTGCATCGTACGGTGGGTCCTGCCCATCAACTGCATCAAACTCTTCAACTTCAACTACACCGAACGAATGCACATCCACGCCGGCGTGTAATGTAAATTGTAGGGGTATTTATCAGCTGACAAATTATGGGTCTTGTCCGAACCAGTGTGGTGTGAATGCCGCGAGTCCCAGAGCAGACCTTTACACGTGGAGCACATCAACCCCTAAATCAGGAAATGGTACTGCATGCCCTCCGGCAACATCAACCGCAAGTGTAACGAATGCTTGTGGTACAACTGCGTGTTGTGAGTTTGGCACGTATGTAGGTAACACCGGGGCGGCGAGGTGCTGCACGGGCATGTATGATAATGAGAACGGGGCCTATACGTGTATGTAATAATTATATCACATAAAAACAGGAATGGAAATTTACTTTATTGTAATTTTTCTAATTTTAATTGTATTTTTATTATCTAAAAATACAAGTAAATATACATTAGGTGAGACAGTAACAAACTGGCAGGTTCAGTTTATAAATCCAGGCTACGAACCTTCAACCCCTTTGACTTTAATTTCATCGACTGATAATTACCTTAGTAGAAATGCCATAAATTTGGCAATGTGGAACGGGACGTGTGGTGTTCCAGCCGGTACAGTTCAATCAAGTATTGTAGGATTTCGTAAAACTCTACAAATAGGCGGAGGAGGAGCTGTTGATTACTTTACGACCAATCCGACAAGTCTCCTTACAGTAAATACTACGATAGTCGATACATATTTGGACGATTCGAGTCAATTATGGAATATTCCGCAATATTTATTCTTGTTAAAAACTACATCAAACCCTGTTCTTTCATGCCCGAACGGAACATTGACCCCAGATGGAACAAACTGTCTCTGTAACGCTAATTATTACATGAATGGAACAACGTGTACATTGTGTGGAATAGGGCAGACGTCCCCGGCAGGAGCGACAGGATGTTCGACATGCACAACACCCAATGTAGGAACGACATTGTACTGGACAACTTCTGGAACATGTTCGACGTCTTCTCAACCATCATGCACGGCTGGTCAGACGCTTTCAGGAAACACACCAACAAGTGCAGGGTCGTGTTCATCATGCACAAATTCTTCTTCTGTCGGTTCGACCCTTTACTGGAACACCCCGGGGTCGTGCTCAACGGCTCCTGTTACAACGTCATGTTCTGCAGGGTACGGGTTTTCAGCAACCGCAGACAGCACGCATGACAATACGTGCGCGGTGTGTAATAATGCTCAATATTCACTCGGAGGAACCAACCAATGTGCAACCCGGCTAAATACATGTCCTACGGGGTACTCTTATATAAGCGGAAATACCACTCGTAACTCTTCATGCTCAGCCTGTCCATCGACTCAATTTTCTGGTGGGGGAACTGTCCCGTCGTGCACAAACAAGAAAACGAGTTGTCTTGCGGGGTACGGTTTTTCATCATCCGTAGACAGTACTCGTGACAATTCATGCACAGCGTGTAGTGGTTCTCAATATTCCATCGGAGGAACGAATGCATGCGCAAACTGGACAGGTCCCACGAGTTGTTCCGCGGGGTACAGTTTTACAGCCGCAACCGCGAGAAACGACAGAAGTTGCACACTGTGTAATTCGGGTGCAACTTCTGCAGGTGGTACTGCAGCGTGCGCATTCACAACGACTACCGTAACTGTGACAACCACTGACACCACTGTACCTACTAATTTACCCAGTCCTTCATTTGCAACTTTTACCAGGACTGCAGGTAGTCCTATTATTACTTGCATTTTTCCAGCGGTTTCGGGAAGAGTGTATACATTTACTGTAACAGGAGCTGGGATTATCGGCAAGAACGGGGTGTCGTATTCCGGAGCCTCTTTTTCAACATCCATAATTATTCAAACATCTGCAAAATTATTCATTGTCATTGGTCAAACAAGTACTACCAACACCAATGGTGCCGGTGGAACTTTTGTTTTCATAGATTCTACAGGAACTGCAAGTGCCCCAACAGCGTCTATGCCTTTTCTTGCTGCCGGAGGTGCGGGAAACGCAGCAAACGCTCCCTTAGATCTAACAGGAACTGGCGGAGTTTCGTCAACTTATACGGCGGCGACTGGAGGAGCTGACGGCGACCAAGGCGGCGGCCCCACGGGGCGTACTAAAAGTGGACTTGGATTAACATCATTACTTGCGAATGGGTTTTTAGGTACTGGACGTCCCGTAGGGGGTGGGGGCAACAGCAGCGGCCCCGGAAACGGCGGAGGCGGCGGGGGGTATAGTGGTGGCTCAGTATCAGCAGGGGGTGGTTCTTATGTAAATGGTTTAGACTGGTATAATACATCTTCTGTGAGCGCCGGCACAGCTGGAAACAATAACGGCAGTGTAGTTATTACTGCGACTGCGTAAAGTTTCACTTAAAACAGTTGAACATAATGATAGAAATGTCAATTACCTCAAAATTCCTCAACGCTTTCGACCCCAAGAACAAGGATCATGTCGAGTGGCTCAGTCAGATGATGGACTTGGCCGAGACGATGGGAGACCCGGCAAAGTCTATCAATATGATTCGTGATATTAACACGAACCCTATGGGTATTCAGTTGGGGAAGATGGATGCGCTTGATTGGCCCCATATCCATTTCGTTCTGTGCGCATCCTATACCAAGGCGGTTCTCAGGGGTCTGGCTCACGTTCCGACGGCATGAGCTCCTCGAACCGGTCTTGATAAAATTGAGCGGGCGCATCAAATTTAAACAAATTTCCGGTAAATGAATGTCCATTCTTCGTGTCGACTATTCCATCGACCGAAATAAGATCGAGCATATTTCGAGTGCAGACAATTTTTAAATCTTCAAAGTCCCACCTGTGAATGTACAGATAGGTCAAGTCTACATTTATATCGGGTGGGCTCGGAAGCATAAGAGACCCGTGTGTCTCTGGCCATTCTTTGTTCTGAATATAATACGTCTCAATCATCTGAGCTATGAATTTCGCGTCATTTTTGAATTTGAAACCAACCATTGACGTTCTATCGTCTTCATTCAGACGAAGAGTGAATGCATTATTTCCGGCTGAATGAAGGGTATAATAATTATTCGGTTTACTACCAAAACCTTTGGGGCGGGGTCGGACGGGTGGGCGGATGATTGCGGACATTAGTAATGTTCTACATAAAAAATTGATGTCGGTTCCGCGTCAAATTTCTCATGACATTGTAGGAAACACCTCAAAAGCAATGGAGTGCTCAGTCTGCTACTGCGAGTCTGGGTCTTTCTGCAAGCTGACCTGCGGACACACCTTCTGCACAGGTTGCATAAAGACGTGGTACCTCAAGGGCTCTGGAACAAACACGGCGTGCCCTATGTGCCGGCGACCTATGTATTTCCGGGGTTTCCACAAGGTCCGCGACGAGTGGGACGAGGAGCTCTGGGAGAACCGGTGTGCCGACGCCTACGGCCAGGCGATCGATGAAATGTTCGAGGATGCCGTCGACTTTGCGAGCGGCTTCGGGCCGAAGATGGCCAAGAGGATCATGTTCGATATGATTGCGGATATCAAGGATATCGAGCGGACCTACAACTTCCTCAAGAGCCAAGAAGTTTCGAGCGAGGATATCGAGTATGTGCTCATGGAGACTGACGAGTACTTCAGCGACCGCCACGCAGACAAGTGTTTCTGGATAGACGAGCCCGTGAAGAAGTTCCAGACAAGATACCCGCAGCTCAAGACGAGCAGCAGGGGAGGGAAGAGATGCAGAGCTCTCGAAGATGAATGGTATACGATTAATTTTGTATTGATATTGTAATGAGAAAAGGTCCTATAATTCTGGTCTTAGTCTTTGTCGTCCTTGTAGCCGTCATTGTTGGAGTTTACTTTGGGAAAGTCGCGTGTCCAAACTTTGGAAACAACTGCAGTAGTTCAGGAACGTTATCGACTCCGGAGTCCACGGGGTCTACGGGGTCCACGGAGTCCACGGGGTCTACGGGGTCCACGGGGTCCACGGGGTCTACGGGGTCCACGGGGTCCAGGGGGTCCACGGGGTCCACGGGGTCCAGAGGGGGTCCGGCAGTTTATACACCTGGCGGAGGAGGCGGTGGCGGCGGAGGAACCCCGATCCCCCGTACAAATTGCCCTGCAGGTTCTCGGGGTTCTGCGAACGGAATCACATGCACGACTTTGCCAGCTAATAGTTATTGGACTAACTCAACGGGAGACGCCTATACGACATGTAATTCTTCTACTCAGAGAATGAACACAGACGGAACTGCGTGCGTGACTTTGCCAGATAATAGTTATTGGAATTCCACGACAGGAGAAGCTTATACTACATGTAGTGGTACTCAGATCATTAACACAGCCGGAACTGCGTGCGTGCCTAGGCCGGCTTTAGTTTGCTATGGTGCAACTGAACTTAACGCATCGGGTTCAGCATGCATTCCTTTTTGTACGGGTAGAAGAATTTCGGATACCGTGTGTTATGATCAGGCATATGCTCAAAATAATTGCACCGCTGGACAATTTATAGATTCTACTGGTTCAGCGGGGTGTCAATCATGTCCGGCTGGATATACTTCGAGAACTACTGGTACCTATGGTATTGCAAATTGTCTGAATTCTAGCGGCTGTAATTATTTCCAGAAACAAGATTGTGATAGTCAAAAAGTAACAGATCCTAATAAAGTGTTTAATACGACAACTTGTAGTTGTGGGTGTCCAGCGGGAATGAGTACAGGGAGTCATGGAGGAACAACATGTTTTTCAGTCACAGGATACTGTCTAGCAATGTACGATTCAACGTCTGGCGCTGAACTAACAAATCCAGAGAGACCTGGAATAGTTTCAGCAGGACTTTGTCAAGTAGGTGGGTCTTTTGGAAACGGGCCCACGACATGTGGTTCTGGTTATACATATACTGCCGGAAATGCAGGTACAGGGTCAAAATGCACACGGGGGACAGTATCTTCATGTCCAGGAAAGTCAACGATTGTTAATGGAGTGTGTACATGTCCGGCAAATTCGAAATTTAATTCTTCACAAACTGATTGTGAATGCTTAGGAACTGGATATTCATTTAATTCATCTAGTCAGTGCGTCGCCGCTGCCCCCCCTCCTGCATGCCACGCAAATGGCCAAGGAACAGGACACGGATGGGGTGGTACAGCTCTGAATTGCTGTAATAATAACAGGTCCTATCATAGTGGTGGGTATTTTCCTTCATGGGACGTATGCGGGCCTGCATCCACCCCGCCTACATGTATAATACCTGGCGGCAGTCTTGTACCAAACAGTGCCGGGCAATCTGGCTATTCTATCTCAAATTGTTGTGATGGTCGTCCAGCGGTCGGAGGGTTCTGCCCTTCTTAATAAGGAATTCCTCCACTTCTGAGAATAAACATTCCTATAATAATGAGTCCAAGTCCTAGATATTGGAAAGGTGATTTTAGGCGTTCACCAAAGAGAAAGAACGCGACGGCCGTTTCGAGAATGGCTGAAATCCCGTCCCACATGCCGTTGACATAGGTCACATTCCCGACCCGAAGGGCTTTTATCAAATAATAAATGATGCCAGCATACCCAGCCAGACCAGCTCCCCACCCCTGGAGACTTCCTGTGCGGGCAACATTTTTGAATCCAAAATCTCCAATAATTTCAGTCAAACTCATCAATGAAATATCAAGAAGACTCATTCTGATGTTGTTCGAGATAAAAAGACGAGGCGTTCTATGATTACAATGGACATTATCGCATCTGTCGCTGAGCTATGCAAGGAGCGCGATGAGCTCGAGGAGACGGTCGACCAGTATGAGGACTGGTTTTCGGAGCTCATCGGAAAGACCGTGACTGTTACATGCAAGTCTCGCCGGAAGACAACCTTCCACGATGTGGAGATTGAGGCGTTCGACGAGGACGGCTGGACTGGACTCGATATTGATTCGGGTGAAGAGGTTCTTATTACATGGAGCGATATCGTCGCCGGTCGCGTGACTATTCATCCGACGCCGAAGAACTAAGGTTTCGGCAAAATTCATCTAAAAGAGGCATGACCTCGTCAAACCAAAAACTATCGTTGCGCGCAATTGCGTGACTCCGAACCTCACTGTTGAACTGCTGCACAAGTCGTGCCTTTTCAAGATTGAGCATCTGCAGGTACGTCTGGATCTGAATGTACTCGTAGTCCGGCACGACGCTAAAAAACCGCTTGGTTCGGTTCTTGATCTCGACCAGAGTCTTGGATCCGTCCGGCTTCTCTTCGATTCGGTCAATCTTCCCGACAACCTGAAAGGCGTTTCCGTCAACCTCGCACACGTCCAGACTGTAGAATGAATTGTCCCGGACGAGTCGAACCCCTTCGTCGTTCTCAACCTTGTCGGACGTCTTGTCCTCGGAGCGCGTCCCGTGGCCGGTGTAGACCTGCGAACGAATGAAGTCGGTGACCTCGGACTTCTGGGTCGCCGTGAGCTTTTCGTCAGCCTCAATCTTCTTTTTGGCCTGCACAAAGACCGTCTCGGCCTCGTCAGACGACTTGGTATGGACGGCTCGCGCAGCATTCAGAGCCTCCCGGGCGTGCTCTGACGCAGACAGGGCATCGTAAGCCTTGTCATTCTTGGTCTTGCCCTTGAAGGTCCCGGGCCAGTACTTTTTCCACAACTCATCTCGGACTTCATTGGACGGTTTGTAGGGGTTCCGCCCAATGATGGCCGCGACCTCACTTGCTTTCAATGTGACACGCATGTTTTTAAGAATAAGAATGTTGACTCTAAGTAACTATGGCACTCGCACGACCTGTTTTTTTCACGGCCCGCGCGAGAGTCACCCCAGTTCAGATCAAGCGGGCGATTTATCACGCCAAGAACTTGTGCCAGGACTATGAGGACTGCAAGATTGCGTGGGACATTGTCGAGGAACTGACCGCCGAACTTGCCCGTCAGCATGAAGAGGAGCTCTTCGACCAGACGTCTAAGCCTTGACCATCATCCAAGTCACAATGACAAGAGCCGCAACCTGAAAGATTGAATACCAGAAAAGAATGGAACGCTCGAGGCTCTTGGAACAGTCACACGTGTGGCTCCGAAGCTCCAAGATGTAGCTGATCGATGCCCACAGATATGCGATCGACGCGAGACCGAGAGGGACCCGCAGGTTGTGCAGGTAATCAATCCCCTTGGCCATGATGACAAACTGAAGAGCAATTCCGGCAAGGAAAAAATACTTCATATACTCTCGGCGCCAGTCCTGAGAACATGAGCAATGGTTCTTTTCCATATTTCGGATCCATGCAAACGCAAAACCAAAAAACGCAATATTAATGATGGGGCTCAGAATCAGTCTCTTCATTTATATAGACTTGAGATATTCTTTGAGAGCAAATTCACCTCCATGAGAATTTTTAAATTTTGATTTTAATTTTAATTGAAATTGTTTCTGAAGATCATTCCTGGCATTGGCAACAATTTTCATTATTTTTTCATTATATTCATCATCCACCTCGGGATATTTAATGATTTGATCAATTTTTAATTTTGGAATTGCATTAATTTCTAAAACATGTTTTGATAAAATTGATCGAATCTCTGCCGGAGACATGAATTCCCGATACTTGTGTGACCGGGTCTGTTTCCGCAGGAAGTTCATGACTTACCATGGGCCGCGAAAATTCATGTTGCCCATGAGTCACGGTCGGGGACCATGACCAGTCTCCAGATGGAAAGCAAGCGCGACTCAAAACGCACCTCTGCCAAAAAGTCTAAAGACTACAGCGTTTATTCACAGAAGCATGTCCGTGCAGCTCTTGCGTCCCGGTTTCAGGTTCGAGGTGCTGGTGCTGCCGGAGCCCACCCAGACCCTGCAGCGCGCCCCGTCAATGTACCAGTACGGCCCAAGCCTTGAGACCATCCCCTTGAAGGATGAATATTATGTCGTCTGCAAGGACTACTCTATTCAGTCCGTATCTGAACCGACCCGGCCTATCGGTTGGGAGCTCATCGAAGAGGGTGATGACTTGTACTATCGCGTGACGCAGCATGGGTTTTCGCCCGAAAAGATCGGTGTGATCTTCATCGGCTACGATGATCCCCCGGACGGCCGAGGGACTATCGGCTCGACCGTGGTCTTTTGTACGCCCCAAGATGCAGTAATTATAGACTTTGAAGACGACGGCGATCCCGAGGTTTCCTCGCGTCAGCCGTCAAACCCCTTTTTGTCACTTAGTCAGTAGATGCCAGATTGTAAAACATGTCGTTTCTTTGTCCCGGGTCGTTACCCTCGTACCGATAAATGCGCGCGCTTCGTAGTATATAAAGGACGTGGCAAACTCTTGTATGAATGGGCCGAGTCTGCCAGGTTCCGTCAGAGCAAATGTGGTTCGGAAGGAAAGTTCTACATCCAGAAAGAGACAAGCGACGCTCCTACATCAGATGAATAAATACGCATCTGCGGCCGTCGCCAGTGTCCTTATTTGGCCCCTCATTTACCAGACCATCTGGTCGTTTCCACTCCCGGTCTCAATTTATTTGACACTCGAACTCGTCCAAGCGACCGTATTAAACTCTTGATAACTTATAGAGATATGACTCGACTCTGTGTTCGGACGCAGGTTGTGGTTCGCAGGGTCCAGCGGCATCGCATCACCCGCCGCGTAACCCGGCACGTCGTTCACGGTGCGACTCTCGGAATAGTTCCAAGCACCCTGAACGATGTGGTATTTCACCACGCGAATCTAAGTTTGGAAGAGGTCATTCATGCGACCCAAGACACCCTGGCTGTGTCTATTCTGAGCGCTCTTCGATTTTTTGTACTGTAAATTTAACTTTTGCCGGAGGATAAATTATATTAAACTGAACCCGAAGCTTCCCGACCTTGTCTTCGACCTTGAATCCCTTCCCGGGAATGATGTAATCTTCCCGAGGATCCAAAACTCCCCAGTCCGACGTGTCTATCGAAATAGGCCCATCGAAATGCGGAACCTCTATCTTCTTCCCGTTGACTGAATCTGCGAACGAAATCTTCGTTTGCCAAATCAAGTCTATGTTCTGACGCATGAGTTCGGCGTGAGGTTGGACGCGAATATGAAAGACGATGTCTCCGGGCTCTTCGTTCGAACCCTGAACCTGTTCACCGAGGCCGTGACCTATCAGCGTGTGTCCGTCGAATATCCCGGGCGGTATCTTGAGTTCGAGGTTGAGGTTTTCGATAGTCTTCTTCTTTCCGTTGCATGTCGGGCATCCGGTTCGAAACTTCCCCTGACCTTGGCATGCCTGGCAGGGTTGCTGCATAACCATAGGGCCCATCTGTATGTGAACCTGGCCTCGGCCCCCGCACTGCGGGCAGTTTGTCACACATGTCATGCACCACTTGCCGAGTGAAATTCTCATGTTTTTGGTGACTCCCCGATATGAATCCTCAAAACTAATCTTGATATCGTGGTCGTGGTTCGCGCGTCTGACCGGGCCGCGCGGGCCTCCCCCGAACATCTGGGAGAATATGTCACCTGGGAAGCCACCGCCTCCAAATGGGTTCTGGGGCGGCCCGTCAGCCGTTCCAAATTGGTCGAAGTTCTGACGCTTCTGTGGGTCGGACAGAATATCGTACGCGCCCTGGACTTTCTTGAATTGCTCTGGATCGCCACCCTTGTCGGGATGCGTCCGTAGGACGGCTTTTCTATAGGCCTTCTTGACCTCAACATCAGAGGCGCCCTTTTGGATTCCCAGCGACGCGTAGGGATCCATTACTTTTTAGTAGCTTTCTTCTTTTTAAGGTGTTTGCGCACGGCCGACTGGATCTTGGTCGCAGCCTTTTTTACAACGACGCGCCGGACGTTTCGAGCCCGAACCGGATTCCGAGTCACTGGGTTCCTGAAGATCTCTGCCTTTGGATCAAACATGAGGAGCTTGTAGTTATTTTTCGCATGTCCCGCGAGTTTCCAGAACGTGTTTGAATTGTAATAATTTGTGCGACCGGTCGTCTTGTTCTTTACCTCATAGACCGGAATACCTGTCGTGGGGAACGCGAGCGTGACTGGGTTGATGTAATTATTTTTTATATACATAGACTGAACCTTTGGGAGAGCCTTGACCTTTTCCTGAGCTTGCCAGAGTGCCTTTACGGCTCTGTATTTTCGTTTTTTCTCGCGTATGAGCATCTCGGCATATGCCTTTACGAGCTTGTCACTCATTAATACATTCAACTATTTAAATTTTCTACTCGGCACCCTCATTCGTTTTGCCGAGGGGGCGGCGTTGCCGACCGGCGCGTTCGGTCGTTTCGTTGGCGGTCCCGCAAACATATTGGCCGTTCCCATATTATTTGGAAGCTTGAAGTTGTTCAATGTCACATTGGCCAACTGATTTGCCTGTCGAACCTGGGTAGGAGTGAGCTGTCCTCGCATAGCCGCAAGTTTTGCCTGTATATCCGTGTCAACAGTATCAATGCGTGATATCAAAGCCCGAAGGCGTGACGTGGCATAGTCGTGCTTATTTTTTGGAACACCTGTATATTTATTTCCAACTTGTATAGTCTTTAAAAAATTTATAATTTCATCCAACTTTTTGTGATGCGCATTGAGCGTGGTTTTTGCTAAATTTACATTCTGGGTTGTTCTTGAACTGCTCGTATTCAACTGAACCTGTGTTATATTTGGGTTATATTTACGTTCAATAGCAGTTGTTAAATTTCGGAGTTGAAGCCCACGGTTTCCCGGTGTTAATGTCGCATTTTTAATAGCGCGCATTTGATTAAGAAAATTGGCATTCACACCCTTTTTAGGCTTTAGTCTCTCGGTCATAAGTTTCATACCCGCAGCTGTTTCGGCCGGATCCGGAAGACGCTTCTTTGAAGAATTCGGAACGTTTGCCAGTGTTGTTTTATTCGCACCGAGACGCTTGGCACGAATTTCAATGTAATGTAAAAGATAATTTTCAACAATATCTGATGAAGAATTCTTTGCATTTACAAAAACGTTTTTTGTATTGGCTACAAACTTTGCAAGATCATTTCGGGCGGCTTGTTTCAAAATACGGCCACCGTGGTTTTGATTATGCTTTAAAATCTGCTGAGAAATTTTATAAAGTTCTGTGATTGTTTGTCGCGTGTTTTTGTTTGTTTTGAGTTTATTCTGTAATTCATCTCTTTGTAGCAAAAAATATAAAATCTTCTGAAGGGCCGGCTTCCATGCCGCGTCCGAGTTTATGAGAGGAAGGGCTAATTTACCGCGGAAAACTTCCTTTATACTTGTTCCTCGCGCGGCAAGCACACTCGGAACATTCTTTGAAAGTAAGTTACTCTTCATTATAACTTTTTCGAGCTCGTCTTCTATGGCTTCTTCGGCGGCTGACATTGTGATTTTTTCTCGTAATTGTTTTTCTACATTTTTCATATATCTTGACAGATGCGACTCAAGGAGCGCTGCGTTTACTCTGTAATTGTGACGCAAACCTCCGAGGTTTGTTGCGAGCCTGGAGTTTAGTTTTAAAAATTTAACCAGACCGTTGAGAGTGATATATGTGACATTTACAGATTGATGATATGACGAATAATTCTTCGCAAATGAGAGATCGTCCGCAAGAAATGGACAGTACATGAGGTTAACTTCTGTATCTTTCCCAAGTAACTCTTTAAAAGTATACTTTGCTTTCAACATTTGCTCTTCTTCTTTTTCATCCATTCTCAAATGACCCTTTCCGGCTTTCAGTTCTATAATATAAACCTTATATGGCTTCCCGGGTATTAATATCAAGTAATCAAGCTGAACACGAGATTTACCCTTACCACCTTTGGTCAATGCTTGTGGCATTTTTACTCCTGTTGTATTAAGATTTACAGTTATGTAATGTCCTCCATATGTCTTCATGGCTTTCCATAATTCTGGATTTGTTTTCATTGTAATTTGTTTGTTAGTTTCTTCGTCATAAAATGTGACTTGACCCTCCTTATCAGAAACAAGTCCTGCATCTGAAAGGGATATTGGAAGTGCAGGATTTCCAAAAACAACCGCAACCGATTCAAAGTCATCACCCTTTCCGGAATGGTATGCCTTTGATAAATTTGCAAAATACGATGAGAGGTTATTTTGTTTCAAACGACCTGGTGCGTTGGGTGTGTATGGTTGGCTCATCACGTTTCTGAGTTTAGCAATAGCGGTCGGAGATATCAGGTGTTGATACAACGGCTCGTCCAGCATTGCGTGCAATTTTTTGAATACATTACTCATCTATTCATGAACTCAGATAAAAAACTGGCGCCCCGTATCATTACAATGGCAACTCTCCAGAAGGCTCTCGATCGCGTCAACGCCCTGAAGGCTGATCTCAAGGAGGCGAATTTCGACCTGAAGGTTGAGCTCGAGTCGACCAAGTTGTACCAGGCCATCCTGGCTGCGACCCTCGAGCAGTCGACCGCCCGTGACAAGGTGCCAGAGAAGGCTGCCGCGGCTCAGGCTCTGAAGGTGACCCTGGCCGTATACAACAAAAAGGAGGAGTCCGAGTAAAAATTCGTGTCCTTAGAGTGTCAAGACGCGCGTGTAATACAGATACCACCCAAAACTGAAAATGTCTCCCAATGCCTACCTGTCTTACAACAAGACCGGTCTGCTTTGCGGATACCCCGGAGAGGCTGAGATTGAAGAGCCCACGTTCGTCTGGTCGTACTCTATCTTCGAGTGCATCAACGGCGACCCAGTATCGCCCTCAATGTACGATTTTATGGCCGGGTATGTCTATTCGAAAATCTCAAAGGATCAGCTGTACGACATTCAGGCCGAGGACTACTGCGAGGGAGACCTCGAGGAGGATGCGGTCGCGGCCTACTATACCCTCCCTCTCAACGATCGTGTGAATATGCACCTTCGAACCCTTGAGATACTGAGGGGAAACCTGGTCATTGCAGATTCCAAGGAGAATGCGGCTATGAATTGGATTCTCGACCACGAGAACCAGCCGTTTGACCCCACGAGCCCGATCTACGGAGAGGTTGTCGACTTTGTACGAGATCTCATCACCCGGAACCGCGAAAAGCGCGAACTTCTCGAACGCCAGGTTCACGAGGAGGAGAACTGGTCGGGTGGGGTCGAGATGGAGGAGTAAAAAACGTGTCGTCACGGCGTCAGAACTTCAAAATAAATCAAAAAGTCAAACTAAAATGTCGACCCGCCTCGAGGTTGGTTTCCAGCTCAACGAACTCGAGGATGTCCTCTTCATGAACCTGACGCACTGCTTCCTCTTTCACGTGGGTTTCAACTTTTGGCAAGAGACGGACACGATCGACACGGACACGAATGCTGGGGTCGAGGATGCGATATGGAACTCCTTTCAGGACATGATGTCTCGATACGAGAAACACAGTGGCGTCACGATAGCTCTGGAAAACCTGTGTCTGAGTATTCAGAACGCCGTCTGGGCCGCGATCAACGTCCCCTATCCCAGAGATCCCTACCGGCACCTCGATATTGTCGCTGAGAATGCGCGCATAGTCTACAGGGCTCAGATTTTTGACCTTCGGAGGGAGCTTATCCAAGCAAACCACCACGTGGAGGTTATCCAGCGCGTGTGGCGGCGCTGTGTCTCTGACCCGAACTACAAGGTCTGCCTCAACCGTCTGAACCGGGAGTTTCACGAAGACATCCCGCAACTAAAGTCTAGCCTCGTGTAATGTGTAGAATGTTTTGGAACCTCTTTCGTCTCGCGCTCTGGTCTCTTGTCCCTCTCCCCGTCAACCCGGTCGTGTCTCGTCCGGACAAGGCCAAGAACCTCTGGACGTTTAGCTGTGATTCATTCACGACTCCGTTCGAGATTGTCTACGCGCGCGTCAAGAATTGGTGTCTTCCGGCTGTCAAGACTGAGTGAAAGACCCAACGTCCAAGAAATCAAAGATGACTTCGTTCTGGAAGGCTCCCGTGACTCGCAGCCAGCTCAAGTATGTCGAGAATGATGTTCGGGCTGTTCGCGACGATATGAACGCTTCGTTTATGCGCGTCGGTGCCGATATGGATGCGGTTCGTGAGCGCTTCAAGAGTATGGAGGCTGAGATTGCCGAACTGAAGAACCTTTTGCAGAAGCAGCAGCGCCCGGTGGTTGCTCCCGTCCAGCGCGCTGTTCGAAAGTGCAGTTTCTGCGACTGCCCCGGTCACGTCATTACGTCGTGCCCTACGCGCCAGGCCGAGCTCGTCTCGACTCAGGTTGCACTCGCCGTGCTTGCACGTTAGAAAATTCGTGTAATGAACCCCTCAAGTTTTTCTGAACATCTAGTAATTAGCAAAAATGCCCTGTCAGTGTGAGTCGTGCCTGACTCTTCTCGCGACCCAACGCGACAAGAGCCATACATTCAACGTCTTTCTCGATATGCTCTCGGACGGCCGAGTGGTTCACATTGGCACCGACGATTCCGGCCAACCATTGTACCAAGACACAACTTAGAGAGTCGAACCGTGTAATGTATAGAATGCCCCCATTTGCTATTAAGAATGGTGATACCGTCTTTGTTGTCGACCCGTCTCAGATTCGATGGTTTGAGTTGAGCGAACGTTACAGTGACCTGACCCTGTTTTACCACAACGGGTCTATGGAGGTGATTCGTACCCGCCACGCCAAGAGTATCTTCAACGATCTGCAACTTCAATTCAATGTGCTTAACGTGAAGGATTATGATCTCAGCTCAAATTAGATGCTCACTCCTGTCCAGCGTCGATATTTCGAACTCCTCACATCGACCCTCCCTATAGTTATAAGCACAGGTCCAGCAGGTACAGGAAAAACTATGCTCGCATGTCACGCAGGGGCCAAGGCGTTCATTCAGGGCAGGGTCTCTCGCATCATCATGACCCGTCCGGCCGTGTCTGTTGATGAGCAGCACGGCTTTCTTCCCGGAACACTCGAGAAGAAGATGGACCCGTGGACCCGGCCTATGTTTGACGCGCTTGGCAGTCACTTTGGCCCTGTATCTCTCAAATCTATGGTTAAAGAGGGAAAGATTGAGGTCTGTCCGTTGGCCTACATGCGCGGTCGAACTTTCGACGACGCGTGGATCATAGGCGACGAAATGCAAAACTCGACCCCTTCCCAGATGAAGATGCTTCTGACCCGTATAGGTCGCGACTCGAAGATGGTCATCACGGGTGACTGTGATCAGCACGATCGAGGGTTTGATGAGAATGGACTTTCGGACGTCATAGGCCGCATCTGCTCCCTCTCGACCAACATAGGCCACGTCCAGTTTACTGAAGATGACGTCATGCGTAGCGAGGTTATCAAAGAAATTCTGCGTATGTACTAGGATGGCAAATGCCCGGCTCGTTTTTGCATCATCGGATCTCAGGGATTCCAATATTTACCCCTATGGAAATAATTATGTCCTCCACATGACTCTTCCGGTCAAAAACATCACAAAGGTCGACCTGGTCAGCGCACATTTTCCAAACGCCATGTATAATTTGAATTCATCATCAAATGTAATTACAATTAATAAAAATATTTCATCAAATTCTAATGTCTGGCTCAATGCCGGACGGTATGATCAAATGTCCCTGTCAAACACATTAACACTGGCCGGACTGAAAACAGATTTTATCAGGTATGAAGGACATTTTGTATTTTCTAATGTAACTTCATCAAATATTTACATTAATAATGATGAAATTGCAGAACTCATGGGACTGACGGTCAATACAAAATATACTTTGGCATTGGCCGATCCCATGAAGGACCCAACATATACAGGAAAATACATTTACAAGACGTCGAACATTGCAAATATGACTATTAATGATTACATGTTTCTTGATATTGAGGAGCTTCGAACGCCCCATAATCTTTCGACCGGTCCTTTATTTGCAAACACAATCAACGGAACTGATGTGAACACTATGTTTGCGCCAATTATGATTAAGAACCCACATTTGAGTTCGGTGACAAACTTTATGGAGACGAAGGATATCTTGCTTACAGCGTATTATCCCGAGCCCATAACGTCCCTCGATCGTTTGACTATTCGGTGGCGTGACAAGTACGGGAAGATTCTCAACTTTCAGGGTCTTGATTCGAATTCATTCATTTTGCGCGTGTACGTGTCTGAAGAGGACAAGCACATGAAGGCGCTCGATTCCCTCCCACCCCCTGTTGATATTAGCTGGCCCGTCCCGACCCATTATTACATATGGGCAGTTTTGGCCGCCGGGCTCGTCCTCATCCTGTTGATGAGGCGGTAAAATTCGTGTGACCCATGTGTCACAGATGCGACGACGATGATGAAGTCCAGTCAAAATGGATTTCGTCATTGTGAACATGCCATCTCACTACGAGGCGACGACCGGTTTCGTCTATTTGAACTCGGAAGATCTTCGTAGTGAGTTTGTAAAAGTGGGTGATTTCGTGTATCGGTGCCTCCCGCACCATCGTGTCCGCCCCGGGACTATCGCCATGAACGTGGTTCAGCGCAACCAGGCTGGCGGGAAGCGCGTCTATGTCTTGGCATTCTCCATCTCCAATCTTCCAGAGATCAAGGGTCTCTCTATCGATGTCGAGTGGCTCATCCGGGACACGACCAAAGAGCCTCCCGAGGTTGAAGCGCGGTTCAAGGCGCACTTCAACCGCCACGTGCTGACGGGCGGCCAGGAGGTCCTGATGTACATCGACGACAACTTGGCGAAATGCAAGGTGAAGATTGAGGGCCAGGGAATGATGACCAACAAGACATGGGTTCGGACGTGAGGATCTTCGATCCGACCGGGAAACCGTAGGTTTCCCTAGAGGTCCTCGACCCAAAAGACGGAAGCACCCACGTAGCAAGTCCCCGAACCGGTAATAACATTGGCAGTGAAACACAAGACATCGTTAGGATTTAATACAATTTCATAGTCTGATAAATCAATGGGTCCGGACTGTCCTCCTATAGCCACAACGTGTGTAAATCCTGTATTCCCCCCAGCGAGTGTAGTCAGACTGACAATGTTTGAACTCATTGATGAATTTCCTATAACGTTCGAACCACTTGTTCCTGTACCCAGACTTCCGTTATAGGGCGCCCATATAGTCGGCCCACCCGTCGGGTTTCTGGTCAGAGTAAATGAAATGACACCATTGGGCTGGTTTGACCCTGTTCCGGACCCGTTTCCTCCAAAAGATATTGAACGAATATGAGCCTGCGAACGGTTCGGAATTCCGTTGAAGTATGTAGCATTTTTGAGAGCAAACATCATCGTATTTGTGCTATTTGTGACTGCCGAAGTAGGAGTTCCGACAACTGCACCCTTTGGCCCTAGAAAACGGCGCTCGCCCTCGAGAAACTGACCGACCGACCCACCCTTCACGGTAACTGGGATGGATGATGTGGTGTAGCAATTCGAATACCACATGGCGTGCATGGTTGGATCTCGAAACACGGGCGTCGCCAGAGTTCCAGCATTTTGAATCATGTGAGCCAGAACCCAACGCCCAGATGCTGGCGCGACTACATAGAAAAACAAATTTCCAGCCCCGAGATATTGAAACTTGTATTGAAAAATATTAAGGTTTGTCGGATCGATAGTCATTCCGGATGGCCCTGTTCCATCCAATTTATCTGAGTTCCACGACGTCTGTGGAATAAACGTATTGGATGAGTTTCTGAACCAGTGAACACCAAAAACAGACCCTTGATAGCCAAATCCCATACCGTCAATAAGAACGTTCGACGTTGGTTCTAGGAAACCCACTCCAGCAATCTGCAGGGATTGCGCAGGGGCTCCGGAAGTAAACGCGCCAGTCATTCTCGTCAGGGTTGACTCGCCGGATCGATATTTTATAAACTTTTTAGGACGAAACATGGCCATTGATCCTCCCGAGGTAGCGTTGGCCGTCACCTGTAAGAGACCGTTCGACACGTTGACGGTCGCGTTCGACCCGTAGAGGACGTTTGACGAGATGACTGTATTGATTCCGTAAACGAAATCGAGCTGTGCAATTGGAGTGGGTTGGGCGACTAATACCTCACCGAATGCCGCGCGCGGTTCGGCAATTGTGACGACGAGTGAATTCTCTCCGTTTGTTGCAACGGGTTCATATAATCCGCCGCCTATGGTCTTGCCCATAAGAATGGTTCGCGTGTTGATGGTGTCTGTGAAATCAGTCATTACATCGGTTGCCCGGGTCGTCTTGATCGCAATGCGAGCCTGCGGGTGAAAAATTGACTGAATCATAAACTGCGTCTGATTCGTCGAGTCGTTGACGTAAATGACCCGGAAGAACTGGCAAGTCATGGTCGAGTCGAGCGTAAATCCGTTGGCGGTCACAGCGGTCACCTGGGAGATTGTATTCGACACGGGATAAAATGGTGACGCGACGTTTGAAAACTGTACAAAGATATTTCCGGTTGCATTCGCGGGCTGGACATAGTACGAAACGCTCAAGGACGCATATTGGCTGACATCCTCGGGAGTTCCGGTGAATGTCCGACTGCCCGAATTCAGAAGCGTCGAAGTTGAGTTGACAGCCGAGACGTTCGCGGTCACGGTTGGGGTATAAGTCATCTCTAATGTGTATGAGTATTAAATAATTGACCACAAACTTCCAGTCCATAGGACTGTGATGGCCGAGTAGCCTGTAATGATTTGCGCGCTGGGGCCTCCGTCAATTGTGTTCGAACCTGAGACGAGCAGCGTGAATCTGTAGGACGGGCTTGACGTGGCCAACCCGGACTCATCCTTGATGACATAGACCTTTCCAGTCGGCACGGTCGCCCCGAGGGGCAGAGTTATGGTGATGCCCGTTCCGTTGCATCCAATGTAATAGTCAGTCAACTGGACGTTGTAATTTCCAGACGTAACCAATTGGACGGGCACGAGGATCGGCACGGTCGGAGCCGAGGCGCCTCCGGTCCTGCTGAAATAGGCCGCCATCTATTATGTGTGGAGAATAATAGATGAGTGCCCAACCGCCTCAACCGAACCTGTTATGGCAGTTTGAATCTTCAAACGTGGATTCGATCACTGGATTGGCTCCTTTTTACTCAACCATCACAGCTGTCAATCAGGTTCCACCTGCATATGTTACCGGAAAGTATGGCCAGGCTATTTCATTCGTAAATACAGTCGCGTACGGATTCCCACTTTCAAATTCTTATTTATACTATAATACGAGTTCTAACTTAAGACTGACTGCAAATAACCTGACGTCGACTTTCTGGTATCAGCCACTCGGTATTGGAAATAACGGAAATCAGTCCATCTTTCAGGTTCTAGATTCGGTTGCCGGTTCTGTTTACATTTATATTCAGAATCAGAGTGCAAATTCTGGTATTCAATATGTGGCCAGTACAGTTGGAACGCTCATTCCTCCAAACACGTGGGCCCATGTAGCAATAGTCACCTCAAATATTGGAGCTAATACAAACAACGTGTTTTGTTCGTATTATCTCAATGGAAGTTCACAAGGGACTTCGAATATTACACTTTCATCAACGAGTGGAACTATAAGTCAGATATGGCTCGCAAGTCAGAACAATGGTGGAACAAATGGAGCTCATGCTGCGTGGTGTTTATTTGACGACATACGCATATTCAACTCTGCCCTGAGCGCTTCTCAAATACAGACTATTTATGCGGCGGGGGGTATGCCCAATCAGGTGAGCCTGAGCGGCGCTGGGACAAGTTATATGGACGGTTCTGGAACTATAACTATGAATTAATAGATTTAATAACTACAAATTGTAAAACTGCCGCCGCCGCCGTAATTGTAAAAGTATTTGGGTTACGCATATTTATAACGGCAGATCCAGCTGCGGGCGTTGATGAAATATTATAAACAGAAAGAAATCCTCCGGATGAATGATTTAGAAGTAAGAAATCAGTGGCGGATATGAAAGAATTTGTAAAAGTAAATGTATTGAGTTGTGCAGCGGGTATGGCTTCGCTGGCAAGTGTTATTGCTCCACACGGTCTGTTCAGGGTCACCCCTGTATTTCTGTTGGTCAATTGAGTAACGGTACCGCCTGTTCCAGTTGGCCCTCTGTAGCCAAATGCACTTGAGGCATAGACGTTGGTCGATGTCAATGTGTTTGCCACGGACACGTTATTCGTCGCGTTGATAATCGTGGCGAATGTGGAACCTACCAAGTTGGATGTTCCCGAGACGTTCGAGGTGGTAGAGTTGATGAATGGTACAGTTAGTGTGCTAAAGTTGAATATTGTGTTCGATGCGTTTGATGTAAATCCGGCCGCAATAATGTTGGTCGTTGTGAGAGTATTCGAGACGACCAAGTTTGCAAAGGGCTGAGTAATATTTGAAGAGTTGATGTTTGAAAGGGTATTACCGGTGATTAGGGACGAATCTATTATTCCGAATATAAGGTTTGATGCGTTAATGTTCGAGAGGGTGTTGCCAAGGATAAGTGTTGAAGAGACGATGTTGGAACCGGCAAGCGTCCCGTAAAGGGTCGTTGCAGAAACGCTCGACGCCGAAACGGCATTAGAACCTGCCAGCGTGCCGTAAAGTGTCGTTCCCGAAACGCTCGAGGCCGAAACGGCATTCGAACCTGCCAGCGTGCCGTAAAGTGTGGTTCCAATGAGGTTCGTGGCTGTGATGGTCGACGCTGCAATGGTGTTCGAACCTGCCAGCGTGCCGTAAAGAGTGGTTCCAGAAACGGTCGATGCCGACACGGCATTCGAACCTGC
>Ga0209401_1000035_pt1 | contig 97073 bp, 101 predicted proteins | sample M_140807_MF_Meta_FD_187318 | JGI IMG/M metagenome (GOLD analysis project Ga0209401, IMG submission 187318) | Freshwater microbial communities from Lake Montjoie, Canada to study carbon cycling - M_140807_MF_MetaG (SPAdes) (version 2) | ecosystem: Environmental > Aquatic > Freshwater > Lake...
ACCGCGGGTCTCGATCATGCCGAGGGCGATGCCCATGGTTTCGTTTGCCATTACCTGCTCCTGGAGGAGGGGGGTGGAATGTTCGTGTGTAACCCTGCTCCGCCGCCCAACCTCCCGTCAACCCATCAGGCCCAGAACCGCCATCACCGTTTCAGCCCGCGCAGATAAGTGAAGCTGATCAGTGCATCACAAAACGTAAGCAGAGTTGGGAGCATCCCGATCTCAAGGCCTCAGAAGGCCTCAGCCGCCGACACGAAACCCACGCCTCCGTAGCGGCGCAGCAGGGGCTTCACCGCCTCGCGGATGGCCTCTAGCAGCGCCGCCTCGCAGAACACGATCACGTGGGCATTGGCACCGAAACTGCTGAAATCCATCGCCTCGGAAATCTCACCACCAACTCCCATACCGGTGACATGCCGCATCACCGAATAGCCCGGAGCCCCGGCCTTGAGCATGGCCTTGCAGACCTTTTCCACTTCCCGTTCATTGAGAAACAGATCAATGCGCTTCATGGTGTGCCCTCAGGCTTAAGGAGAAATCGAACGGAACAGGCGACGAACAGGAAAAACGTGGCGGGGAGATCTAGGTCGGTTCTGGCAATGCTCAGCTGGCCGGAATGCAACGCTGAACCAGGGCCATGTACACCGGAATCCCAACTACCACATTGAAGGGGAACGTCACACCCAGGGAGGTGGAGATGTAGAGGCTCGGATTCGCCTGGGGCACCGTCATCCGCATCGCCGCCGGCACGGCGATATAGGAGGCGCTGGCACAGAGCACCATGAAGAGCAGGGCATCACCCTGATTGAGGCCCAGCAAGCGGGCGATGCCGAGGCCCACTAGGGCGTGAAGCAGAGGAGCCAGCACGGCAAACACGATCAGAAAGGCTCCGGCCTTGCGAAGGTCCTGGAGCCGCTGGGCGGCGATCAGACCCATGTCGAGCAGGAAGAAACAGAGGGCCCCGTAGAAGAGTTTCTCCGTGAAGGGCTCCATCTTCTCCACCCCGGCCGGACTGAACGCCGCCACGAGATAGCCGATCACCAGGCTGCCGATCAGCAGGAAGATCGAACCGTTCAGAAACGCCTCCCGCAGCAGTTCGCCCCAGCGCAGACCTCCACCCTCATCGAGGTCGGCACGGGTTTCACCCCGCTCGGAGGTGTTGGAAAGGATCCCGGAGGTCAGCCTGGCCAGCACAACCCCGATCACGATGGCGGGGGATTCCATCAGGGCCAGAGCCGCCACCATGAAGCCGTCGAAGGGAACCTTGAGCACATTGAGAAAACTCTGGGCCGTGATGAAGGTCACCGCACTGATCGAGCCGTAGGAGGCCGCCACGGCGGCAGCGTTGTAGGAATCAAGGCGGGTCCGCAACACCAGGAAACTGGTGATCGGCACCAACAGCGACATCAGCACGGCTGCACCAATCGTGAGCAGCACCAGGCGGCCCAGGCCGCTGTGGGCCAATTCCACGCCGCCGCGGAAGCCGATCGCCAGCAGCAGATAGAGCGAAAACAGCTTCGGCAGCGGGGAGGGGATCTCCAGGTCGGAGTCGAGCACCACGGCCAGAACCCCGAGGAAAAAGAACAAAACCGGCGCGGACAGCAGGTTCTGCAGGACCAGACTCGACTGCATGGCTGTTCAGCCCCGGGTGTGCAGGCAACTTAGGAAGGGGTGGCAGCGCCAAGGTCAGCGGTCGCACAAAGTTCAGGCTGCGATTGGCACCAAAACCGTCCGTACTCCTTATCGTCCCGCACGAGGCAGGTTCCCCAGGCGTTTGCCCGGGGGTGGAATGTTCAACCCGTCCTGCCTCACCCCCTTCCAGGCGGGGACCATCCCGCACAATGGGGCCCTCAGTGCAGGGTCCCTTTGGCTTCGGAACACCGCCGCATCCCACCGGCCGTTACCACTTTGAACCGACTGGTGATCGCCAGCGGCAATTCCCACAAGGTGGCCGAAATCGCGGCCATGCTCGAGATGGTGGAGCTTGAGGTGGTTCCCCAGCCGGCGGGCCTCGAGATCGAGGAAACCGGCAGCACCTACGCCGCCAACGCCCGTCTCAAGGCGGAAACCGTGGCCCGGATCACCGGCTGCTGGGCCCTCGCCGACGACTCGGGTCTGGAGGTCGATGCCCTCGGGGATCGGCCGGGTCTCTACTCAGCCCGCTACGCCCCGAGCGATCCCGAGAAGATCCACCGGCTCCTTCATGAACTCGGCGACAGCCTCTATCGGGGTGGCCGGTTCGTGAGCGCCATGGCCCTGGCCGATCCCCAGGGCACCACCCGTCTTGAGGGGTGTGGCATCTGCCACGGCACCATCCTGCGGGAACCGAAGGGGAACGGCGGCGGCTACGACCCGATCTTCTGGGTACGCGAAGCGGGCTGCAGCTATGCCGAGATGCCTGCCCATCTCAAGAGCAAACTCGGCAGCCGGGGCAAGGCAGCACGGACTCTGGCCCCAGGTCTGCGCCAGCTGCTGGGCATCAGGGGCTGAAGCAGCGGATTCACACGGGCTGCCCAAGCACCCGACCCGAGTGTCCCGCTGCCCACCTGGAGGGCGGCAGGGCCTCCAACCGTCAGCCGTTGATCTGGGCCACGGCCCGCATGGCGGCGGCGGCCGCCTCCTCCACATCCCCCTCCTTGCCGGCCAGGGTGAGGCGACCGAAGGCCCCCACGGCCTTCACATCCACCACGGTGATGCTGGAGGCCTTCTCGGCCTCATTGGCGGCGATCAGCACATAACCGGCCGGCTCTGTTTCGAGGATGAACATGCTCATGCCAGCCTGGATCATCGAACCGCGGCGGTTGAGGCGATTGATCAGCACGGCATGGTCCGGCGTGATCGCGCGAATGATCTCCGTCCAAGTCACCTCGCAACGGCTGCGCCGCTCGATGCTGCTGCCGATCGCCTCGAGCACCACCTCGCCGGAGTGGAGCACGTTGCTCTGGTCACGGTGGTACATCGCGATCGAGCCGAAGGCCCGCTCCACCACCATCTGGCCGAGGCGCACCGTGCTGGCCTTCAGGGCGATATCGGTAACCCGATGCACCGCCATGCCGGGCGACACCTCCAGCCAGAGGCAGGCATCGCCCGGAATGGGGAGAAAACCCTGGCTCACCGTGCCCATGTAAGCGGCGAGCTGGGGCTGGAGTGAATCGAGAAACACGTAGGTGCGCAGTTCGATCGACTGCACATGGCTGTTCTGGCGGGCGATCCGGCGGCCCTCGCTGTCGGTGGTCACCACACAGCTGGCACCGGAGGCATCACTGGTGAGCGCGCTACCCAGCCCCCCGCCACGGGATGTTCCCATCTCGGTGCCGGTCACCAAAGGCCTGCTGCCCTGCAGGGCGGTCCGGCGTCGGCTGATGGCCCGGTCTTCGGCTGTGAGGGGGCGGTAGTTGGAATCCATCAGGCGCCAGGCGTCACCTCCGCAAAAGAAGGCCGGAAGGGCAGAAACGGAAAAAGCGAAAACTCCTCAACCGAGCCCGGCAAGGATTCGGGAGGAAGAAGGTGGCGCGATCTTACGCCGCTGCGGTCGCCAGCCCCTGACAGGAGAGCCGTTTTGGTGGCTTCAGGCACGTTCGGTTCATCAGGGGTCGCTATCACAGGCATCACCCCCGCCGATCGATGCCATGCTCACGCCCGCCACGCGCCTGCGGCTGATGGAGATCCTTGAGCGGATCGGCAATGACGAACCGGTCAGCCTGCAAGAAAGGATCGATCTCCAGAAATTCGCGGACCACGATCAGAGCGTGGCCGGATGGCTGAGGCAGGCAAGACGGCGGCGACACAAGGCCAGTGGTGGCGATGGCATCGACCGCTTCCTGGACGCCCTCAATCTGGGCTCCGGCGAACCCGACGACAACTACCGGGCTGGCGAAGACGACATTGAAGGCTGGTTCGGGGGAGCACCGGGTTGGCTGCGGCGCAGCTGACCCCCTTGCGGCCTCGAGGGATACCGGTACCTTCCGGCCAGTTGCACCCCAACCCGATGGCCGAAAAGCGCACGACCGCCGACGCAGGGGCTGCCGCTGCCGAGCCCATCACTGGCCAGAGCAACCTGCCGGAGTGGATGGCTCAGGCCGTGCAGCAAGGCGTCAAGCCGGAGCAGGCTCTGGCCTTCATTGGGCTGGGCCTGATGGGCAAGCTGGCCGATGGCAACAAGGAGAACTCCATCCCCTGGATCTGGAACGATGAAGAGGATGGTGGCAGCTTTGATGGCACCGCGCTTCGACAACGGCTGGAGCTTGTTCAACTGGCCCTCCAGACCGGTGCGCCACTGAGCACCGTCGAAGTCACCCAGCTGCTTGGGGCCCGGCCTGGATCCGCTGTGGTGCATCGGGGCGGCCTCACCGCCCGCCGCCTGAGCCGCAACGTCTGGAAGCTCAGCCGCAGCAGCGAGGATGGTGAGCGGGGATCGACCCCAGCCTTCAGCGAGGGCTTCCGCCGCCGACTCTGAACACTAAATCGATACGGCAACAATTAACCCTCACAAAGAGGGGGCGACTCTGGCGCCAAAACGCAAGAAACTTCTTTCAAACTTAAGGGTACGCCCGAAACAAGGCCGGAGGCGATCATACCCTAATGAGATACATCTCAAGCATATTCATACACTATCCCCACTTAGCACTGCATTAAACAACAATTTACAGCAAATACTTAGAAGCCACGGCGATGAGAGCGAAAATATATAGTTGCCACAATTTCGGAGACTACCTATCCCTGTCCATTGTTACTGCCTCCCGATGAGAGCTCATCTGCTCGCCAGAAGACCCAATTCCGAAATCTTGTGAAGCAGCCTCACCCCGATCCCTGCATCCTGGCTAGCCCTTAGGGGTTCAACCTCCGGTCTCGCCCGCATGGTCCTGAGTGCCACCGCCTGGACTGATCCAGTGACCCAGCCCAGCGAAGCCGATGGGCCTCAGAACATCGAGCCGGTACCAGCCCCGGGGCAACTGGAGATCCGGCGCGAAAACGGCCAGCGGGAGGTGTTCTGCGGCCTCACCTCGATCGTGTGGCTGCATCGCCGCATGCCGGATGCCTTCTTCCTCGTGGTGGGCTCCCGAACCTGCGCCCACCTGATCCAGAGCGCCGCCGGCGTGATGATCTTCGCCGAACCCCGCTTCGGCACAGCAATCCTGGGGGAGCGGGACTTGGCCGGTCTGGCCGATGCCAATGAGGAACTCGACCGTCTGGTGGGTGATCTGCTGGAGCGGCGCCCCGAGATCCGCACCCTGTTTCTAGTGGGCTCCTGCCCCAGTGAGGTGATCAAGCTCGATCTGGCCAAGGCGGCCGAGCGGCTCACCCACAGCCACCGCGGCCGGGTGCGGGTGCTCAATTACTCCGGCAGCGGCATCGAAACCACCTTCACCCAGGGGGAGGACCAGGCCCTGATGGCCCTGCTGCCCCTGATGCCCTCCAGCGACGAGGAACAGCTGCTGATTGTGGGCACCCTGGCCGATGGGGTGGAGGACCGCTTCATGGCACTGTTTGCCCGCATGGGCCTGCCCGTGGTGCGCAGCCTGCCGCCCCGTCGCTCCACCGAGCTCCCCCCAGTGGGCAAGGGCACCCGGGTGCTGCTGGCCCAGCCCTTCCTGAGCGCCACGGCCCGGGCCCTGGTGCACCGCGGCGCCCAGCTGATCGAAGCCCCCTATCCCTTTGGTGTGGAGGGCAGCGCTTCCTGGATGGCGGCGGCAGCAGCCGCCTTCGCCATCCCGGCCGAAGCCGTGGCGGCCGTGCTCGATCCCCTGGTGGAGCGGGGCCGCCGCGCCCTGGCGCCGCACCGGGCGCGTCTGGAGGGCAAACGCCTGTTCCTGCTGCCGGATTCCCAGATGGAGATCCCCCTGGCCCGCTTTCTGAGCCGCGAGTGCGGCATGGAGCTAGTGGAGGTGGGTGTTCCCTATCTGGATCGCCAGCTGATGGCGGCCGAACTGGCCCTGCTGCCGGCAGGCACCCCCATCTGCGAAGGCCAGGACGTGGAACGCCAGCTCGAGCGGGTGCGCTGCGAGCGCCCGGATCTGGTGGTCTGCGGGCTGGGCCTGGCCAACCCGCTGGAGGCCGAGGGCATCGCCACCAAGTGGTCGATCGAACTGGTGTTCAGCCCCATCCACGGCTGCGACCAGGCCGGCGACCTGGCCGAACTATTTGCCCGGCCCCTGCACCGGCGTGGACTGCTGGCCTTCGCCTAAAGCCCCAATTGAGAGCACGTGTTGGTGCCCTCGTCAGGCTCTGCACCCAGCGGGTGCCAAGCGGAAGCCCAGGCCACCGGCTGCCGGCCACGCGCACACCCTCCCAGCGTCATTTCACAGGCCTCGCTTCAACCGTCGGCATCAACCGACTCCGCCCCACTTCTCTTCTCCCCATGGAACTCACCCTCTGGACCTACGAAGGCCCGCCCCATGTGGGCGCCATGCGGATCGCCGCCTCGATGGAGGGGGTGCACTATGTGCTCCATGCCCCCCAGGGCGACACCTATGCCGACCTGCTGTTCACGATGATCGAGCGGCGAAACCGCCGCCCACCCGTGACCTACACCACCTTCCAGGCCCGCGACCTGGGGGGCGACACCGCCGAGTTGGTGAAGCGCTCGATCGCCCAGGCGGTGGAGCGGTTCCAGCCTGAAGCCCTGCTGGTGGGCGAGAGCTGCACCGCCGAACTGATCCAGGATCAGCCCGGTGCCCTGGCCATGGGCATGGGCTTCGGCGACCTGCCGATCGTGAGCCTGGAGCTGCCGGCCTACTCCAAGAAGGAGAATTGGGGGGCGGCGGAAACCTTCTACCAGTTGGTGCGGGGCCTGCTGAAGAACCAGATGCCCGCCCCAGGCAGCCCGAAACCTTCGCCGCGGCTCTGGAAGGAGGAAGGCCGCCGGCCACGGGTGAACCTGCTGGGCCCCACTCTGCTCGGCTTCCGCTGCCGTGATGACGTGCGCGAGATCACACGTCTGCTGGCCGAGCGGGGCATCGATGTGGCAGTCACCGCGCCGCTGGGAGCCAGGCCTGCCGATCTGATGCGCATCCCCACGGCCGACGCCAATGTCTGCCTCTATCCGGAGGTGGCCACCACGGTGTGCAGCTGGCTGGAGCGCAGCTTCGGCATGCCCACCGTGAAGACGGTGCCGATCGGCATCGCCGCCACTGAGGCCTTCCTCGCCGAACTGGAGCAGATCCTGGGGCTGGAGCCTGAGGGGGCCACAGGGGCTGTCAGCGCTGCGGCAGGTCTCGGCGAGCGGGCTTCGCGGTTGCCCTGGTATTCACGCTCCGTGGATTCCACCTACCTCACCGGCAAGCGGGTGTTCATCTTCGGCGATGCCACCCACGCGGTGGCCGCCGCCCGCATCGCCAGCAAGGAGCTGGGCTTCGAGGTGGTGGGCCTCGGCACCTACAGCCGGGAGCTGGCCCGCGAGGTGCGCGCCGCCGCCCAGGAGCTGGGCCTTGAGGCCCTGATCAGCGACGACTACCTGGCGGTGGAGAAGGCGATGGCCGAGGCGGCGCCGGAGCTGGTACTCGGCACCCAGATGGAGCGTCACAGCGCCAAGCGCCTCGGCATCCCCTGCGCGGTGATCAGCACGCCGCTGCATGTGCAGGATGTACCGGCCCGCTACTCCCCCCAGATGGGCTGGGAGGGGGCCAACACCATCTTCGACAGCTGGGTGCACCCGCTGATGATGGGCCTAGAGGAGCACCTGATCGGCATGTTCCGCCACGACTTCGAATTCGTGGATGGCCACCGCAGCCACCTGGGCGATGGCGCCCCGGCGGCGGGTTCTGCCGGAGAGGCAAAGGGTGAAGAAACGGCCCGAGCGAGTGACACCGCCCCAGCGATGTCCAGCGGCCCTGCCACCAACATCACCTCAGGATCCCCCGGCGCCGCCCTGGCAACGGCCACCCTCGAAGCCCCGGCGGCAGCACCGCATGCTCAGGCCCACCGTGGCGAACCGGTGTGGACCCCGGATGGCGAGGCGGAGTTGCACAAGATTCCCTTCTTTGTGCGCGGCAAGGTGCGCCGCAACACGGAAACCTTTGCCCGCGAGCGCGGCATCGCGGCGATCGACAGCGAAACCCTCTACGACGCCAAGGCGCATTTCAGTCGCTGATCGGATCGGCCTGGCTTCCTCCCTTGGGCCCTTGGCCAAGTTGAAGCGAAACCACCAGACAATGGCGTAGAGAGACTCTGCAATGGCATTGCCATGATTAGCGCTCAGCGGCTTCCCCCCGAGACGATCCGCAATAGAGGCCCAGAGGGCAAGTATTTCTACTCAGGAGCCATCAGATCGACAATGATTGGGAAACTTTGTTGTTTCGGATTGCGCAAACCCACGCCAGCCGACACCCGGCCATCCTTAGATGGAAACAGAGCAGCTCGCCCATGCCGGCCGTTCCAGTTCCGGTAGCGATTCTCCGAACCCATGACATCAACGCTCCAGCCACCGGCCGCCGTTGCCAACCGCCGCGAAGACGGCGAAGGCAGTCTGCAGGTCCACCAGGACCCGAGCATGAACATTGAGGAGGGAGCCTTGGTGATTGCCGTCTACGGCAAGGGCGGAATCGGCAAATCCACCACCTCCTCAAACCTCTCAGCAGCCTTCTCAAAGCTGGGCAAGCGGGTGCTCCAGATCGGCTGTGATCCCAAGCACGATTCCACCTTCACCCTCACCAAAAAGATGGTGCCCACGGTGATCGATATTCTCGAAACCGTGGACTTCCACACCGAAGAATTACGTCCTGAAGATTATATGTTTGAGGGCTTCAATGGCGTGCAATGCATTGAAGCAGGCGGCCCTCCGGCCGGAACAGGTTGTGGTGGCTATGTCACCGGCCAGACGGTGAAGCTGCTCAAGGAGCATCACCTGCTGGAAGACACCGATGTGGTGATCTTCGATGTGCTGGGCGATGTGGTGTGCGGTGGCTTCGCGGCTCCCCTCCAGCACGCGCACTACTGCCTGATCGTGACGGCGAACGATTTCGATTCAATCTTCGCCATGAACCGCATCATCGCCGCCATCCAAGCCAAGGCGAAGAACTACAAGGTGCGCCTCGGTGGCGTGGTGGCGAACCGCAGCCGCGAAACCGACCAGATCGACAAGTTCAATGACCGGGTCGGCATGAAGACCATGGCCCATTTCCAGGATGTCGACGCGATCCGCCGCTCACGCCTGAAGAAATGCACCATCTTCGAGATGGAAGCCAGCCCTGAGGTGGAAAAAGTGCAGCAGGAATACCTGAGCCTGGCCCGCACCATGCTCGAAGATGTGAAGCCCCTGGAAGCCGAATCACTCAAGGATCGGGAAATCTTCGATCTGCTCGGTTTCGATTGATCGATGAGGCGGCCAGCCTCTTGATTCGGGCCGATGCATTTGAGCGAGTGATCAGCCAAGGCAGCTCCAGGCTCCAATAAGGATTCGGCCCAGGCGTGACATCGGTTGATCTGCCCTTCTCGGAAGTCAGATCCTCTGGAGGATCGCAACAAACTCTCAAGGGCGAACAGGCACGAGGCCTATTCGCCCAGGGCGCCTCACACCTGATTGGTGTTGAAGGTGTCGCACTGGTTCATATCACCACTTTGCAGGCCCTTCGCAAACCAGCGCTGGCGCTGGGCTGAAGTTCCGTGGGTGAAGCTATCCGGCCGCACTCGACCGGTGCTCTGACGCTGCAGGGTGTCATCACCGATGCGACCGGCGGCGTTAAGTGCCTCCTCGATGTCACCCTCTTCAAGGGTCTGTCGTTGGGTGGCGGTGCGATGGGCCCAGACCCCGGCAAAACAGTCAGCCTGAAGTTCTAGGCGAACGGAGAGCTGATTGGCCTGGGCCTGGGGCAGGCGGCGTTGCATCTTCTGCACTTGCTGATCGATGCCCAGCTGGTGCTGCACGTGGTGACCGATCTCATGGGCGATCACGTAGGCCTGGGCGAAATCCCCCGGGGCTCCCATCTGCTGGCGCAGCTGACGATAGAAGTTGAGGTCGATATACACCTTTTCATCGTTGGGGCAATAGAAAGGCCCCATCGCACCGGCGGCCTGGCCACAGGCCGAAGCCACCACCCCATCGAAAATCACCAACGTGGGCGAGCGATAGGTGCCGCCATTATCGCGGAATTCCTTCTTCCAGGTGTCCTCGGTGTCAGCCAGCACCACCGAAACGAAATCAGCCATCTTGTCATCGGCTGGAGCCTTCTGGCGCTGCCGGCTCACCTGGGCAGTCGCAGGTCCGAACGGACTGCCGCCACCGGAGAACTGCTGCAGCACCACAAAGGGGTCGCCGCCCAGCAAGGCCACGGCGATCGCCAGAAGAATGCCCACCAGGCCCACGCCACCGGCCACGGCGGGGGCTCCCATCCCGCGGCGGTCCTCCACGTTGTCACTCCGGCGTCCATCAGACCAGCGCATGTTGGTTGTCTGCAGCAATTCGGGGAGTCTGGCTGGCGGCGGGCCTTCCCGCATCGATTTCGGCGCCAACCGGTGTCAGGTCAGCGAGACCCCAGGCCGGAGCCAGGCCCGGGACCGCATGTCGAGCCGCGATCAGATCTCCGCGGCCGCTCGCTCCACCAGCCGCCGTGCCACCGCCTGCACGCCCGTGTGGGAGTAGGTGTCGGTGAAGGCATCCAGGAAGGTGGCGAGCTGCTCCATGCCGCCATGCCAGGGGCCGATGGTAGTTTCCAGGGCCCGCACGGCCCGCTGGCCGCTGAGGCCCAGATCAGCCGCGAAGCCATCGGCCCAGCCAATCCACTGATCCACCCCGCGGCGCACAAAGCTGAGGTGGGCCGCATCGCCCCGACCGGGCAGCAGAGAGGCCATCCCCGCGTAGGAGGGCAGCTGATGCAACTCGCGGCTCCCCACCTGTCCGAGCAGCCCGTCAAGGCGGTGCAGGGCGTTGTCGCCGAGGGGAAGCAGGGCATCGAAGCAGACCAAGGCAGCCATCCGTACCCGCGCCTCGCCGGAATACTCCCGTAGGGAATCCCCGAAGGCGGCGAAGCTGTCGCCCGGAAGGCCATTCACCTGGGTGAAGGCAAGCATTTCCGCCGCCACCTTGAGGCTCAGATCCACCGCCTGGAGGGTCTGGCTGGCGGGGGTGAGCGCCGCCAGGCGCTTCACCAAGGGCAATGCTCCCGCCACATTGGCCAGCACCCGCAAACCGCCAGCGGCCTTTTGAGAACGGTTCACGGCGTCGTACAGGCTGAGGGCACGGCGATAGCCCTCATGCCGGGCCCGGCTGAGCACATCGGCCCGCTCCCGGACCTGCTGCACCAGTTCGGGATCATCACTGCCCAGCACATCGCTGATCAGCTCATCGGGGCTGGTCTGGTTCTGCCAGCCCCCGGGCACGAGGGTGCTGATGCCCCGTAGGGCCAGCACGGTGAGATTGCGGCGGGGAAGACGCTCGAGGCGTTCAAGAACGGTGGCGCTCATGCGGCGGGCTCCAGGGCGGCGTTGGCGCGATTCGGGAAGAAGGACGGGCGATTGGCGGGCTGGGCTGCCCTGACCTGAGCGGGTTGGGCCTGGGGTGCTGGCCGCTTCAGGCCGGGGAACGGCAACCGCAGCGGTGAACCCTTGCCGGGGGGCAGAGCCTCACGCCCGGAAGGAATCGCGGGGGCCTGGGCCGCCGCCGGGCTCAGGGCCGCCAGGGCCTGGAGGTCGAAGGCACCCAGCAACTCATGGCGCTGCTGCACATCCAGACCGCTGCCCTGACCGATCACCTTCACCTGGAAGCGATCAGCCACAAGCAAGGCGCTGGCCTGGCTGCCCTGGTCCACCAGGGGCCATGACTGCAGTCGCTCCTCGGTGTGGATGAACTTGTTGCGGCTGGCTGGTGCGCTGGCCACATCCGAAATCGAAAGCAGAGCACGCACTTCGGCACCCTGCTTGAGACGGGCCTGGCTGAAGCCCCGCTTCTCCTGGGTGAACACCAGTTGCTCTCCGGCCTGGGGCTTGGGGAACAGGCGATTGAAGAGCGTGCCGTTCACCACCTCCTTCGTGGCGATGTTGGCCACGGTGCCCCCGGGGAGCCAGGAACGGAACGGCAGGACGAGGAATGCGCCCAGAAGAAGACCTGCAACGAGCAGCAGGCCGATCCCCCAGCGCAGGGAGCGGGACATCGGTTCGTAGAAACGACTACCAACTTGATAGCAGCCAGGCCGGGTTGTGGTGCTCAGGCTCCACAGGCTGAAAAGCACTCTTGTCGCTTTCTGAATGGCAGGGGCGAGAACCGTGGCATGCGGCTGGGTTCGGGCTTACCCCGCCGCCAACAGCCGGATGGGGAGCTCTCATACTCTGGCAAGACACCCCAGACGGTGGGACTGAGAACTCAGGCCAGGCCCACCAACTGCAGCGAAAGATCCCACATCTGCCGGGCCGTCTCTGGATTGCTGGCCTTGTCGGAGAGTTCCTGGCTGAACTGCTTACCTCCCTTGCTCTGGCGGTTCCCCCAGCTCCAGTGGACCCCGGAAACAGCGAAGGCGGGATCGGCAACCACCTCCGCCACCCGCTCACCCGCAAGCGCCTGGCTCACGTAACCGCCGGTGATGTTCTTCTGGAACCACGGGAAGATGGTGCGGAACGCCGCCGGAGTGTTGCGGAACAGAGGGCTATCTGCCACGCAGCCTGGATAGAGCGAGGTGAACACGATGCCGGTCTCGTCATGCAGACGACGGTGAAGCTCCTGAGTGGTGATCATGTTGCAGAGCTTGCTGTCCTTGTAGGCCTTGCCCGGCTTGAAGCGCTTGGCATCGGCCATGGCGATCGGCGACTTGAAGCCGGCGGCGAAGCCAGCCAGATCACCCAGGTCGGCGGGAGCGGGGATGGGAATCTTGCCGCCCAGCTCCTTGGAGTTGGCGGTGACCGTGCCGAGAATCACCAGCCGACGCGATGGATGGCTGGAGCGCTTGAGGTCGTCGAGCAGCAGATGAATCAGCAGAAAATGGCCAAGGTGGTTGGTGGCCATCGAAATTTCATAGCCCTGTGGCGAGCGCTCCGGATGTTTGAGGCGCGGTAGGTACACGGCCGCATTCACCACGAGGGCATCCAGAGGACGACCGGTGGCGTGGAACGCCTCGACCAGATGCCGCACACTCTCAAGGTCGCTGAGATCCACCTGCAGATGGGTGACCCGATCGGCGGGGATGGCCAGAGCTGCCTGGGCCCGATGGGCCTTCTCGGTGTCGCGGCAGGCCATCACCACATGCCAGCCCCGGTCTGCCAGAGCCTTGGCCGCAAAAAGGCCCACGCCGGACGAGGCCCCGGTGATCAGCACCGTGCCAGGGGTGCCGGTGGGCAGGGAGGTGCTCAAGGTCGGAAGATCACCGGTTGCGGAAACCATGGGGAGAAGCAACGAACAACGCGAACTAGGGGGTTGGGGAGGATGGCTTCGAGGAGGGCATGGGCGACTGCCAGATCACCCGCATCCGGTTGGGAGCTATCCATTGGCTTTGCTCGCGGATGAGCCGCTGCTCGCCGGCCACGGTGAACAGTTGGTCAAAGCGTTCTCGCGCCCGGGCAAGCCGTGCTTTTTCGAGTTCCAGCACCGCCACAATCTCGCCGTTGCGATCCATCCGCTGCTGATAGGCACTGGCCAGTCGCACCAGGCTGACCCCGGTGACCGCCACCAGACCCAGTTTCACCAGAAGCCCGATCACGCTGCAGACCAGCTCTCGGCGTTCCTGGGTGACAGCCAAAAGATGCCCATCCGTGCCGAAAACGGCCATTCCAGCCGGACTAACCGGCGTGAGGCGATTGCCGACGGAAGCGCGCGACTGCGGCAAGCCCTCCCCGGCAGAGAGCCAGGGCTGGGTGGCACTAGGCGGAAGATTCAGCCCTTGGCGGGCCTGACGAGACCCTGAAGGCCCCACTCTCCGGCTGGAATCAAGGCCCCTCTCCTGAGCGGACATGGGCTTTCCGGGAGCACCGAAGGCTGGAACCGGAGCGGCCTGGAGTGCCTGGGAAGCAGCAGCCAGGGGGCGGAGGGTTCTGCTGGCACCCTGGCCGACCGAACCACCCGCTGGACCGCCCCCACGATCAAATCGCTGCCTGGGTTCCCTCCGAGCTGAAGGGGCTTGGTTGGAACGGCTGGGCTGGCGGAAGGGAAGCACCGGCACAGGGTCAAAGAAGTCCACCGCTTGTAGCAGTCCGCCCTGGCATTGCCAAGGCGGAAGGACCTGTTCAGGCCTTGTAGAGGCTGAAGGCCAGGCGAACGGCCAGAACGCCGGCGTGGGCGGCCACCACCAGAGCGATGAGCACTTCGGTCTGGTTGATCATGGTCCGGATGGGCAAAAGCAACGGCACCATTCTTCCCGGTCGGCTCGCTACGGTCCAGATCCAGACCCTGCCCTGTCACAGCTCTTGATGGCCTCTACACCTGCGGAGCTTCCCCTGGCGCTGTCCATCACCGCCGAGCAGATCCAATCCCTGGATCTCAGTCCCCTGGCCCCGCTGGCCGCCGCCGGGGTGGAGGCCCTGCTGGCGATGGCCGGACAGCTGGAACTGGAACTCGATTGGCCCCGCGTTGACGACGATCCGCGAGAACTCTCAGAAATCCCGGAGGTCCGGCTCTGGAGTCTGCGGGCTGACGCGCTTCACCCCTGGTTGCCGCTTCTGCTCGAGCGCAGCCGCGGCACCCTCACCCGACATGCAGCGATGCTGCTGCCCCATGGGTTCAGCCGCAGCGAGGGGATCCGCTTCAGCCCGGAAAGTCTGGAGCTATGGATCAGTCATCGGCTGTTCTGGCTGGATGCCTGGTCGATGGAAGCCGGAGCCCCCTGCCGCCAGGGTCTGACCCAGATGGCCGCGGTGATGGGATTCGAACTGGATCCAGCCTTCTGGTCACCAGCCGGCATGGCCCCGACCGAGGGTTGAATGTCACCTCTGTCTCAAGGTTCCCCAACGGAGCGTCGAGCGCTGCTGGAGAGCCCGACCCCGGTGCGTTGGATCTCTCCCCTCAACCTGAGCGGGGACTTGCAGATGGCGATCGATGAGCACCTGCTGGAGCAGGCCCAGGCCAATCCCAACTCCGCACCTGTGCTGCGCCTCTACCGCTGGTCCAGGCCCACCCTCTCCCTGGGGTACCACCAACGGGCCGTGCCACCCCACTGGCGGGAGCTGGCCGCCGATGGGGTGATTGATCTGGTCCGGCGGCCCAGTGGCGGCAGGGCCGTTCTGCACGGCGGAGATCTCTCCTATTGCCTGATCTGGCCGTCCGCGTCGGGAGCCCGGCGGCTGGTGTACGGCAGGGCCTGCGGTTGGCTCTGCCGCGCCTTCGCGGAGCTCGGCCTGCCGGTGCGCTTCGGCAAGAACGCCCCCAGTCGGGACCGGGCGAGCTGCTTTGCCACCAGCACCGCCGCTGATCTGGTCCATGCCGATGGCGGCAAACGCATCGGTAGCGCCCAGCTCTGGCGTCGTGGTCACCTGCTCCAACACGGCAGCATCCTGATCAATCCTCCCGCCCCGCTGTGGCGGCAGATCTTCCAGGAGGATCCACCGGCCTTGGCCCCTCTGCCGCTCCCCCCTTCCGCCCTCGAGTCGTTGCTGGAGCGTTCGGCCAGCCGCTGTCTGCCGATGGGCCGGGGGGGGGTGAGCTTGATCCATCGTGATCTTGATGGCCAGGAATGGGGAGCGATCGAGGCCTTGATTGGCCTTGAGGGCATCACCTGAACGCAGGTTCCTGAGAATTCGTGGCTCAGACGCCCGGCGTGGCCGAGCTGGGGCTGTTTGCGGGCTGAAGGGAGCCTTCCCCAAGCGATACCTCGCCGGCCGCCAGCATGGTCCGAGCCACCTGGGCCAGGGCAAGACCGAGTGGATAGCCGTTCTGTTGCCTGGCGGTAGCAACCAGATGGCTGGGCAGGCGGAGCCCGATTTTCTGAAGCACCGCCTCGCCGATCTCGGGACGCTCGATCGTTCCGCAGGGAAGACCCGCCGGGCCGAGCACCAGCAATCGAGGCCGGTCGGGGTGATCGAGCTGCAGCACAGCCCGCCAGAGGGGAGCTGTTTCAGAAATGGAGGGCAGATCAGCGATCGGACGAAGATGGTTCTCGACCCTTTCGGTGTCCCAACGCTGGACCGGAAGCGCCTGCAACACCGCCTGATCGATCACACCCCGCCAGCGGCCTCGATCACACACGAGAATCCAGTCTGGAAGGTTGGAAACCCGGTTGAAGGACGGTGCAGGGGTAGACGTAACGCTCTCCGAAGGACGCTGGATCGATCCGTTCGATCGCTCAGGATCGGAAGGGAGGGAAGCGTTGATCGGTTCAAGACGGCTGAGCTGGCGGAGGGTGGTGCCGGCCTCCAGGACACGGAAATTGCGACGGCTGACCTCCTTGACCTGAATCTCCCGAAGGGCCCGCTGGACCTGAAGAATCTGGCTCTGGTTGCGGGCTGCCCCCAATCCGAACCAGCCGAGCAACATCAACCAGGCGCCGCTCAGTCCACCACCCCGTAGCAACAGGACCGATCCGAGTCCGATGGCGAGAAAAGACAGGAAACGGCCGCAGCCATTGGCCACCTCCATTCCGCGGCGGCGACTGCCGGTGACCTGCCAGACCAGGGCCTTCACCACCAGCCCACCATCAAGGGGGAGGCCTGGAAGAAGATTGAACAGAGCCAGGACCAGATTGAGCACCCCCAGCTGGGTGACGACTTCTCCGGCCACGGGGGAGTAGTGGGCGACTCCGTGGACACTCGCCAGCAGGGTCGTGCCGAGGACAAGGCTCACCAGGGGACCCGCCAGCGCGACCCAGAGGGCGCCGAGAGCGGTGGAACATTCGCGTTCGACATTGGCGACCCCTCCCAGCAGAAAGAGAGTGATGCTGCGAACCTGCACACCCTGGCTGAGGGCGACGAGTGAATGACCCAACTCATGCAGCAGCACCGACACGAAGAGCAGCAGGGCGGTGACTAGAGCCACAGCCCAGAGAGCCCCCTGGGGAAGGGTGTTGGCAAGAACGAGGCGGTAGTGACGCTCAAACGCCAGGGTGGACGCCAAAAGAATCACGAACCAGGTCGGATGGATGCGCAGGGGGATCCCGCGGATCTTGATCAACTGCCATCCCTCTCCCACGGTTCAGGCTCGCTCAAGATCAGGAGGACACAGGGATCCTAGAAAGACACCCCCTGGGTTGGCTGTGGTGGCGGCTCCTCTGCTCAAGATCTGTGGCCTGCAGGATCCAAACCAGGCCGCGGCCGTGGCCGGGCTGGGCGCGGATGCCATCGGTGTGATCGGGGTCTCATCCTCACCCCGGTTTGTGGAGCCCAGGCTGCGACCCTCTCTGTTCGCCGCAGTGAGCAAGGTCCGGCAGGACTGTCTGCGCGTGCTGGTGGTGGCCGACCCCAGCGACAGCGACCTTCCCGATCTGGATGCCGATGCCGGCGGGCACAACGTGCTCCAGTTGCATGGATCGGAAACTCCGGAGCGCTGCCTGGAGCTGCGCGATCGGCTGCCGCCGGAGATTCAACTCTGGAAAGCCCTGAGAATCCGATCGCCCCAGGATCTGGAACAGGTTTCGTCCTACGGGGCCGCGGTGGATGCACTGCTGCTCGATGCCTGGGTCAGCGACCAGTTGGGTGGCACGGGCCAGCGGGTTCCCCTGGAGTGGTTAATGACCTTCCGCAGTGCGCTGCCCTGGTGGTTGGCGGGCGGCATCACGCCGGAGCGGGTGGCGGGAATCCGAGCGGCCATTGCTCCAACCGGTCTTGATGCCTCCAGTGGCGTAGAAGACCGTCCGGGGAAGAAGAACATGGACCGGGTGGCCGCCCTGATTGAAGCCGTCAAAGGGCAGCCCCGGCCCGATTGATCAACCGCAAAAGGCGACTGAACGGGGGGAACATGCCCTCTTGGGCAGGCAAAGGATGAGCGTGCTCAGTAACCGAGAACGGACTCCTGCTGTTTGACCAATTCAAAAAATTCGGCCTTCAGGCTGGCATCACTACGGAAATCGCCGCGTACTACCGAGTTCACCATCGTGGTCTGGGGCTCCTTCACGCCACGCCATTTCATGCAGTAATGCTGGGCTTTGACCAGAATCGCCAGACCCTCGGGCTCACAGAGGCGCTCGATCTCATCAGCGAGAATCAGAACAGCTTCTTCCTGAATGTGGGGGCGGGAGAACACCCATTCGGCCACGCGTGAAAACTTCGACAGACCGATGACTCTGACACCAGGCTTAATGCCGATCCAGCAGCTGCCCAGGATGGGCACGAGGTGGTGGGAACAAGCCGAGCGGACCGTGATCGGACCGACGGTATAGATTTCGTCAAGTTTTTTGACGTTGGGGAAAGATGCAATCTTGGGTTGTTCCTGATAGCGGCCCTTGAACACCTCCTGCAAATACATACGAGCGACTCGCTCAGCGGTTTCAGCAGTGTTGTGATCATTATCAATATCGATCACAAGGCTGCGCAGCAGATCGCGCACCTTATCTGCCACTTCGACTTCAAGCTGATCCATCTCTCCATCGCGGAGAAATTCAGAAATATTGTCATTCGCCAAAAAGGGAGCGCTGGCCTGTTGCAGGCGCTCGCGGATGGTCACACTGACCGGCTGAACCTCAGCGGCTCTAATGCCGTTGCCATTGGAGCCAACAAGGCCCTGCTGAGGCGCGGAAGCCTGAAGGGTCACGGCCTTGATGGATGTCGGGAGCGTTGATGTCATGGGAGATCAGGAGGCACCGGATCAGGGCACCAGGATGGAAACCTCCATGGACGGAATGGAGGGCTGCTGACCGGAAACAGCAGGGAAACGGCCGCCTGCTCGTGGGCAAGCATGGCACGGCGTTTGAAGCAATGGCTTACACGAGCCGGGGGTCAGAGGGGTGTAGTCCCCGAACAAGGGGGTGGGTTGTCCGCCCCACCAACCCACCGAACGAACGCCGCGCCGGATGAGGGAGGGGGAACCAGCCGATGCATGGGCGAAGACAAACGGAATAAAACCTTAAGCAATTCCGGCGGGCTCCGTGGCCGCTGATTCAAGGAAGCGACCCATCTGCCGAAATTTGGCGTAGCGACGTTCGATCCTTTCGGTTTCGGAAAACGCAGCCAATTCGGCCAGATTGGCCAGCAAAGCCTCCTTGAGGGTCTCCGCGGCCTGAAGGGGAGCCCAGTGGTTCCCGCCGGAGGGCTCGGGCAGAACCGCATCGATCACGCCAAGCTGAAGCAGATCCGGGCCGGTGATCTTGAGGGCTTCGGCGGCCACCGGCGCCTTGGCCGCATCCCGCCAAAGGATCGAGGCGCAGGCTTCAGGGCTGGCCACCGTGTACACGCTGTGCTCGAACATCAGCAAGCGATCGGCCACGCCAATCCCCAGGGCCCCGCCGGATCCGCCTTCACCGATCACTGTGGCGATGATCGGCACCCGCAGGCGGAACATCTCGCGGAGATTCACGGCAATGGCTTCGCCCTGGCCCTGTTCCTCGGCCAGCACACCGGCGTAGGCGCCGGGGGTGTCGATAAAACTGAGGATCGGCAGGCGGAAGCGATCGGCATGCTCCATCAGCCGCAGAGCCTTGCGGTAGCCGCCCGGGGAGGCCATGCCGAAATTGCGCGCCACGTTCTCCTTGGTGTCGCGACCCTTTTGATGGCCCAGTAGCAGCACGGATTGCTCTCCGATCCGACCGACGCCCCCCACCATGGCCTGGTCATCCGAGCCGCGGCGGTCCCCGTGCAGCTCCACCCAGTCATCGGTGATCAGCTGGATGTAATCAAGGCAGCTCGGCCGCTGGGGATGGCGAGCCACCTGGATCTTCTGGGCCGGGGTGAGGGAGCGGAAAATCTCCTCGCGGCGACGGGTGGCCAGGGTTTCCAGCTGGAGAAGTTGCTGGCTCACATCCACCTCGGAATCCCGGGCGAGCTGGCGAATCTGCTCGATCTGTTCCTCGAGCTCCACCAGCGGCTTCTCGAACTCCAGGAGGGCGCGGCGGGCCATGGGATGCGGTGGGATGGGGAAGGGAAACGATCAGAGAGGAGGTGGGTTTCCACCGGGGGCTGCAGCCGGCTCAGGCGGGAACCGGAGTGGCTGGTTGGACCGGATCCAGGGCGAGGGCGCGGAAGCCGTGCCGAAGCGAGGCCTCCCCGATGCGTTCCATGTTGGCCAGGGTGATGTTGTTGCGACCCCAGCTGAAATTGGTGTGAATCGCTTCGAATTCAAGCAGCATCGCTTCGGCGAAGCAGGCAAACAGCTGGCGCTTTGGATTGGTCATGTCGGCAACCTCCATCATCTGCCAGCCCAGATCCTGCCAGAACTCGACGATGCCGCCCTTGATCACGTGCACGTCCTCGCCCACGAAGCGCGAGTCCAGATTCTTGGGGTATCCACCATCAATCATCAAGCAGGGGCGGCGGAGATTGGCTGAATCAATCGCGAGGCCCTGGGGCAGGCTGGCCACCCAGACCACAACATCCGCTTCCGCCAGGGCGTCATTGAGTTCAAGGATCCGCCCCGATCCAAGCTCGTTCTGCAGATCAACCAAAGGCTGGGGACGTCGAGCCACCAGCAGCAACTCGCCGACCCCCTCACGCTGCAACCAACGGCACACCGCGCTGCCGATGTCGCCGGTGGCACCGACCACCGCCACCCGGGCGCTGCCCAGATCAATCCCAAGACGCGGGGCATTGAGGATCACCTGCTGACAGATCACCCAGGCGGTGTGGGTGTTGCCGGTGGTGAAGCGTTCCCACTCCAATCGGGTGGCTCGAACCTGCTGTTCCTTGAGCAGGTTGAGGTTTTCAAAGATGATCGAGGTGAATCCTCCCAGCGCCGTGATGGCGATGTTGTTCTTCTGGGCGAGTTCCATGGCACTGAGCACCTTGCGCTTGGCCGTTTTGAAACGGCTCAGCATTTCCGGCACGAACACCGAATCGATGTAAGCGCCTTCAATCACCTGGCCAGTCTGGCTGGTCACGGTGACCCTCTCCACCAACTGGGGTGGGGCAACGCACCACATCTCGAAATCGCCTTCGGCGTATTCGGGGTAGCCAAGGCTGGCTGCCTTGAGGCGAGCCTCTTCAAGACTGGTGGAGTGACCGATCAGGCCAAACATGGAGGATGAAACCGCTGCGGAACTGAAACCGCCGGACCAGGCCGGCGGCTCATCCTGCCATGGGTCCTCAGCGCCTCAGCCCAGCAGTGCAGCGGTGGCCAGTCGGGCGATCTCCCTGGAGGTGAAACCGATCTCGGTGAGCACATCCTGGTAGGAGGTCATGAAATCCGCCATCAGGTCCTCCTGATCCATGTGGAGCACACCGGCATCACCGGCCACCTGCTCCAGCATCCGGCGCACATGGGGAAGATTGGCCCGGTTGGCTTCCTCCAGCTCCTGACGGCTCGCCTCTAGGTTGGCCTTTAGCCAGACCTGGCCGTAGTTGAGGTGGGTGTATTCATCCTGCACGACGCCTTCGGTGATCTTGCGGGCGAACGGATCAGCCACCGGGATGTAGATGTGATAAGCCGCAATGGCGAAGGCTTCAATCAGAATCGATTGAATCAGCAGGCAGGTCACCAACTTGCCCTCGCCGAGCGCCTGCTGGAAATTATCGCGAAGGGGTGTGAAGAACTCCTTGGCGAACGGCATGTCGGCCACAACGCCGAGATTGGCAGCACAGGCGGTGAAACCCTTTTTGTGCTTCATCTCCATCCGCGCCAGCCGGGCCAGCTCCTCGGCCTGATCGGGCAGCAAGGTGGCCAGGGAGAGGTAGTTGTCGTGGGCTTCCTGTTCGCCCTCAATCACGATGGCATTGATGCGGCTGTAGGCATCCTTGTAGGTGGCGCTGCTGAAGTCGGGCAGTGCCGGTCCATCATCAGAACCGCCCTGAGAGGCAGGGTTGCTCGATGCCGCGGAACTCAGGGTCACGTCCGACAGGGAAACCATGGAAGCCATTGGCGCATTTAGCTGATGACTTTAGTCACGCCGACAGGGATCCCGATGGCCAGTCACTGTTCAGCAATGACTCGAACCTTCGCAGCCAGCCTTCCACGAGACGATCAAAGAGGGCGGCACCGAGATCGGAACTGGCGCCGCTGGGATCCCCGATCACGCCATTGGCGCTTAGGTCCCGGGTCAACCAGGCGCAAGGGGCGGCCCCCTCCAGGCTCCAGCCCAGAGGCGGCGTGGCCGTGGAACCGCCACCCTGCCGCTGGGGGCCCACCAGGTCCGCGGCGAGATGGAGCATCAGGCTGGTCTCGGCCAGGCCGGCATGGAGACCGTGACTCCGCTCCGGTTCGGGAATCAACTCCCCGAGGTCCTCCGGTCCTCGCCAGAGGAAGCAAGGAAGCACAGCCAGGGCCGGATGGGCGGCGTGCAGCTGGCGGGCGGCAACCTCAAGCAGGGCAATCTGACCGCCGTGGCCGTTGAACAGCACCAGACGCTTAAATCCCGCGGCTGCCAGGTCGCTGCCCACCGCCTGGACCAGACCGAGCAACACCTCCGGCGTCAGGCTGAGGGTGCCGTCGAAACCCCGATGCTCTTGGGAAAAGCCGAGGCTCTGGGTTGGCAGCTGCCAGATCGGCGAATCGGCAGGCAGCCGGGCGAGCACGGCGGAGCAGACCCGCTCGGCGAAGAGGGCATCGGTGCACAGCGGCAGGTGGGGACCGTGTTGCTCGATCGACCCGAAGGGCCAGACCACGGTGCTGCCGGGCCGCCCTGCCCCCTGCACCACGTCAGGCCAGCTGAGGTCTTGAAAGCGCCGCCGAGGGCTGGGGTCTGGATCGGCTGAGACGGCCTGGGACATGGCGGCAGGTGGCGGGGAGGATCTGGGAGGTGGGTGCCGGATCGGTCCGGCCCTGCCTTCAGGGATGGTCCCTACAGTGTGGATCCGCACAAACCTGAGGTTCATGGCCGGATCCGGCAACCCCACGCCGCGTCAATCCCGGACCCCTGCCCCACGGCCCGGTGGTCCGGCCGCCACTCCCCCACGCAAGCCACCCCAGGTGATGCTGATCCGCAAGGAGGAGCCATCGCCCCCGGAGAAGGCGGAGAGTGCGCAGCCGGCCACTCCCCTGGCAGCCGAGGCGCCACTGGCGCCAAGTCGCCCTGCCCCTCCGACAACAACCACCGGTCAACCGGCCGTGAAGCGCTCCGATGAGGAGCTGTTTGACCTCGGCGCCCTCGAGGGGATGACGATGGCGGACCTGCTGGGTCCGGAACCCGGCCGCGGACGTTCCGGCGGGGAGCGCAAGGCCGCTCCGACAACCGGCCAGGCCGCGGTGAGCCGCACCGTGGACGATTTCGATTTCGATGAGGAGGCCTTCCTCGCCGCCCTTGATGAGAACGAGCCCGTTGGCACCACCGGCGAGGTGGTGAGCGGCACGGTTGTCGGCGTGGAAAGTGACGGTGTCTATGTGGATATCGGCGGCAAGGCCCCCGGCTTCATGCCGAAGAAGGAGGCTGGCCTCGGGGTGATCACCAACATCAAGGAGCGCTTTCCCCGCGGGCTGCGGGTGGAGGTTCTGGTGACCCGCGAGCAGAACGCCGATGGCATGGTGACCATCAGTGCCCGTGCCCTGGCCCTGCGCCAGAGCTGGGAGAAGGTGCGCCAGCTTGAGAAGGACGGCAAGGTGGTGCAGGTGCAGGTGAATGGTTTCAATCGCGGGGGCGTGACCTGTGACCTGGAGGGTCTGCGCGGCTTCATCCCCCGCTCCCAGCTCCAGGACGGAGAGAATCACGAGGCCCTGATGGGCAAGACCCTGGGGGTCACCTTTCTGGAGGTCAATCCAGAAACCCGCAAGCTGGTGCTCTCCGAACGGAAGGCCGCCACTGCAGCTCGCTTCGCGGATCTCGAGGTGGGTCAGCTCGTCGAAGGGCAGGTGGCCGCGATCAAGCCCTACGGGTTCTTCGTGGATCTGGGGGGCATCAGTGGCCTGCTGCACCACAGCGCGATCACCGGAGCCGTGCTTCGGGACCTGCGTGAAGCCTTCGAACCCGGAGAAAGGGTGAAGGCCTTGATCACCGAACTGGATCCGGGCCGAGGCCGTATCGCCCTCAACACTGCCCTGCTGGAGGGACAGCCAGGCGAGCTGCTGATCGCCAAAGCCACCGTGATGGCAGAAGCCACCGACCGGGCCAACAGGGCCCGCTCGCTGCTCCGCCAGAAGGAGCAAGACGCAGGATGAGTGCGATCAGCCTGGAGGACAACGGCGGCGCCGAGAGCGGCGTGATCAGTCCTGATCGGAAGCAACCTGACGCCAGCGCCGCTCAGCGCAGCGAGCCGGACTGGGAACTCGACTACTACTCCAGACCGGTGCTGGAGGCGGATGGCCGCAAACGCTGGGACCTGTTGATCTGCTCCACCCCTGCGCCGTCGGGCAGTGCACCTGCTATGCCGACCTTCCAGTGGGTGAGAAGCTGCCCGGCCACCAGCGTGAATTCGCTGTGGTTGCGCGAGGCGATCGAGGCAGCCCTTGTGGAAGCCGAGCAACAGGGATTCGGGCGACCCCGTCGGTTGCGCTGCTGGCGTGGCTCGATGCGGACCATGGTGCAACGGGCCGCCGAAGCGCTCCAGCTGGAGTTGGTTCCCAGCCGGCGCTGCTATGCGCTGGTGGAATGGCTGCAACAGCGCCAGGTCGATGTGTATCCGGCCGAACCGGGCTTCATGGTTGGGCCTCTGGCTCCTCCGGCTCCTGCGATCCGAGGGATTCCGGTGCCGCTGCCCGAGGTGGCCCGCGGTGACCGCTGGGCCTGGGCAACCCTGCCGGCAGCCGCCCTGGCCGAGGCAGGCGAGTGGGGGGCGGGTTTTGCAGGTCTGGTGAGATTGCCGGCAGGCCTGGATCCGGAGGCACCGGTGCCAGGCATCCGCCTGTTCAGTCGCCACCGCGCCCTGGCCATCGCCGGCTGGCTGGCTGGCCTGGAACCGGTACGACTGGAGGTGGATGGCGATCAGCTGGTGCTGGAAGCCGGCCTGGAAGATCGCTGGCTGCTCACGGATCTCCCCACGGAGGAGGCCAGGGCCGCCGCCGCGGCCTTCGCCCAGGCCCGGGAGCGGGCAGGGGGACTTCAGTTTCTTGCGGTGCAGGGTGAGGAGCAGGAGCCGCGGCTGGACGGCTTCTGGCTGCTGCGGGATCTGCCCGATGCCTGAACGCCCCCGTTTGCTTCTCCATGGCTGAGGCCCTCAACGCGCCCTTCGATCGCCCCGATCAGGGCTTCAACGACCTGCCGGGTTGGAGCTGGATCGCCACCTATGGCGGCTACTACCTCCAGGCCGACCTTCTGGCGAACTTCGAGCACGGCTTCTTCACCCGCCAGTGGCAAGGCCGGGGCCCTGAGCAGCTGGCGGGATTCGTCAGTGCCGGAGTTTCGGTGCACCGGCCCCGTCAGATCCACAGCGCCATCGTGCTGCCGGCCTCCCAGGCAAGCGAGGAGCCCTGGCCAGAGGCCGATGGGCTGGTGAGCGATGCGGCCGGACAAAGCCTCTGGGTCTGCGGCGCTGACTGCACGCCGGTCCTGATCGCCGATCCGCAGTCGGGGCGGGTGGCGGCCTGCCATGCCGGCTGGCGCGGCGTGGCGGGTCGGATCCTGCCCGAGGCGGTGGCCCTGCTGGAGGCGGCGGGCTGCCGGCGCCAGGATCTGCTGGTGGCCCTCGGTCCAGCGGTGAGCGGTGGGGCCTACCAGGTGGAGAGGCCCGTGAGCCTGCAGGTGGCAGCATCCCTGAGAGCCGGAGGGCGAGAAGACCTCGACGCGCTGGAAGAGCTGATGGCTTGTGGTGGCCTGCTGGCCGACCCGGAGCCGCAGCGTGATCGGCTCGACATCCGTGCAGCCGCGGTGGCCCAATTGGATCATGAAGGGTTGGATCCCGATCGGATCGCCGTCTGTCCCTTGTGCACGATCGCCACACCGCTGCTGTTCCATTCCTGGCGGCGTGATCGGATCAAAGCCGTTCAATGGAGCGTCATCATCGCCCAGGGTTGAGGAGATCGATGCCGCAGCAGCGGCATCGATGAGACGCGATCAGCCCCAGCAGCGAGGGGTGATCAAGCTCTTTGTCAATAGAGCAACTGCCAGCCCTGGCAAGGACTCAGCTCGCCAATTCCTGAAACCTTCGTGCTGCTTTCGAGACCACGATTCGATTGTCCGAGGGCTTGCCGATGGGGGCGTTCTGCGAGATTATGCAGGTGTTGCATTTTTCCAACCATGCTCACCGGAGCCGAACTGCTCGCCAAAGTCAAGGAGCTGGGTGATGTCAGCAAGTCCGAGCTCGTGCGGGCCTGTGGGTACGTCTCCACCAAGAAGGACGGCTCCGAACGTCTCAATTTCACCGCATTCTACGAGTCGCTGCTGAATGCCAAGGGTGTGGACTTCGGCGCCACCCCCAAGGCCGGCAAGGCAGGACGCAAGCTGAGTTTCAACACCAAGGTGCAGTTCAACGGCAACCTGATGGTGGGCAAGGCCTACACCGCCATGCTGGATCTCAAGCCAGGCGATGAATTCGAGATCAAGCTTGGTCGCAAGCAGATCCGCCTGGTTCCCCTTGGTGCCGAGGACGAAGACGTGTGAGAGCGACGGCCTCCGCCACCCGGATGCCATCAATCGCAGCCGAAAGGATGCCCCCGGCATGGCCCCCGCCCTCTCCCGCCGGGTAGAGGCCGGGGGTATTCACGCTTTCAAGCCCCACGGAATCGCGCAGAAGCCGCAGGGGCGATGAAGTCCTCGTCTCAATTCCTGTGAGCAGTGCCCCCTCGGCGCAGAAGCCCGGGATGCGGCGCTCGAAGGCGGGTAAAGCATCCCGGATTGTGTCCAACACCCAATCAGGCAGACAGGTTTCAAGGCTGCCGAAACGGATGCCAGGTTGATAGGACGCCTGCACACCCTCCGCACACGGATCACAGCTCGGGCGACCCTCCAGAAAATCCACCACCCACTGGGCGGGGGCCCGGTAATCGCCGCCGCCGGCCAGAAAGGCCTCACGCTCCCAATGGCGTTGAAACGCCACCCCCGCCAAAGGATCGTCCGGACGGCGACCCCAGGGTTCCAGATCCTGCCGCTCCACATTCACCACCAGGGCACTGTTGGCATTGCGCTCATTGCGGGAGTGCTGACTCATTCCATTGGTCACCACCGCGCCAGGTTCGGAGGTCGCCGCCACCACCAAGCCGCCCGGACACATGCAAAAACTCCAGGCACTGCGAGGCACGGCGCCCTCCACGGCCCTGGCATGGTGAACCAGCTTGTACTCCGCAGCCCCGAGCAAGGGATGGCCGGCTGCCGCGCCCCAGCGGGCCCGATCGATCAGGGGCTGGGGGTGCTCGATCCGCAACCCAACAGCGAAGGGTTTGCTCTCCATCGCCACCTCCTGCTCGTGCAGCATCGCGAAGGTGTCGCGGGCGCTGTGACCCACGGCCACCACCAGCCGATCCGTGCCAATCGTGGTGCCGTCGGCCAGAACGAGGCCGCGCACGGCCCGACGACCCGGATCCAGATCCAGCCGTTCCAACCGCGCCCCGAAGCGCACCTCTCCACCCAGAGCTTCGATCCGCTGCCGCAACCCCCGCACCACGGTGGCGAGCTTGAAGGTGCCGATGTGGGGGCGGTGCAGGGTGAGGATCTCAGGATTGGCGCCGGCGGCCACCAATTCCTCAAGCACCTTGCGAATCAGCGCTTCCGATTCGCTCACCTGGCTGTAGAGCTTGCCATCGGAAAAGGTGCCGGCACCGCCCTCGCCGAACTGGGCGTTGGACTCGGGATCCAGGGGGCGCTGACCGCGCCAGAAACCGAAGGTGTCAGCGCTGCGCTCCTTCACCGCCTTGCCGCGTTCCAGCAGCAACGGCCGTAGTCCCATCTGGGCTAGGAGGAGGGCGCAGAAATAGCCGCATGGCCCGGCACCCACCACGACCGGACGGGGGCCATGGTCATGCCCCTCGGCCCTGGCCACCAACCGATACCGGTTGTCGGGGGCTGATCGGAGATGGGGATCACGGGCGACGCGTTGCTGGAGGCGGCCTAGGGCGGCGCCATCAAGCCGGAGATCCACATCCACGCCGTACACCAGGACAATCGCCTCGCGACGGCGGGCATCGACGCTGCGTTTGACAATGCGATGGCAGAGCAGGGCCGCTGCGGGCACCCCCAGGCGACGGCAGATCGCGGCCTCCAGATCACCATCACCATGGTCGAGTGGAAGCTTGAGTTCACTGAGGCGAAAGGACCCGTCCATGGTTCAACCCTCCTGGGATGGGGGGCAGCGATCAAAATCCTGGCCATAAAAGGCCATGCCGCAAGGGAACAGCCAGTGCCTGGCGCCCAGAATCGTGGGGGCGATCGGATTCGAAACCAAGGCAGATCTCCCCGGGGTGCAGACCGAACTGGCGCAGAGTGCCATCCTGGATTCAGTGTTGTTCACGGCAGCCTCGATGGGCCTCACCCACTGTCCCCTCTGCATGGGTCTGGCCCTTCTGTGCACCGTACGCTGCAGCGCCCACGCCCTGCTGCTCTGGCGGCTGGCCTGAAACCCTGGTCCCGGTTCTGACCCATCCCGAGTGCATGGCAGATCCTTTCGACACCCCTCCCCAGTCCGAGCCAGCCCGCCAGCCGGCAACCCCTCCCGATCAGGTGAGTGAGCACAGTCGGCTGCTGGGGCAGATCCGCGAGGCCGAACGACAGGCCGAGCAGGTGGCCTATTCCGATCACCGCGACCGAGTCCGGATGGAGCTGGGAGCGCCCCGTGTTCCTAGTCGGGGCAACGGCGATTGCCTGGCCCTGGCACTGTTACCGCTGGGCCTAATTCTGTTGGTGGTGCATCCGGCCCCCGCCATCGCCGTGTTGGTGGCGGTGGGGTGGCTCTACCTGGTCGGCTCGGATCGGCAGCGCAGTGACCGGGAGGCCATTCAGGCGGCCGATCGCGAAGCCGAACGCCTCTGGAGACAACGCGAGAGCGACCCCAACGACCCATAGGACAGCTCAGCCCTACTCCAATGGGGCGGTCCAGACGGGCGGCGACCGATCAGGACGCCGCTTCGGCCTCCAGAGCCGCGACGGCCAGACGGGTTCGCAGCACGGCATCGGGATTGAGGCTGATCGAATCGATGCCCTCATCCACCAGGAAGCGGGCGAAATCGGGATGGTCGCTGGGGGCCTGACCACAGAGACCGATCTTGCGGCCGCAGCGCTTCGCGGTGCGGATCGCCAGAGCGATCATCGCCTTCACGCTGGCGTGGCGTTCATCGAAGAGGTCGGCCACCAGGGCCGAATCGCGATCGAGGCCGAGGGTGAGCTGGGTGAGGTCATTGGAGCCAATCGAAAAGCCATCGAAGCGCTCGGCGAAGGCCTCAGCGGCGATCACATTGCTGGGCAGTTCGCACATCACGTAGACCTCCAGGCCCTTCTCACCGCGCATCAGACCCTGCTCCGCCATCAGGGCCAGCACCTTGTCCCCCTCCTCGGGGGTGCGGCAGAAGGGCACCATCGGGATCGTGTTGGTGAGCCCCATCACCTCCCGCACCCGTCTGAGGGCCTGGCATTCCAGGGCGAAAGCCGGGGCAAAGGCAGCTGCGGTGTAGCGGGAGGCGCCGCGCCAGCCCAGCATCGGATTCTCCTCATTCGGCTCAAAGGCTGCTCCGCCCAGAAGCCGGGCGTATTCGTTGCTCTTGAAATCGGAGAAGCGCAGAATCACAGGCCGCGGATAGAACGCCGCCGCAATGCGGGCCATCCCCTGGGCCAGCTTGTCGACGTAATACTCAGCAGGATCCTCGTAGCCCCGGATCAATGCAGCGATCTGGTGCCGCTCCTGCTCCGAACGGACCTGCTCGGGATGAAGCAGCGCCAGCGGATGGACGCGGATGTGGTTGGCGATGATGAACTCGAGCCGCGCCAACCCGACGCCGTCGCAGGGGATGGCGGCCAGGTTGAAGGCCTCCTCCGGGTTGCCAATATTCATCAGAATGCAGGTGCTGGTGGCGGGCAGATCGGTGAGGGGCTGCTCCTCAAGCCGGAAGGGCAGCCTTCCGGGGTAGACATGACCCACCTCCCCCTCACAGCAGGAGAGGGTCACGGCGGCGCCATCCTCCAGGAGACAGGTGCCATCGCCGCTTCCCACGATGGCCGTGATGCCCATCTCGCGGGCGATGATCGCCGCATGGCAGGTTCGGCCGCCCTGGTCGGTCACCACCCCGCTGGCTTTGCGCAGGATCGGCTCCCAGTCCGGATCGGTGCGTTCCGTCACCAGCACATCGCCGTCGCGGAACTGATCGATCGCGGCGGGGTCGCGGATCACCCGCACCACCCCACTGCTCACGGAAGCACCGATCGCCTGGCCGCTCACGATCGGCGGCACCCGGGGAGGCTCCAGGTGCCAGCTGCGCAGCACCGCGCCACTGCGGCGGGATTCCACCGTCTCCGGGCGGGCCTGCAGGATGTAGAGATCGCCACCGGGGCCATCCTTGGCCCACTCGATGTCCATGGGCGTGGGGGTGCCCCGGAGCCTGGAGTAGTGGGCCTCGATCGTCACCGCCCAGCGGGCCAGGGTGAGCACCTCCTCGTCGGTGAGGGCGAAACGCTGGCAATCGGCCGGATCCACCGCCTCGATGCGCACCGGCCGTCCCGCTTCCGGATGATCGGCACGCACCATCCGAATCGCCTTGCCGCCGAGCCGGCGACTGAGAATCGGCCGGAACCCCTGGGCCAGGGTGGGCTTGAAGATCAGCCATTCATCGGGATTCACCGATCCCTGCACCACCGTCTCGCCCAGGCCATAGGCGGCGGTGAGCAGCACCGCATCCCGGAAGCCAGTCTCGGTGTCGATGCTGAACATCACCCCGGAGCAGGCCCGATCCGCCTGCACCATCCGTTGCACCCCAATCGAGAGGGCCACCTCGAGATGGTCGAAGCCATTGAGCTGGCGGTAGGAGAGGGCCCGGTCGGTGAACAGGGAGGCGTAACAGCGACGGCAAGCCTCCAACAGCGCCTCCTCGCCGTGGATGTGCAGAAAGGTTTCCTGCTGGCCGGCGAAGCTGGCGTCGGGCAGATCCTCGGCGGTGGCGCTGGAGCGCACGGCCACGGCGGGAGCCCCAAGAGCGCGATAACTCATCCGAATCTCCTGCTCAAGCCGCTCCGGCAGGGGTGCTGCCAGCAGCAGGGCCCGGGCCGCCTGACCAGCGGCCTGGAGGGCGGCCAGATCGGCCGTGTCTAGGCCTTTCAGGATGGTGCGAAGGGGCGGCTCCAGGCCGTTGCTGGCCAGGAACAGCCTGTAGGCAGCGGCGGTGGTGGCGAACCCATCCGGCACGCGCACCCCTGAGGCGGCCAGCGTGCGGATCATCTCGCCGAGGGAGGCGTTCTTGCCGCCCACGCTGGCGATCGCCTCAAGCCCCACGTCCGCCAGGTTCAGGACAAGAGGGACCGGGACCTGCGGTACCCCTACACCCGGTATGGGGAACCCAGATCTGGACTCGAGAGGATCCATCGGTAGCATCGGTGCTTCTGGAACCATGGCCATGGAACCGGGGCGTGGGGAGCACGCCCCCAAACCATGGGCTGGGCTGGAGTCCGGAGCTGTTGGCCTTGTTGGTGCTGGTCTGCACAAACCCGCCAACCGAGGACGGCAAGGTCAGGATTTGCGCCGTCGGCGAGGGGGCGGCTGAGGTAGCGAAGGGGAGTCGCCCCCCGTGTCCGTTCCATCCGGAAGCAGCAGAGCCAACAATCCCGTGGCCATCAAGACCCCACCCAGCAGCAGAGCCAAGGGACGATTCGCTGCGGCAGGACCATCGACCCAGACGGCTGTGGCCAGGAATGCCCCTCCCAGCAAAAGACTGGGCACGAGCACGATTCCCCGGGCGGTGCGATTTAATCCCATGGCTCAACCGCAGGGCAGCGGGCTGGCCAGACCAGCCGCCACCAGGCCATCCGCCAGGTCACCGGTATCGCGATCCAAGCCACTCACCCGGGCCACCAGGATCTCATTGTTGGTTTCGGAGAGGGGGCGCAGATTGACCCGGCTGCGCCGGGGAAGCCGCAGGCGGAGCCAGGCCTGGGCCGCCGCCTCGGAGCCGGGGGTGACCACCATGCAGCCGAGTTTCACGGTGGCACTGCGGTTGCGATCGCCGATCAGCAACCGATCGGGCCCACTCACCTGCAACACCTCAGCGGCCGCCACGGGAGCCGGGGCAACGAAGCAGAACGCGGGAACGATCAGCAGGGCCGCCAGGACGGTCGCCAGGAATGCGCGGATCAGAGCTTGGCACCGCAACTGGGGCAATAGAGGTGGGCGCTGGCGGTGGTCTCACCGCAGGCTCCGCACTGGCGGATGGTGTCGATCGCCAGCTCCGGATGGCTGGGCAATCCCACCATCTGGGCATTGCTGGCTCCAGGGGGCACCATCGGGTAACAGTTCTCGTTACGACGCACCTTCACCTCGATAAAGGCGGGGCCAGGGTGGGCCAGGGCCTCGGCAAGGCTTGCATGCAGATCGGCGCGGTCGCGGATCATGACGCCCTTCACACCGAAGGCTTCGGCAAGAGCAGGGAAATCGGGCATGCCACCGCTCATCTCGGAGGCGGAATAGCGCTCCTCGTAGAAGCTCTCCTGCCACTGACGAACCATGCCCTGCCAACCGTTGTTCAAAACCACCACCTTCACAGGCAGGTTGTATTGGCTGAGGGTGCCTAGCTCCTGGATGTTCATCAGGATGCTCGCGTCGCCGGCCACACAGATCACCTGGGCCTCGGGGAAGGCTGTCTGCACTCCCATCGCGGCGGGCATGCCGAAACCCATCGTGCCGAGGCCGGCACTGCTGATCCAGTGGCGCGGCTGGGTGGGAAGAAACTGGGCGGCCCACATCTGGTGCTGACCCACATCGGTGGTGATATAGGCCTCCGGAGCCAGTTCGCGCAGGGCAACCACCACCTCTTGGGGGGCGATCTCGCCACTGGGGGCGGGCACCACCAGGGGGTAATGCTCTTTCCAGGTGTCGATCCGCTTCAGCCAGGATTCGGTGCGGCCCTGGGACTGCTCGCCGGCGGAGGCGGCCAGCATCTCGACCAGGGCCTCGTTCACATCGGCCACCAAGGGCACCTCGGGGATGCGGTTCTTGCCCACCTCGGCGGCATCGATGTCGATGTGAATCACCCGGGCCCGCGGCGCAAAGCTGTCGAGGCGCCCGGTGACCCGGTCATCGAAGCGGGCACCGGCGGCGATCAACAGATCGCACTCCGTGACAGCGAAGTTGGCGTAGGCGGTGCCATGCATGCCGAGCATGCCCACCGAGAGCGGGTGACGCTCATCGAAAGCACCCTTGCCCATCAACGTGGTGGTGACAGGCAGGCGGAAACGCTCCGCCAGCTGAAGCACCGCCAGGTGGGCGCCGGAGCTGATGGCGCCGCCCCCCACATAAAGCAGGGGACGCTGTGACTGCCGGATCAGCTCAAGGGCCTCGGCGATGGCGGCCGGATCACTCAGGGGTGGACGCTGAAAACCGGCGGGCACGGCACTGCCCGGTTCCACCGGCACGTAGTTGAACAACTCGGCCCCTACATCCTTGGGCACATCAATGAGCACGGGACCGGGGCGCCCGGTGGCGGCGATCAGGAAAGCCTCGGCCACGATGCGACCGATGTCAGCCGGATCCCGCACCACCCAGGAGTGCTTCACGATCGGCAGGGTGATGCCGAAGATGTCGGTTTCCTGGAAGGCATCGGTGCCGATCGCAGCCCGCGGCACCTGGCCGGTGATCACCACCATCGGCACCGAATCCATCTGGGCGGTGGCGATGCCGGTGACGAGATTGGTGGCGCCGGGTCCGGAGGTGCCGAAGCACACGCCCACCTGGCCAGTGGCACGGGCGTAGGCGTCGGCGGCATGGGTGCCGCCCTGCTCATGGCGCACCAGGATGTGCTTGAGCCAGCCCCGAGCCTCGGCTTTGTGGAGCTCGTCGTAGATGGGGAGAATCGCCCCGCCCGGGTACCCAAAAATGTGTCGCACGCCATGGCGATGGAGCGAATCCATCAGGGCGTAACCGCCGCTGACCCGTTCGCCCATGACCGCTCGATCGGCCGAACCACCAGACGTCTGGGCAGCAGAGTCAGCGGCCGACGGGGCGGTGGTGGTTGCCACGGGGTTGAGGGGCGTCAGAGTCACAACGGCAGGGGAGATAAGGAGCGGGAAGGCCGAGTTGTCCTAGCGGAACTGCCCAACATTAGGTCGGCGGGCCAGGGCGGTACGGGCTTGGATGCGACTGGCGGCCATGGCCCTCAGCACCCGGGCCGGATCCAGCCAGGCGCCGCGGTAGCGGAGTCCCCAGTGCAGATGCGGACCCGTGGTCGATCCGGTCATGCCCACATGGGCGATGGTCTGGCCTGCGGCCAGCCTCTGACCCTCCACGAGCACCAATGCCCCACTCATATAGCGGGAACCGGAGACCGTGCCACCCAGGTGACAGTAGACATGCTCATAGTCGCCCGAGCGGATCACCAGGCCGTTGCCACAACCGCCGTCCTGGATCACCTCCACTAGCCGCCCACTCCACCAGCTGCGAACCGGGGCTCCCAGGGGGGCCGCGATGTCGATGCCGTCGTGGGATCGCAGCGTTCCGGAGAGCGGATGAACCCGCAGCCCGTAGGAGCTGGTGTAGCCCGCAAAACCCACAACGGGAAAGACGCCCTGCACCCAGCCCCGATCCACCATGGCCCCGGCGGGTTGAGGTTGGAACGCCAGTGTGGGTAGGGCAGCGAGCACCAGTCCGCCCGCAAGCCCTGCCCAACCAGGCCGACCCGCCGCGCCGGCCCGAAGCCAACAGCGGTGGATCTCAGAGAAGGCCCAGGGCATGCAAGGGACCGTGACCGCTGATCAGCTCCAGCAGGAAAGCGGAGAATCCGACCATCGCCAACCTTCCGTTCCAGACCTCGGAACTGTTGTTCCAGCCCCAGGCCCATTTGTCCTGGGGGTAGAGCTTCACCTTGGTGGGCAGCTCGGCGGCCTGGTCGAGATTCACCTCGGGGCCGGCCATCGCCTCCTGCACGAGGTCGGCCAGACCGGCGATGAAGGTTGGATCGGTATCCAGAGCCGGCACCCGCAGGAAGTTGTTCACGCCGGCCTCGGTGGCGATCTCCCGGTACTCGATGTCGATCTCCTCGAGGGTCTCGATGTGCTCGCTCACGAAGCTGATCGGCACCACCACCAAATCCTTCACTCCCGCTTCACCCAGATCGTGAAGGGCATCCTCGGTATAGGGCTTGAGCCATTCCACCGGACCGACGCGGCTCTGGTAGGCGAGGGTGTGGGGGTTGGTATGGCCGAGTTCGCGTTCGAGGCGCTGCATGATCAGCGCGGTGCACGCCTCGATCTCCTGCTGGTAGGGATCGCCGGCCTCCTCCACATAACTCTTGGGAACGCCGTGGGCGCTGAAGAACACGTGGGCCCCGGCCGGATCGCCGGCGGAGCGGATCTGGCGGGCGATCAGACCACCCATGGCCTCGATGTAGCCGTGGTGGTCATACCAGCTGCGGATGCAGCGGATCGGCAGGCGGCTGAAGGCCGGATCGGCCTGGCGGAGGCGCTGAAGTTCGCGGAAGCTTGAACCGCTGGTGCTGATCGAGAACTGGGGATAGAGCGGCAGCACCACCACTTCGTCGATCCCATCGGCCTTGATGTCGGCCACCGCCGATTCGGTGAAGGGGTGCCAGTAGCGCATCGCCACGTAGGTGGTGGCATCGACCCCACGCTGGCGCAGGGTGCTCTGCAGTTCGCGGGCCTGTTGTTCCGTGATGCGTCGCAGAGGGGAGCCCCCCCCGATCGAGCGGTAGGCGGCCTGGGACTTGCCGCTGCGCAAGGTGCTGATCAACCAGGCCAACGGCTTCTGAAGGGCCGGAATCGGCAGCCGGATGATCTCGGGGTCAGCGAAGAGGTTGTAAAGGAACGGTCCCACGTCCTGGATCCGTTCCGGCCCGCCGAGGTTCAGCAGCACCACCCCGACCCTGGCCATGTTCTCTTCGCCCGGATTAAGGCAGAGCGTAACGCCAGGGCCCGATGGCGTGCCGTTCGCCGCTGGTCGGCCGGCCTCGGTCTCGATATGGTCCGCACCAGAGGTCCGGGAGCGACCCCTGAGCGACGCTGACCATCCCCTGGCTGTCCACCCCCTGGATGGGGCTCTTCGGGCCGAGAATGCCCGACTGGCGGCCCAGGGGCGGCCCTGGAGCCTCCAGATCCGTGGCGGCCGGCTCTGCCTGCGGGGTCCTCTTCCTGGGAAGCACGGCGAAACCGGCAGGCGTCGGCAGCGCCTCAGCCTCGGCCTTCCGGCCGATGCCACCGGGATGGTGGCGGCGCTGCAGCGGCTGGCCGAACTGGAACGACAGCTCGAGCAGCACAGCTTCCGCTGGGACGCTTGGCGACGCCAGGTTCCGCGGGACATGAGCGTGAGGGAACCAGCTAGCGGGGGGGAATCGGCAGCCGGAGCGGGCTCGGCGCGGGGGTCAGCCAGCGGGGCGCCATCCGCCCCGCTTCCGCCTCACGGTGCAGAAAGCCTTCCCCGCAGAACTGAGTCGGATCCCGCTTCTGATCCGTCTGCGGGCCCGGCTCCCAGCCTGGCGGAGCGCCTGACCACCTTTGAGAAAGCGTTCTTCGCTGATCCACGCCGCCGCCGCCGCCCCGGCAGCCGCACCACCTGGACCGCCGCCTACCTCCCCTATCTGCGCAGGCTGGTGGCCCATGGTTCCACCGACAGGGCTGACGGGGAGTTCGGGATCGCTTTGCTGGAGGAGGTGGTGGAAAGCTATGGCCTGGCCAGCCGCAGCCGCCAGCAATGCTCCATCGCCCTGGCGGCCCTGGCGCGGCACGAGGGGCTGGAGCTGCCCGCCGATTGGTCCGAGCGGGCGGCCGGCTACGGCCTCCATGCCGCCCGGTTCCGGCAGCTGCCGAGCGACGCCGAGATTCTGAACCTGGTGGAGCGGATCCCCAACCCGAGCTGGCGCCTGGCCTATGGCCTGATGGCCACCTACGGCCTGCGAAACCACGAGGTGTTCTTCTGCGACTGTTCCGCCCTGGCGGCGGGAGGGGATCGGGTGATCCGCGTGCTGCCCACCAGCAAGACCGGCGAACATCAGGTCTGGCCCTTTCAGCCCGAGTGGGTGGAACGATTTGAACTGGAGCGCCTGGCGCGGGACCGGCAGGCCCTGCCGGCGGTGCGAACCGATCTGGGACGCACCACCCTCCAGCAGGTGGGACGAAGGGTGGCGGAACAGTTCCGCCGCTATGGCCTGCCGATCACTCCCTACGACCTCCGCCACGCCTGGGCCGTGCGCACCATTCACATCGGTCTGCCCGACACGGTGGCGGCCCGCATGATGGGCCACTCCGTGGGCATCCACACCCGCACTTACCACCACTGGATCACCCGCCGCGACCAGCAGCAGGCGGTGGATGCCGCGCTCCAACGGCTGCGGGCGGCCTGATCAGCCCTGGCCGGGAGTCCGGTCGCCCGCAGCCCGGACCCGCCAGGGATCCAGGCCCGCCAGTATTGGTGCTCTGCCGCACGGATCTGCTGCGTGACCCTGCTCCAGCCCGACCTGTCCGGTGAAGAACGACCCGCCCCCCTGGAGAGCCCCCTCGACCGGGCCGCAGCCGAGCTCGGACCCGGCGGCGATCTTGCTCCGGAAAAGGAGGCGGAGGCCTACCGGCGCCGCATGGAGCGCCGCCAGGAGGTGCAACGCCAGCGAGTAGGGGAACGCAACCTGGAAAAGGGGCTGGTGCTGGTCTTCACCGGCGATGGCAAGGGCAAGACCACCGCGGCCCTGGGTCTGGTGCTGCGCACCCTGGGCCACGGCGAGCAGGTGGCGGTGGTGCAGTTCATCAAGGGAGGCTGGCAACCCGGCGAGGCCAAGGCCCTCGCCCTGTTCGGCGAATCGCTCCACTGGCATGCCCTCGGCGAGGGCTTCACCTGGGAGACCCAGGACCGGGATCGGGATCGGGAACTGGTGCAGCGGGCCTGGGAGCGATCCTGCGCCTACCTCGCCGATGCGGAGCGCAGGCTGGTGGTGCTCGATGAGGTGAATGTGGCCCTGAAGCTGGGCTACCTGGAGCTGGATCAGGTGCTGGAGGGTTTGCGCCTGCGCCCACCCCTCACCCACGTGGCCCTCACCGGCCGAGGAGCCCCGCAGGGGCTGCTGGAGCAGGCCGATCTGGTCACCGAGATGCGGCTGGTGCGCCACCCGTTCCGGGAGCAGGGCGTGAAGGCCCAGGCGGGGATCGAGTTCTGAACGGGGTCAGCTTCCGCGAGGCGGCAGCAGCGCCAGGCGGCGCCAGGTGGGGATCAACGGGCTGAATCCCAGCGCTCAAGCTCCGCCTCAAGCCGCGTCAGTGAGCCCATCAGAACCGACAGACCGCTCACCAGAACGGGGCGATGAACCAAGGGCTCACGCCACAGGCTCGGGTCGGTGCTGGCCCGCTCCAGGACCGAAAGGGTGAGGCGGGCCATGAGCTCGCTGGATCGGCCCTGCGGAAAACGGCGGGAAGAGTCGATCGCAGCCGAGCAGACTCCAGCGTCGGAAGCACCATCTGGAACCGGCTCCGTGACTGAAGGCTCCTTGAGATCGCCATCACCGGGGTATTCCGGCAGCGGATCTGGCCGGCAGCGACGCATTTCCTCAGCCAAACGCAACCCGCGATGCCCGGCAAGGCTGCCGGGCATCGCGCCCCGCCAGGCCGCACCCGGTGGCAGGGGGCCGAAGGGTGAAGCGGGGGAAGGGTTGCTACTGTTCGCAGGATTGAAGGGCTCGATGGCTTACCGGCGCGTTCTTCTCAAGTTGAGTGGTGAAGCCCTGATGGGCGTCCAGGGCTACGGCATTGATCCGGCCATCGTTCAGGCGATCGCCTCGGACGTGGCGGCAGTAGTGAGTTCCGGAACCGAGTTGGCCATTGTGGTCGGCGGAGGCAACATTTTCCGAGGCCTGAAGGGTTCAGCCGCCGGCATGGATCGTGCCACCGCCGACTACGTGGGCATGCTCGCCACGGTGATGAATGCCATCAGCCTGCAGGATGCGCTGGAGCGAGCCGGAGTTCCGACCCGGGTCCAGAGCGCCATCTCGATGCAGGAGGTGGCCGAGCCTTACATCCGCCGCAAGGCGATCCGCCACATGGAGAAGGGCCGGGTGGTGATCTTTGCGGCCGGAACGGGCAACCCCTTCTTCACCACCGACACCACCGCCGCCCTGCGGGCCGCCGAGATCGGCGCCGATGTGGTGTTCAAGGCCACCAAGGTGGATGGGGTGTACGACCGCGACCCGGCCCGTTATCCGGATGCGGTGCGCTACGAGAGCCTCACTTTCCTCGAGGTGCTGAGCGGCGAACTCGAGGTGATGGATGGCACGGCCATTGCCCTGTGCAAGGACAACGCCATCCCGATCGTGGTATTCGATCTGTTCGGCACGGGCAATATCGGGCGGGCCGTGGCCGGCGAGCCGATCGGAACCCGCATCGTGCCGGCCCATTGATCGGCATCCTCCAGCGATCCCCTCTGCAAACCTTCCTGCTTGAGCACCTCCGCCATGGACCTTGAAGCCAGCATGCGCAAATCGCTGGAAGCCACCCAGCGCACCTTCAACACGATCCGCACCGGCCGGGCCAACCCTTCGCTGCTCGACAAGATCGTGGTGGAGTACTACGGCGCCGAAACACCGCTGAAATCGCTCGCGACCCTCAGCACCCCCGATTCCCAGACGATCCAGATCCAGCCCTTCGACAGCAGTTCGATCAACCTGATCGAGAAAGCGATCGGCATGAGCGACCTGGGCCTGACTCCCAATAACGATGGCCGGATGATTCGCATCAACATTCCGCCGCTCACAGAGGATCGCCGCAAGGACCTCTGCAAGTTGGCTGCCAAATATGCTGAAGAGGGCAAGGTTGCTCTGCGCAACATCCGCCGCGATGGCATCGACAGGATCAAGAAGCAAGAGAAGGAAGGTGAATTCTCAGAAGACCAGAGTCGCGATGAGCAGGACAAGATCCAGAAGCTGACCGATCGTTACATCAGCGAACTGGAAAAGCACCTCGCTGACAAGGAAGCTGAGATCCTGAAGGTTTGAGCCCCTCCGCCGATGCCATCGTGGTGGGCGCCGGCCCCGCCGGAGCCGCCGCGGCCTTCAAGATCGCCGCGGCCGGCCGCCGGGTCATCCTGCTGGAGCAGCAGGGTCAACCTGGTCTGGCCAATCCCTGCGGTGGGGGCATGGCCGCCTCGGTGCAGCGCTGGTTCCCCTTCGACCTCGCGCCAGCCGTGGATCAGGTGATCCGCCGCGTGCGCTTCACCTGGGCCCTGGAGGATCCGGTGAGCGCTGAACTGCCTGGCGATGCACCCTTCTGGATCGTGCGCCGCCGGGTTCTCGATGCCTTCCTCAGCCGCCAGGCCCAAGAAGCAGGCGCCGAACTGCGCTGTTCCAGCACGGCCGAAGCGATTGGCCATGAGGCTGGGCTCTGGCAGGTGCGGCTGCCGGGGGGGGAAACCCTCTGCGCCCCAGGCCTGGTGCTGGCCGATGGGTCGGGCTCCCGCCATGCCGCCACCCTTGGCCTGGGACCGCAGCGCCCGCGCTTCGCCAGCACCGTATCTGTGGAGATTGATGGTCCGGTGGGGGAACCGGAAACAGCCCGCTTTGACTTCGGCCTGGTGCACCACGGATTCTGCTGGGCCTTTCCCCGCCAGGGAGGCACCAGCATCGGCCTGGGCACCTTCATCGGTCAGCAGCCAGCTGATGCAGAAACCGTGCTGAACGCCCTGCTCCCCAGCCTGGGGCTTCCTGCGGATGCCGGGCTCCGCCGCGAGGGTCGGCTGCGGGTGTGGGATGGCCACCATCCCTTGCACCGCCCTGGGGTGGTGGTGGCAGGCGATGCGGCCTCGCTGTGCGATCCCTTCCTGGCCGAGGGGCTTCGACCCTCCCTGATGAGCGGGACCCGGGCGGGGGAGGCGATGGCCGGATGGCTGGGGGGCGATCGCGAAGCCCTGGCGAGCTACACCTCGAGCATGCGCCAGGACTGGGGCGACTCGATGGCCTGGGGGAAACGCATCGCCCAAGTGTTCTACCGGGTGCCCAAGGTGGGCTACCAGCTGGGCATCAAACGACCCACGGCTCCCCAGCGGATCGCCCAGATCCTCTCCGGTGAGATGGGATACGGCGATATCGCCCAGCGGGTGATCCGCCGCCTTCTGTTTCAGAGAAACTGAAGGCTCTCCAGAAGGACGGAGCCCGCCTCTGCAGGCGGGCGGAGAGTAAGAGCCTCCGTTCGGCCTGGATCAGTTGCGGATGCAGTCCTTGAGATCCCTCAGGCGCTGATCGATTGAGCCGAGCAATTCGATGGCGAACATCGGCGATTCCTGAACGGCGAAGAGAAACTTCTCGCGGTTCATCACCAACAGGCGACAGAGGGTGACGGCCCGTGCGTTGCCGTAACGGCGGTGATCGTGGGTCACCAGGGCCCCGGCCCCGAACACATCTCCCGCCTGGATGGTTTCGTGGCCGCTTTCTCCGTTCCAGGTGAGTTCCACGGTGCCATCCAGCAAACCGAACATGCAATCGCCCGCCTCACCGGAGCGGAAGATCACATCACCCGGTTCGACGGAGATGACCTCGCCGGTGCTGGCGAGGGCGCGCATGGTGTCGAGGGCGTGCACGGTTCAGAAGGCTCCAATGTGATGAGTCTGACGCAGCAGACACCTGAGGAGAATCAGTGGGTCAGTGCCAGGGGTGCTCCCAACCCGCCACGCACATCCTCCGGCACCAGACGGCCATCCTTATCGGTGTCGAGTGCATCGAACACCGCATCACTGCCGAGCCACTCCTCACGGGTGATGCAGCCATCACCGTCAAGGTCGTTGAGCAGGAAGATCTCGTGAACGGCGTGGGTGAAGGCTGCACCACCCTCCAGTTCTGCCAGGCGATGGGCCAGCTGGGCCTCGAGGGTCTCGATGGCTTTGCTGAATCCCCGGATGCCCTCATCAAGCTTCTCGCTGGCCATTGGATCGGCCGCCATCCGTTCGACAAAGCTGGCTTGGTCGATGCTGATGCGCGCTTCGGTGCTGCCCGGTGCGGAGGCATCCAGCTTGCGTTGCAGGTCCGCTTCGGTGTTGCGCAGCTGATCCATCAGGCCCGGCGCAATGGTGAGCAAGTCGCAACCGGCCAATTCGATGATCTCATCGATGTTGCGGAAGCTGGCTCCCATCACCTCGGTGCGATAACCGTAGGTCTTGAAATAGTTGAAGATCTGGGTCACGGAGATCACGCCGGGATCCTCAGGCCCCGGATAGCTCTCACGGCCGGTGCTCTTCTTGTACCAATCCAGAATGCGTCCAACGAAAGGGGAGATGAGCGTCACACCGGCTTCGGCACAGGCCACCGCCTGGGCGAAACCGAACAACAGAGTGAGGTTGCAGTGGATGCCATCCTTCTCGAGCCGCTCAGCGGCGCGGATCCCATCCCATGTGGAGGCGATCTTGATCAGCACTCGCTCGCGCCCGATGCCGGCTTGTTCGTAGAGACCGATCAACTTGTGGGCCTTGGCCACCGTGGCCTCGGTGTCGTAGCTGAGGCGGGCGTCCACCTCGGTGGAGACCCTTCCCGGCACGATCTTGAGGATCTCTTTGCCGAAGGTCACGCTGATCTCATCGAGTGCCTCGCTCACCACCGCATCGGCACCGGCCTCGCTACCGATCGCCTCGCGGGATTCCCGCAGGGAACGATCGATCAGATCCTGATAGGCGGGGATTTGGGCAGCAGCAAGGATCAGCGAAGGGTTGGTGGTGGCATCCCGGGGGGTGAACTGACGGATGGCCTCAATGTCGCCGGTGTCGGCAACCACCACGGTCATGGCGGCCAGTTGATCAAGCAGGTTGGCCATCGAATCGGCAGCTCCGTTCTGGGCGGATTGCTGGCAAGCTAGCCACCACCTCCAGGGCTGGGGATAGGGATCAGGGCGCGGGTGCGGGTTTCGGCATGGCCGCAACCGGTGCGCTCGGCGGAATCTGCTCCAGCACCAGGAGGGCTTCCACGATCTGACGGGCCACCGGCACCGCCACCGTGGCGCCGTAGGCATTGCCGCCCTGGGGTTCATCCACCACCACCAGGACCACGTAGCGGGGGTTCTCCACCGGCAGCACCGCCACGAAGCTGCAGATGCGGGCGCCGGGGATGTAAACGCCATTGTGGGCCTTCTGGGCCGTGCCGGTCTTGCCACCGATCCGGTAGCCAGGGATCTGAAGGCCCTTGCCGCTGCCCTTCTGAACCACGGTCTCCATCCAATCCACCACCTTGCGGGTGACCTTCGGATCGAGCAACTGCACACCGGTGGGGGTGCCGTGGCTGGCGAGCGCATCACCGGAGCGAAGGCCCCGGGTGATGTGGGGACTCACGAGGCGACCGCCGTTGGCAAGCATGCCGTGCAGCTGGATCAGCTTCAGCGGCGTGAGCGAAAAGCCCTGGCCGAAGGCGGCGGTGGCGGGTTCAATCGCGCCAGCGGTGAAATCGGAACGACTTTTCAGCTGGCCGGCGACCGCACCGGGCAGATCGGTATCGGGAACCTCATCGATGCCGAGGGTGTGAAGCCACTCCCAGTAGCGATTGCGGTTGAGGTGGGCCATGGCCTGCACCATCCCCACGTTGCTCGATACCTGAAGCACGGTGGGGTAGTCGATCTGGCCATGGCCGCTGTGGTCGGCGTTGAAAATGGGCCAGCCGCCGATCGTGAGCTGGCCGCCGTCGTAGACGCTGCCGTTGGGATCGATCGCCTTCTCCTGGAGAGCCAGGGCGAGGTTGATCGGCTTGAAGGTGGAGCCGGGTTCGTAAAGATCCTGCACGGACCATTCCCGGAACAGGCCGGGATTGAACTTCCAGTAGGTGTTCGGGTCATACGTGGGGGTGGAGGCCAGGGCGAGCAGTTCGCCGTTGCGGGCATCCATCACCAGGGCGGCTCCCCGCTTGGCGCTCCATTGCTTGACCTGGCGGGCCAGGGCCTGCTGGGCCACCTGCTGCAGACGGGCATCCAAGGTGAGCTGAAGCCTGAGATCATCGCCGTACAGGGAACCGGCCGCCAGGCCATCCGGGAGCGGCGTGCCATCGGCGCCTCGCCGGAGACTGAAGCGCGACTCCTGACGATGGAGATCTCGGTCGCGACTCAGTTCCAGGCCAGCCTGAGGTTGGCGCTCAAGGTTGAGGAATCCCACCACGTTGGCAAAGAGGCCGGCCTGGGGATAAACGCGCTGGGGATAGGCCTCCAGATCAAGACCACTGATGCCGAGCTTGCGAACCTGGGCGGCGGTTTCGGGATCCAGGTTGGTGGCGAGTTTCACCCCGGTCTTGCGGGTCCCCATGGTCTCAACCAGACCCTGGGTAGGCCTGGCCAGCACAACCGCCAGCTTTGCCGCGACGTCCTGGGGTGTGCGCACCAGCTGAGGAGGATCGCCGGGAAGGTTGAAATATCGAGGATGGGCCCAGAGGGTGAAGCGTTCCTCGTCGATCGCCACCAGCCGCCCCATGCGATCCACCACGGTGCGACGCTCCCCGATCGGATCAATCGACTGGGTCTGAATGGCACGGGCACGCGCCAGGAGATGGCTGCCATCCACGATCTGCAGCCAGAAGAGACGTCCTGCCAGCCCCGAAAGGGCGGCAACGAGCAGAAAAAAAACCGCGAAAAGCCGAGAGGGAGAGCAGGGCTGGATGTCCACCACCCGATGGGATCCCGGCCGGGCAGGACGCTCGGAACGGCGACGCAACTCGGTGGTGGCACCAGGCGAGTGGCGGCGGGTGGAGGCCCCTGGCATCAGTACCCCGCCGGGATTGGTTCGTGAGGCAGGCCGGCGAGAAGAGAAAGACCCCGGGGCGATGCCGGACGGGAAGGACGAACCAGATGGAGCAACTGCTGGCTGCTGGTGGGAACCAGCTGTCCAGGCTTACGAACGGCGGAAAGATGGTGCTGCTCCAGCAGCGCCGAGGATTCCTGAAGCTTCTGCTCCAGGGTGCGGGAAGCCTGAAGCTGGTTGTAATTGCCCGCCCAGACGCTCTGCCAGTGAAAGCTCAGGGCACTGAGCACGACCACGGACAGACCGAGGCCGGCGAGTACCCCCGAGGTTGCCCGATGGAGGCTTGCCAGAACAGGAGACTGACGCTCGACCCGCCGGGCCGAAAGGGAACCCTGCAGCACCTGTAGGGATGGTGCCCGCAGACCAGAACGACCCTTGGCACGGCCGGTGGCTGCGGTGCCATCGCGGGCAGGATCGGTGGTCGAAGCGTCGGTGGAGAAGAGGGCGACCAAATGGCTAGGCAGGCGCTGCGCAAGTGAACCACCCCGCGCCCCCAGCGGCAAGCGATGGGAGTCGATCCGTCAGCCTCCCAGCAGCAAGAGGTTCAGAAAGGTGAGGCCATTCCAACAGGCATGCATCAATACCGATGCAGCGAGGCGTCCCGTGCGAAGCCGGAGCAGACCCAGTCCGATGCCCAGCACGAACAGGGGAATAAGTTCACCCAGGCTCAGGTGAGCGGCCGCAAACAAGGCGGCACTCAGCAGCACGGCCCCCATTCCACCCAGCCAGGGTCCCAGCACCGGCAGCAACACACCTCGGAACAGGGTTTCCTCAAACAGCGGAGCCACCAGCAGGGCTGTGGTGGCAAAACAGGCCAGGGCCAGGGGATCTGAGCCCTGGAGCACCAGCTCCAGCATCGGATTGCTGCCACCTGGATCCGGCCAGATCCATTCGATCAGCCAGCCACTGAGCGCGACGACCGGAAGGACGAGCACGAGCATCAGGAGCGCCTGGCGCACCAGGGTGCCCAGGGGGCGCCAACCCCATTGGAGCCAACCACCCGCCGGAGCCGGCCCTGCCCCACGGAGCATGCGCCAGAGCATCAGCAGCGGAACGGCCGTGAGCGCGGCGTAGAGGAGAAGCACCTGCAGCCCCTGGGCCAGAGAATCGGATCCGATCCCGGTGCCCAGGCTGGCCTGAAGCGGGGGCAACAGCAGTTGGGGCAGCAGCACCTCGCCGAACAGCACGAAGCCTCCGGCAATTAACAAGGTGGTGTCCACCAGGCCGAGGGGTGGGCCGAGGAGAGGGGGTGGGGGGGGGAGCCGGCGACGAAACAACAGCCAGAGTTCCCGGCCGAGCAGCGCCACCCCGGAGACCAAGAGCAACGCCGGGAGTAGCGAGACGCCGATAAGCCGCAGCACAAGGAGGCTGCGCTGCCGCGCAAGAGGGCAAGCCTGGTTCGGCCCCCCCAGCTGTTCGCAGCTGAGCTGCTGCACCAGCATCGAGGCTTTCCAGGGGGCAAGGAGAACCCTTTGCTCTTGGGGAGCTACGGGTTCATCCCGAAGAAGCGCCTCCAGCAGGGGGCGCCGGGGCGCATCCACCATCGGGATCAGAGCGCGCAGAGCCTCATCGGAAGAGCCGGAACCGAAACTCCTCTGCAAGAGAGCCAGTTCCAGCCGTTGCAGGGCTGGGGCAGGGGCGTCAACGTCGTTGATCTGCCTTGCAAGTTGCTCGGCCAAGCTGGTGCGGGGGGCCTCACCCACCAGAACCGGCGCCAAACGCGCAGGAATGGAATCGGCCACGAGGCTGGCGAGTTCCAGCTGGTGCAGGTCAAGGTCGCCGTTCACGGAGGGGCGATCCAGACTGCTGCTCAGCCCCTCAAACCAAAGGAGCGCGCTGAGGGAGAGGCTGAGCAGAGCCAGCAGCACCTTCCAGCTGGGCGGCTGCGCCGGGGCCGGGGAGGAGGGGGGCTGGCCCGGTCGGGGATCGTTCAACCGCAGCGCCTCGGCGGAAGGGTGCGGCGATTCTCCCCTGTTGGCTCCCGGGTGGGTCGGATGTGCTCCCATACGATGGCCTTCCCTGCAGCGTCAGGCCCGTGCCGCTTCGAATCCTGCTCGTTCGCCACGGCTTGAGCAGCTTCAACCAGGAGCAACGCATCCAGGGTCGTGACGACCTCTCGACCCTCACGGACCGGGGCGAGAATCAAGCCCGGTGCGCCGGCGACGCCCTCTCCGATGTTCCGCTGACCGCGATCTACAGCTCCCCCCTGCAGCGTGCGCGGCGCACGGCGGAACTGTTGCTCGAGGCCCACGGCTCCTCCCAGGATCCGCTCCATGTGGAGGAGCTTCTCGAGATTGATCTGGCGCCCTGGAGCGGCCTGCGGCGCGACGAGTTGGTGGCACGGCATCCGGACCAGGAACGGTGCTGGCGAGAAGCGCCCGAAACCATGGAACTGGATCACCCCGATGGGCGCCGCTACAACCCGCTGCTGGAACTGATGGAGCAGGCCGGGCGATTCGGCGGGCAGCTGCTTGCGGAGCACTCAGACAGCCTCACCTCCAGCCAAACCGACACGGTGCTGGTGGTGGCCCACAACGCCATCCTCCGCTGCCTGATGCTGCAGCTGCTAGGCCTGCCCGTTTCCGGCTTCCGCCGACTGCGGCTCGACAACGCCGCAATCTCCGTGCTCAACATCAGCCGCGCCGCCGATGGGGAGCTGGATGTGCAGATCGAATCCCATAACGGCACCACGCACCTCGAGGAGGCCCTGCCGCCAAAAGGGAAAGGTCCCCGTTTGCTCCTGGTGCGCCATGGTGAGACGGACTGGAATCGCCAGGGTCGCTTCCAGGGCCAGATCGACATTCCCCTCAACAACAACGGCCTGGCCCAGGCCGAAGCAGCCAGGGTCTTCCTGGCGGATGTCCCGATTCAACGGGCCTACACCAGTTCAATGGCCCGGCCCCGCCAGACCGCCGAAGTCATCCTCGCGTCCCATCCCGGCGTGCCGCTCATCAGCACGCGGGGCCTGATGGAGATCGGCCATGGCCTTTGGGAGGGGTGCCTGGAGAGCGAGATCGCCGCAGGCTGGCCCGACCTCCTGCAGGACTGGAAACGGGCCCCGGAAACGGTGCAGATGCCCGAAGGCGAGACCATCCAGGAGGTCTGGGACCGCTCCCTGACCACCTGGAACCGGATCGTGGCGGGCCTGGCTCCCGAGGAGACCGCCCTAGTCGTGGCCCACGACGCGGTGAACAAAACCATCCTCTGCGCCCTGCTCGGCCTCAGCCCCGCAGACATCTGGGCCGTAAAACAGGGCAACGGAGGCGTGACGGTGATTGATTACCCCCATGGAGCCAGCGGCACCCCAGTGGTTTCGTGCCTCAATCTCACCGGTCACCTCGGCGGTGTGCTGGATCGCACCGCCGCCGGCGCCCTCTGATCACGGCCATGCCCGCCACCCTTCTGCTGCGGCAGGTCAACCTGCTGGAGGGCCCAGGGCTCCCCGCAAGGGCGTCCGATGTGCTGGTGGAGGGCAACCGGTTGGTCAGCCTCGACCTGCACCGAAACAGCAAGACCGAGGCGGATCAGTCCGACCGACAGCCCGGCAAGGAAGCGTGGCTGGAGATCGACGCCTCCCAGCTCTGGCTTGGTCCTGCCCTTGTGGATCCCCACAGTGTGCTGGACGATCCGCACCTCGGCCGGGCTGAAACCCTCACCAGCCTGGCGGCTGCCGCCCGCACCGGCGGTTACGGGACCGTGGCCCTGCTGCCCTGGGGGCCCACCTGGCGGGATCGGCCGGAATACTTGAAGCTCAGCTGGCCCGAGCCGATGCAGCTGCTGCTTTGGGGCGCCTTCAGCCAGGCAGGCGACGACCGGGACCTGGCAGCCCATGCTGACCAGCTGACGGCGGGGGCCTGCGGCCTGGCCTGTTCAGACGCGATGCCGCCGGTAGCGCTGCTTGAGCGGGGTCTGCGCCTGGCCGAGATGGGCCATCGGCCGGTGCTGGTGGCCCCCCGTGATCTCTCCCTTACCCAGCAGGGCTTCGTGCGGGAACGGGTGGAGGCCCTGCGGGGTGGCTGGCCGGTGGATCCGCCCCTGAGCGAGCTACTCCCGCTCCAGACCCTGCTCAGCCTGGCGGATGCCCTGCCGGAAGCCTGCCTGAGGCTGATGAACCTCTCCACGGCGGAGGCCGTGGAGGTGCTGCGGCAACGGGGTGGCCAGCCCCTCGCCAGCGTGGCGTGGTGGCACTTGATCGCCGACAGCGGCAGCCTCGATCCCAGCGCCGAAGGCTGGCGGATGGTGCCTTCCCTCGGTGGTCCAGAGGATCGGCAGGCCCTGATCGCCGCCCTGGCGGATGGAACCCTCACGGCCGTGGCGGTGCAGCATGAGGCCTTGGACGCTGAGGAACGCCTGCTTCCCCTCGACCAGCGGCGACCCGGGGTGGCGGGCCATGGCCTCGTCCTTCCCCTGCTGTGGCGGGAGCTGGTGCAGGGATGCCACTGGCATCCTTCGCGGCTGTGGCAGGCGTTGTGCTGGGGGCCTTGCCGCTTCCTGGGTCTGATGCCCTCCAGGCTGAAGGAGGGAAGCAGCGACTGGATCCTTTTCGATCCCAGCGCCCAGGGCGGATTTGAAACGGGTCTGGATCCATCCTTGGCCGCCAACCGACCCGAAGTGACAGAACCTCCTCTGAGCGGCGCTGTGGTGGCCTCTGGACTCAGCGATCCGGGCGACTGGTTGCTCCCAGGCTGCCCATCGCGTTGAAGGGATAGAAGCGGTAGAAGGCACGGCCGATGATCTCCGCCCGTGGCAGGAAGGGACCACCAGGCCAGAACCGTCCATCCCAGCTATTGCCCCGGTTATCGCCCAGCACGACGATGTGATCGGGAGGCACGAGCACGTTGAGGGTGCGACAAGGGCCCATGCCGCGGCTATCCACAGGACAGAGATTCTTCACGTAAGGCTCAACGAGCGGCTTGCCATCGATGCTCACGCGGCCGCGGGGATCCACCACGACTCGCTCACCGGGCAGGCCCACCACACGCTTGATAAAGGCGTCGCAAGCGGGCTGTTCCAGACCGGGCAGAGAACCAATCAGCGGAAGGTTCACCAGCAGACACTGCAGCGGTCCTCCGCCACTGCCCTGGGCCAGCAGCACGGGATCGAAGTGCTGTGGCGCATGGAACACAACAATCTCGCCCCGCTCAGGTGGACGGTTGCGGTAGGTGAGCTTTTCGACCAGCAGCCGATCCTGAAGCTGCAGACCCGGCAGCATGGATCCGGAAGGGATGTAGCGGGCCTCCACCAGGAACTGACGAATCCCCAAGGCGATCGCCAGGGTGATCAACACACTGCGCCAGAACTCCCAGGGGCTCTCTTCGGGCGCCGTTGGACCGCTGGGGGCCCCGGAGGAAGTGGCCGATTGCCCTCGCCTGGAATCCGTTGGCCTCGAATCCTTCGGAGTGGAATCACCCTGTCTGGGATCCGTTGGTGACTTGGTGGGTGTCAAGGCACTCCTGCGGCGGCGTCCTGTGGTGCCAGGCAGATTAGACGCACTCTGGCGAGACCCCTTCGATGGCCCGGCCCCGCTGGCACCACAGCCCTTCGCCGCAGGGCAGCCGAATCGGGCGGCTCTGGGACCGTTCCGTGGCCCTGTGGGCGACCCTGAATCTGGTGCTGGTCGGTTTTGACCTCACTTATGTGCCGCTTCGCACCTTCTGGCTGCAACGCAACCTCTACCCGATTCCCTCGGTGCCGCTGGTGGTGCCGCTCACCGCCCTTCCCGACATCACGCCCTGGGTGGATCCGATCAAAGGGATCGAGCCCCACCGCGAAACCGATGCCTACCTGCGCCAGTTCGCTGAGCTGGACCGGGCCATGGAGCCCAGTGCCGCTGCGGGCCAGCCGGCCAGTCCTCCCACACCGTTGCAGCGTGCCCTGCTGCAACGGCAACTGGAGGCCACGATGCAGATGATCGACACCAATCCTTTCCAGAGCTCGGGGGCCAGCGGCACCCTGGAGAAAATCAAGGGGCGTCTGCGGCAGCGGGCCAACAATGATTCAGCCAAACAGTCCGCCACCCGCTTGCTCGGTGCCGAGTGGCTGGCCAGCCACCCCTGGAGCCAGGAACGCGCCTTCTGGAAGACCCAGGTGCTGCCGCTGGTAGCCACCAACTACTGGCGTTCGCTGGATGAGAACGGTCGCCCCACCGACCACTTCTGGCGGTACGACCTGCTGCTCTTCCAGAGCGTCTTCGCCTTCGACATCCTGCTGCGGGCGATCCGGCTGCGGCGCCGGCTGCCGGGCCTGAGTTGGCGCGACGCCTTTCTGCGGCGCTGGATCGATCTCCCGCTGCTGCTGCCCTTCTGGCGCTGGCTACGGATCGCGCCGGTGCTGGAGAGGCTCCAGACCAGCGGCCTGATCACGATCGAGCCGCTGCGCGCCGTGGTGAGCCGGGGGGTGGTGGCTCTGCTGGCGGTGGAACTGTTCGAGGTGCTCGCCCTGCAGCTGCTCGATGGCCTGCAACAACTGATTCGCTCTCCCCGCTGGCCCGCACGAATCCGCTCCCTGCGCTCCCACCAGACCGTCATTAACCACGAGCAGCGGGAATTGGTCGAGCTGATCCGGATCTGGGCGCCGCTGTTGCTGGTGCAGGTGGCCCCCCGCCTCGCTCCGGAGCTGGAGGGCGTGCTCGGTCATGCCCTGCAGCAGAGCCTGCGGACCACGATCGTGCCGCCTCCCCTCCGCCAGCTCCCGCCGTTGGTCGATGTGGAGAAGGGATTCAGCCGTCAGCTGGCCGGTGGCGTGGTCGACAGCCTGCTCGATCTGACCCGCAGCACCGGGGCTCGCCTGGGCCAGCGAGATGATGAACAGCTGGTGCTGCTGCAGCGTTTTGTGGATCGGTTCTGGGAGGAACTGGCCCTGGCCCTGGAAACGGGCCCAGCCCTGGAGCGCTCCCAGGAGCTGATGGCCGCCCTGGTTGAAGAGGTGAAGCGCACTTACCTCGGTCAGATCCGCAAGGCCGGTGTGGGTGGACTGATCGAGGAGCTCGATCAGATCATGGTGCGGGGGGATCGCAAAGCTTCCGACGCCGAAACAGATGCGCCGCCTCTCACGCCTTGAGCAGTTCCAGCCATTCCTCAGGGCGGAAGCCGGTGGTGATTCGTCCGTCGGCCGTGACCAGAAACGGCCGCTTGATCAACTTGCCATCGGCCGCCAAGGCCGCCAGGGCCTCGGCATCCCCCATGGACTGGACCCGCTGGGCACCCAGGGCCCGGTAGCTCTGACCGCTGGTATTGAACAGACGACTGCGGGATCCAAGCTGGTGCAGGGCGGCTTCCAACTCGGCCACGGATGGCGGTGTAAGGGTGATGTCGATCGATTCAACGTCGATCCCCTCCTCCTTCAACCAGGAAAGGGCCTTGCGGCAGGTGCTGCAGGCCCCATAGCTGTAGACGCGGTGACGAACGCTCAACGGAACCCTGAAGGGCAGATCAAGAAAGGATGGAGCGGCTTCAGCCGCGACCCACCAGAGCCTTGAGAGCACCCACCAGGCTGTTGGACCCCTTGCCCACACCCTCGGAAGGGCGGGTGCGGACCGTGACATCACCATTCACGGTGGTGCGGCAGCTAAGCCGATAGCTGGCGGGACGGTCGGCGAGGTAGACCTCCTCGACATCGCTGCGGGGGGAAAGGTTGCGGGCACCCTCCAGCACTTCGACCACGCAGGTGCCGCACTGGCCCAGACCGCCGCAATTGTTGAAGTTATTGAGGCCCTTGTAGGGATTGATGCCCGCATCAAGAGCCGCCTTGCGCAGGTTGGCGCCCTCGATGCACCCCACCTGCTGGCCTTCCTGTTCAAAGCGAATGGTGGGCACGGTCGGTCGGGGGTTACGGCGCCGCCCAACTTAGGGCACACCCAACCCAACGGCCTTGGGGATGGGCCGGCTCTGCAACGGAGTGATGGCGCCGGGGGGATCCCAGGGTGCCCTGACTGCCCTGATCCACCGGGCTGCTTACGATGAAACCGAGCTGCGGACGTCCTGTGGGCCTGGCGGATGAAAGCTATGACCGGGTTGTCTCCCGGTTGATCCCCGGCTACACCAGCCTGGCACGCCTAAGTATTGCCCTGCTCGCGGCCTCGCCCCTGGCCTCCGCCCCGGGCACCGCGGTGCTGGTGGCAGGCTGTGGCAGTGGAGCCGAACTGCTCGAAGCCCGCCAGCAGAGGCCCGACTGGCACCTCACCGGTCTTGACCCCTCGAAGGCGATGCTGGAACTGGCCCACCGGCGGCTGGGAGATGGCACCGGCGTCGACTGGCGACTCGGCACCGTGGAAAGCCTGGACAGCGAGGCCGTGTTTGATGGAGCCCTCGCGGTGCTGGTGCTGCAATCGCTGCCGGATGACGGCAGCAAACTGGCGTTTCTGTCTGCCCTGGCCCGGAGCCTCCGCCCTGGCGGGCAGGTGGTGCTGGTGGATCTGATGCAGCCCGAGCGTTCGCCGCTCCAGCACCAGCTTCAGCAGGCACGCCTGGGCTTCCAGCAAGCCAGCGGCCTGGAAACGGCCGCCGCATCGCCTGAGTGTCAAGACGATCGGCCTGAGGATGGCGATCGTCAAACGGCTGATTCCGCTGCGAGCGAACAAACCGTGACGGATCAGACCGTGAAAGCCCTCACCACCGGCCTCCACCCGATCGGACTCTCTCGCCTCACCTCCCTTGTGGCTGCCGCGGGGTTCGGGGACCCGGCACCGGTGTTCCAAGCCCTGGATGTTGAGGGTTTCCTGTTGCAGCGCAGGGCATAACCGCCTGTCGGGGATTGAGGTTCAAGATTCAGGCTGGTTTGGAGCCGGCAAGGCGGAAGTAGAACAGCGCTGCAGCAGATCTGGTACGGCATCGTGATCCAGCCAACCCAGGATCGTGATGGTGTGTCCCTCCAGACTCCTGTAGGTGCGAAAGAACTCCGTCACATCGGCGAGCTGACTGGGCGCGATCTGACGAATACTCACCATCCCATCTTTGCGATGGTCGGCCTCGGGAACACAGAGAACCTTGCCATCACGGCAGCCGCCATCGACCATGTCAAGGACACCGATGGGCCTTGCGCGGATCAGACAACCGGCGAAGGTCGGTTCGTCCATGATCACCATGGCATCCAGAGGTGATCCATCCTCGGCGAGGGTGTTGGGAATGAAGCCGTAGTCGAAGGGATAACGCACCGAAGAGTGCAGCACTCTCTCCAGAGCCATCACTCCGGCATAAGGATCGTATTGGTATTTGTTGCGGCTGCCGGCGGGTATCTCAACGAGGAGATTCACCAAGCCAGGAGCCGGCGTGGCTGGGAGGTTGGACAGATCCATGGCCCACCGTGCTCGCTGGAAGCGTAGGCAGCAAGCTGCCCGACGGTGCGTGATCACGGTCCAGAATCACGCTGGTGAGGGGAACCATGATGGTGAGCAACGCAATCCCCACGCCAGCGATCCAGCCGAGCCCTGGTCCGAGTTCATCGACCAGAGCGGCGGGCTTCAAGCGACGCTCAGGGCTTTCAAGGTTGTGAGCAGCACGAGCGAAGGAGCCACCGCTCGGGGGTGAGGTCGACCTGACAACGGAGCGAGGACTGGGGGGGTCCCCGTCACCGTCCTCGATGAGTTCAAGGGAGCATCCAGGCTCTAGGGCGGAAGGCAAGCCTGACGGAGAGAGGGTGGCTGGGCCGGAACGGTGGTGACTGGGGACAGAATCCATGGGGTGGTGGCGCGTCAGAGACGTACCACGGTGAGCAGCGCCAACGGCGCCGGACAACAAGATGAAGATGATTCTGGCACCTTTCGACCGTTCATGCCGCCGGTCGAGAGTGGTTGTGGAGATGGCGGGGCGTTCCCAGGCTTGTGGGAGCGTCATCCATGGCATCCAGCCGGTGGCGGATGGCGCGGAGTTCCTCGAGGATGGACGTCAGGAGGTGCTGGGTCGCCGAGGAGGGAGAGTTGAGCACCTCCACTGTGACCTCCTTGATCCGCAACACATCTCGGGCGAAGCGGGCCACTTCGTTGGGATGAAACTGCAGCGGTTCCTTCTGATCACTGCGGTATTCGGGATTGAGCTTGCGAGGGTTGAAAGGAGGATTGAGATTGCGCGGGTCAGTGTTGGTATAGCGATACACCGAGGCCCTGGAACGATTCAAGGCTTTTTGCACGTCTTCGATCGCGATCAGCGCGTCCTGAGCTGAGGAGCCGCCATCACCACCCGCCAGGAACGCCGAAAAGCCATCCACGCCGTCGGGTGGCACCGCTCCGATTGCATCCACCTGGCCGGGATGCCCCGGGGGGCCAGGTTGCGCAGCACCGGGCTGGGAAAACATGTGGCGGGACGGGGCGTTTACACGGATTGGGACCCTAGCAGAGGTTTTTGACCCCAAAGTGTGACGGGAAACCTTGCCATCGGCTGACCGCAACGGCGGTGGTAGCGTCCGCCTTACTGAATTTCGACAGGCCATGCGCGTCTCCCGCCTGATGCTGGTGACGTTGCGTGATGACCCTGCCGAGGCCGAAATCCCTTCCCACAAGCTGCTTCTGAGGGCCGGCTACATCCGCAGGCTGGGCGCGGGGATCTACGCCTACCTGCCGCTGCTCTGGCGCGTGCTGCAGAAAATCTCCGCCATCGTGCGCCAAGAGATGGATGGCACCGGTGCCCTGGAGACCCTCCTTCCCCAACTGCAGCCTGCCGATCTCTGGCAGCGCAGTGGCCGCTGGGCCGGCTACACGGCCGGCGAAGGGATCATGTTCCATCTTCACGATCGCCAGGGCAGGGAACTGGGGCTTGGTCCCACCCATGAAGAGGTGATCACCGCTGTGGCGGCGGATTTGCTGCGCTCGTACCGGCAACTGCCGGTGAATCTTTATCAGATCCAGACCAAGTTTCGTGATGAGATCCGCCCCCGCTTCGGCCTGATGCGGGGGAGGGAATTCATCATGAAGGATGCTTACTCCTTCCACGCTGACGAGGCCTCCCTGCGCGAGACCTACGCCGTCATGGACGGGGCCTACCGGCGCATCTTCCGACGGTGCGGGCTGCGGGCCGTGGCCGTGGAAGCCGACAGCGGTGCAATCGGCGGGTCCGCCAGCCAGGAGTTCATGGTCACGGCCGATGCGGGCGAGGACCTGATCCTCACCAGCCCCGATCGTCGCTACGCCGCCAACCAGGAGCGGGCCGTGTCCCGAGCCTCGGACCCGGTGTGCCTGTCGGGCGGCACCAGGGCCAATGGGGCCGGCGAGGTGCTGGCCACCCCGAACCAGAGCACGATCGAGCAACTTGTCGGCGCCCACGGCTTCGATGCCACCCAGCTGGTGAAGGTGCTGCTGCTGCTTGCCCGCTTTGAGGATGGGCACCATCAACCCCTGCTGATCAGCCTGCGGGGAGACCAGCAGCTCAACGATGTGAAGCTGGCCAACGCCGTTGCGGCCAGGCTTGGGATCACCCATGGCGTCCTCCTGGGGATCGACCCCCTAAGCAGTGAGTTGGCCGCTGATCTGAAGCGCAGCCTGGGCCTGGAGGTCAACCTTTCCGCTATCCCCTTGGGCTACCTGGGTCCGGACCTCGGGGATGCCGTCCTGGCCGCTAGCGCTAAGGCGGATGGAAGCGATCCTGTGGCGGCGAGGTCCGGCTCCACCGCCGCCGCTTCGCCCAGTCCTCGGCTGGCGAGACACTTCCTCCGCCTCACCGACCCCACCGCCGCCGAGCTGCCCTCCTTCGTGTGCGGCACCAACCAGATCGATCAGCACCGAGTCGGGGCCAGCTGGGAGGGGCTGGATCTGCAGCCCGAGGTGGTGGATCTGCGGGCGGCCCAACCGGGCGATCGCTGCCTGCACGATCCCAGCCAGATCCTCACGGCGGCGCGGGGGATCGAAGTGGGTCACATCTTCCAGTTGGGCAGGAAGTATTCCGATGCCATGGAGGCACGCTTCACGAACGACAAAGGCGTCGAAGAGAGCCTCTGGATGGGTTGCTACGGCATCGGGGTCTCGCGGCTCGCTCAGGCGGCGGTGGAGCAGAACCACGATGCGAATGGCATCCGCTGGCCGCTGGCGATCGCCCCCTTTGAGGTGATCGTGGTGAGTGCAAGTGCCCAGGATCCTTTGCAGGTCAACCTTGCCGAGAAGCTCTACGAGCGTCTTCGGGACGCGGGAATCGATGCCCTCCTGGACGATCGCGATGAACGGGCCGGGGTGAAGTTCAAGGATGCCGACTTGATCGGCATCCCCTGGCGCCTGGTGGTGGGTCGCGGCGCCGCGGACGGCCAGGTTGAACTCGTCGACCGCAACGATGGCCAGCGCCAAGATCTGCCGATCGACGCGGCCATCACGACCCTGCTGGAGCGGATTCCCCCGGCCCGCTCCGGTCTTGCGAGCGAACCGACCGATCCTTGAGCAGGTCCTGCCACCCCCGCCCGTAAGATCACGGTCTCTGCACTTGAGTCCATGGCCGCCCTTCTGCCCCGGATCAGCAGCTGGGTCCGGGACCTGGTGGCACTCTGCCTGCGGCCCCTGCTGGCGGTCGGACTATGTCTCTGCCTGAGCCTCACCGCCTGCGCTGGAAGCGGTGGTGGCCTGAGCGGCAATTATGTGGATGACACCGTGAGCGTCGCCCAGACCCTGCTGACCACCATTGCCATTCCGCAGGACGATCCGGCTCATGCCCAATCCGAAACCGACGCACGCCGCCTGATCAACGACTACATGGCCCGCTACCGGCCCCGCCGCGACGTGAATGGCCTCGGGTCGTTCACCACCATGCAGACGGCCCTGAACTCCCTGGCCGGCCACTACGCCAATTACGCCAACCGCCCGCTGCCCGACGCCCTGCGCAGCCGGCTGGAGAAGGAACTGCAGCGCGCCTCCACGAGCGTGGTCCGGGGGGCCTGATCCAGACGGCGGCCTTGAGAGCCGACCCCGAGCGCACGCAACAGAGTCCCCCAGATTTTGACGAACGGGCCTTTGATCTGAGAACCTTCTTGATTGTGCTTCCAAGCGGCTTCGGGCCGCTGTGTCCTTGGCCAACGTTGTCGTCATCGGTGCGCAGTGGGGCGACGAAGGGAAGGGCAAGATCACCGATCTGCTGAGCCGCTCCGCCGACGTGGTGGTGCGCTATCAGGGCGGCGTGAACGCCGGTCACACGATCGTCGTTGATGATCGTGTCCTCAAGCTCCATCTGATTCCATCCGGGATTCTCTATCCAGACACCACCTGTCTGATCGGCTCCGGCACGGTGGTAGACCCCAAGGTGATGCTCGGTGAGCTCGACATGCTGCAGGAGTACGGCATCGTCATATCCGGCCTCAAGCTCGCCGGAACAGCCCATGTGACCATGCCTTACCACCGCCTGTTGGACCAGGCGATGGAGCGCCGGCGGGGCGATCGCCGCATCGGCACCACCGGACGGGGCATCGGTCCCACCTACGCGGACAAGTCGGAGCGCAATGGCATCCGGGTGATCGATCTCCTGGATGCAGACCGCCTGCGCGACCGGCTGATCGGACCCCTTGCCGAAAAGAACGATCTCCTTCAGAAGGTGTACGGCCTCGATCCCCTTGACCCGGACGCCGTGATTGCCGAGTACGCCGGCTATGGCCAGCGGCTTGCTCCCCACGTGGTGGATTGCACCCGCACGATCCACGAAGCCGCCCGGGCCCGCAAAAACATCCTGTTCGAAGGGGCCCAGGGCACCCTGCTGGACCTCGACCATGGCACCTACCCCTACGTGACCTCCTCCAACCCGGTGTCGGGCGGGGCCTGCATCGGCGCCGGGGTGGGTCCCACCCTGATCGACCGGGTGATCGGGGTGGCCAAGGCCTACACCACCCGCGTCGGCGAGGGCCCATTCCCCACCGAACTGGAAGGCAGCCTCAACGACCACCTCTGCGATCGCGGTGGCGAATACGGCACCACCACCGGCCGCCGGCGTCGCTGTGGCTGGTTCGACGGTGTGATCGGACGCTATGCGGTGCAGGTGAACGGCCTCGACTGCCTGGCGATCACCAAGCTCGATGTACTCGATGAGCTCGACGAGATCCAGGTCTGCGTGGCCTATGAACTCGACGGGGAGCGAATCGAGCATTTCCCCTCCAGTGCCGAGGATTTCGCCCGTTGCCAGCCCATCTTCGAAACCCATCCGGGCTGGATGCGCTCCACCGCGGATTGCCGCACGCTTGAGGATCTCCCCCCCACCGCCCGCGCCTACCTCCGCTCCCTGGCCGAACTGATGGAAGTTCCCATCGCGATCGTGTCGCTCGGTGCCCAGCGCGACCAGACGATCGTGGTTGAAGATCCCATCCACGGTCCCAAGCGGGCCCTGCTCAGCGCTTGATCGTTCCCCCAGTGGAACCTCTCATCGGCCCCTAGGCCCCGCGAAATGGTCTCGCCATGGCGGGGTTGCCGGAGCCGATGCACCGGGAGTCCAGGCTTCCCTGACCATCGTCCAATCACTCACCCCACCCACCGCCATGACCTCCTCCCCAAAGACCCTGGATGTGGTCGGGATCGGCAACGCCATCGTGGATGTACTGGTGCAAGCGGACGACGCCTTCCTGGCCGCGCATGACCTGAGCAAGGGCAGCATGGCCCTGGTGGACGAACAGCAGGCCGAACGCCTTTACGCCAGCGTGGGACCGGGGCTGGAAACCTCCGGAGGGTCTGCAGCGAACACCCTGGCCGGCATTGCCCAGCTCGGAGGCAGGGCCGGCTTCATCGGCCGGGTGCGCAACGACCAGCTGGGCGCGATCTTCGCCCATGACATCCGTTCGGTGGGGGCACGCTTCGAAACCCCTGCCGCCGTCAGCGGCCCCTCCACCGCCCGCTGCCTGATCCTGGTCACCCCTGACGCGCAACGCACCATGTGCACCTACCTGGGAGCCTCGGTGGGCCTGGATCCGGCCGATCTGGATCTGGATCTGGTGCGCCAGGCCCAGGTGCTCTACCTCGAGGGTTATCTCTGGGACAGCGAAGAGGCAAAACGGGCGTTCCTTGCCGCCGCCGAGGTGGTACGCAGCAGCGGTGGCCAGGTGGCCCTTTCCCTCTCCGATGCGTTCTGCGTGGATCGGCACCGCGCCAGCTTCCAGGAGCTGGTGGATGGCCACGTGGATGTGCTGTTCGCCAACGAGGTGGAGATCTGCTCCCTCTATGAGAGCGAAACCTTCGAAGCCGCCGTCGAGCAGGTGCGAGGTCGATGCCAGGTGGCGGCTCTCACCCGCAGCGAGCAGGGGTCGGTGGTGCTCAGCGGCGACGAGACGCTGCACATTCCTCCGTACCGTCTTGGCGACCTGGTGGACACCACCGGGGCCGGTGATCTTTACGCGGCGGGCTTCCTGTATGGCTACACCCGCGGCGACAGCCTCGAGCGTTGCGGTCAACTCGGTTCCCTCTGTGCCGGCCAGGTGGTGACCCAGCTGGGCCCGCGGCCCCAGGCATCCCTTCCCGATCTGGTGGCCGCCCACCTGGGTTGAGAGCAGGCTTCCCAGCTCTTAACCGAGCTGCTCTCCAAGCCAGAGGGCGTAATCACCACGACTGCTGCCCCCCCATTCAATCCATTCCGGTGTCTGGTAGCCGTGCAGATCATGGAGCGCCTCGTGCAGAGCCTCCAATTGTTCCGGGGTGGTCTTGAGCAGCAGTTTGACCTCCTCGGCCGTTTCGATGGCCCCCTGCCAGCGATAGAGGGAACGCACCGGCAGCAGGCTCACACAGGCCACGAGCCGCTGCTCCAACAGGGAGCGCGCGAGCGCTTCGGCCCGCTCGGACGTGGCCTCGGAGGTGAGCACCACGCATATGGAGCGTTCGCCGCCCAGGGGCGGCCGTCCAGCGGGCGAGCGATCAGATCTAATCCCGTCTGGCGTTTCACCCATCGGTCCCGATGCCAGGAGACCTCCACTCTGGCGCCCCCAGCCGATCCAGCAGGTCCACCAGGCTGTGTGCCTCCACCCCTGCAGAGTCTGAGGGCCGCTCCAACAACAGGAGAGACAGACCCGCTTCGGCGGCGACGGAGTGCCATAGGGCCTCGGTGATGCCACCGGAGCGCCGACAGAGCACCACCTCGATGCCCCAGCGGCGGCAGAGGGCCCGCTCGAAATGCCCCTCAGCCGAAGGACGCAGGCAGGCCACCCGGTCGGCGGCCAGGCCTGCCGCCATCGCCTGGGCCAGTGCCCCCGGGCTGGGCAGGAGACGGGCGTGGTGGCGAGCGCCAATGCTGTGGCGCACGGCCGTTGCCAGGTGGCGGGCCCCGATCGCCAGCAGCAGGGACCGACCGGCCAGGGGGAGGTCCTCCAAGGCCGAAAGGTCATCGAGAATTGTGGCCTTGCCTGGCGTGAGCAGCGGACGCTGGAGCCGCAGCAGGGGCTGCCCCTGCTGCCGACAGGCATCGACCAGATCGGCACTGATTCGACGGGCGAAAGGATGAGTGGCATCGACCACCCAGACCGGTCGCTCCCCGCTCTCCTCTGCGCGCTCCAGGGCATCGACGATGGCCGCCGAACCGGCCAGCGCACCCACCGCCAGCTCAAGGTGGTCCGAGGGCGCGTAGGCCCGGGCTGCCGCCGCACTCACCACCCAGACGCGCACCCGCCACCCCCGTGCCAGCAGGGCGCTTGCCAGGGGAGGTCCCTCTCCGGTGCCGCTCAACAACCAGATCTGGTTGCCTCTTTGCCAGATCTGCTTGCCTCTTGGATGGGGAGGCCGCGCGTGCATCAAGATGGGCGCTCCATTCCGTGGCTCCGGTTGTGAATCACTGCTTGCTGGAAGTGGAGGTGCTGGAGGCACCCCAGATTCGCTACACCCAGGACAACCAGACCCCGATCGCGGAGATGGGCGTCCGCTTCGATGGGCTGCGTCCTGACGATCCTCCGGGCCAGATCCGTGTGGTGGGCTGGGGAAGCCTGGCCCAGGATCTGCAGAACCGGGTGCAGGTGGGCCAACGGCTGGTCCTGGAGGGTCGCCTGCGGATGAACACCGTGAGTCGCCCCGACGGCGTGAAGGAGAAGCGGGCTGAATTCACCCTCTCCAGGCTCCACCCGGTCGGTGCTGCTGCCGGGGGGAGTGCCACTGAAAGGGTGGAGCCGCAACGGGTGTCTCCGGCTCCGACGAGCGCGGCGGCACCGGTGCGCCGGAGCCCCTCGACGGGCAGCACGCCTCGGCAAGCGCCGGCCGGCACCGCCCCCCTGCCAACTCCCAGCGAAGCGTCGGCCCCCGTCTGGAACACCTCCCCCTTGGTTGCCGACCCCGAGGGTTTCGACGACGACGACATTCCATTCTGAACAGGCCTGTTCAGGGCCGATCAGGCGGCAGAGGCACCGTCCTCGGGGACCTCAGCCCCTGACGGAACGGTCAGCGGCCTGGTCGAGCAGCAGACCCAATTCCCTCTCCAGGGCCGCCAGATCAAGCCGCCAGTGAGGCCAGCGGCCCGCATCGATCTGGCGCAATAGCCAGAGCCGATCTTGGCGAAGCTGCAGGAGCAGATCCTCGGTGCTGAGCGTGTTGGGATCCGAATCGCCACCGGCGCGCGGATCAACCGGCTGTGCATCGGGCGGTGACTCCGGCGGTGAGGCGCTCATGGCAGTGGGCGGTCGATGGGCAGGCAGCACCATCCTGACCCGCGCTGCAGGATCATGGAGCGATGCAAGCACTCTTTTCCTCCCGCCTGATCTCACCGGGCAGCCTGGTCACCGTGGCGGGCGCCGTCCTCACCGTGGTCGGATCAGTGGCCTATCTCAATGACAACGCCAATCTGAGCCTGCCGACGATCTTCTACGGCATTCCGATCCTCCTGGGCGGCCTGGCCCTGAAATCCTCGGAATTGCCGCCCCCGCTGCGACTCACCCCACCGCAGTCCCTGCGGGACCTGCGCCAGAAACCGGAAAACCTTCCGCTCAGTCGGCTGCTCGCCGATGTGAGCCGGTGGCGCTACGGCCAGAAAGCCCATCTGGAAAGCTCCCTGGAAGCCCTCAAACTCTGGGACGAGGACCAGCCTCCCCAACTCGTGAGCGTCGAAGAACTCGATGAGGCTGGAAGCTATGGACTAAGACTGCGCTTTGATTGCCAGGGGGTGGCTTACGAACGCTGGCAGGCCCTAGAGGAACGACTGGGTCGCTTCTTCGCCCCCGGACTGCGCTGCAGGATCAGCCAACCCGCTCCCGGCCAGGTCAATGTGCTGCTCTCACGGGCCGGTGAAGATGATTGATCGCCACCGTCCTTCCCTTCCTCAGCCACCCCTCCGGTGCCAATCCGCCGCAAGCATCCGCAGGGCTATCCCCTGATCGGCCGCCGAAGCCCCAGGCGGTGGCCATCGGCCCGCTTCCCGTCCTTCAACCTTCCCTCCAGCCTTGAGCTCCGATCTTCACGTCAGCCCCGAAGACACCCTGCGGGTGTCCGTCTTGAGTGAGGCTCTGCCCTACATCCAGCGCTTCTCAGGCGAACGGGTCGTCGTGAAATACGGCGGTGCCGCCATGGTCCGGGATGATCTGCGCGAAGCGGTGTTCCGGGACCTGGCGCTTCTGGCCTGCGTCGGCGTCCAGCCGGTGGTGGTGCACGGCGGGGGACCCGAGATCAATCAATGGCTCAAGCGGCTGGCGATCGAGCCCCAATTCAGCAATGGCCTGCGTGTCACCGACGCCGCCACCATGGAAGTGGTGGAGATGGTCCTGGTGGGGCGGGTCAACAAACAGATTGTCAACGGACTCAACCAGGTCGGTGGACGGGCCGTGGGACTGTCCGGCAGTGATGGAGGGCTTGTGCGGGCCCGCCCCTGGAAGGACGGCGCGAATGGCCTCGTCGGAGAAGTGGAATCGGTAGATCCCAGCGTGCTGGCCCCCCTGCTGAATAAGGGTTACATCCCTGTGATCTCCAGCGTGGCGCCCGATGCCCACGGCCAGGCACACAACATCAATGCCGATACCGTGGCGGGGGAGCTGGCAGCCTCCCTCCAGGCGGTCAAGCTCATCCTGCTCACCGACACCCCCGGCATCCTGCGGGATCGGCAGGATCCTGCCTCCCTGATCCGCCAGCTCAGCCTCTCGGAAGCCCGCGATCTGATCGCCCAGGGCGTGGTGGACGGGGGCATGACGCCCAAGACGGAATGCTGCATCCGGGCCCTAGCCCAGGGCGTGGCGGCCGCCCATATCGTCGATGGCCGCCATCCCCATTCCCTCCTGCTGGAGGTCTTCACCGATGCCGGCATCGGCACCATGGTGGTGGGTCGAACCGCCCGCCCCACGGCCTGATTCAAGGAGCGCGCGGAAAAGGCCGGCATGATCGACCCGAACACCCAGCCGGCGGAAGGCCGTCCCCGATCTCAGCCCTCCCCTGGGGAGGCTTCCGGCGCAAGCTCAGCCGAAGATCAACTCTCGCCGGCTCTGGCGGCCGCCCAGCAGGCGATCGAGCGGGGGGACTATGGAAGCGTTGTCCGCCTGCTGGAGCCGCTGACGGAACAGCACCCGGCGCTCACGGTCAAGGGAGCGGAATTGCGCCTCTTGCTGGCCACCGCCCTGATGGGGCAGGGGCAGAGCCAGGCTGCCGCCGAGTGGTGCCGCAGCCTGCGGGCCTGCCAAGATCCGGAATTGCGGGCTCGCGGCAAGGCCCTACAGACAGTGTTGGAGGCTCCGGCCTTGCAGAGGCCCCGGGACTGGTCGATCACGATGCCTGATCTGCCTGTCTCCGGCTCCCTGGAGTCCCTGGGTGCGACAGCCCGGAGTCTGCGGCGCAGCCGGAAGGTCGAGCCCCCACCTCCACCCCCCGTCGGACCGACCAGGGCCCCGCTCGGATTCGCCGCCCTTGTTGGTCTTCTCCTCATGCTGCTGCTGCTGGCCTCCCTCCTCGGGGGGTGCATGGAGGTGCGCACCGATCTGCGCTTCGCGGGACCCGGCCGCCTCCAGATCACCCATCAGCTCCGCAGCACCACCGGAACACCCACCCCTTGGCAGCGACGTCTTGGCGAAACCCTGAGCCACGAAGGCTTCCGCAGCAGCCAGGCCGGCGGGACCACGCTGCTGCGCAGCCCAGTTCTGCCGATCGCGCAGGCCAGGGCGGCCCTGGTGGCCACCGTCCAGGCGGCAGGGGCCCTGGGCGGTGAGAGCCTGCCCGCCCCCCTGCTGGTGCTGGAGGAGCGCAACTGGCTGATGGGTGTGCGACAGCGAATGCTTCTCGAACTGGATCTTCAGGAGCTGGCTTCCCAGCCCGGCCTGGATCTGTCGATCGCCCTGACATCGGTGACCACCCAGGCGGTGCGGCTGGCTGAACCGGAACCCGTGCGGGCCGGGTCTGATGGGCAGGTGATCTGGCCGCTGAAGGTCGGAAGCCTCAACCGGATCGAACTCCACTGCTGGCGCTGGAGCCCCCTGGGACTGGGGGCAACCGGCATCGCCCTGGTGCTGCCACTGGTGCTGGGTCTGCAATGGCTGCGGCGGCAACTGGGCTTCGGCTTACCTGAGCTGCCGGCCTGACGGAGCGCACTCAGAGTTCCAGCGGATCCGGATCAATGGACAAACTCACCCCCTTCGGGAGAGCCCTTTGCAGATCGGCTTCAGGGGGCAGGGGAATGGTCTGTCCAGCCGGACCATGGAGGAGCAGCTGCCAGCGGCTGCGACCGGCCACCCGGGCCACCGGAGCCGGAGCTGGGCCGATCACGTCCCAACCGGCTGCCCTCATCGGGGTCATCAGAAGGCTGGCCAGGGTGGCCGCCGCAGTGGCTGTGGCGCTGGCGGTGGGTCCCGCCAGACGCAACAGGCAGGCCCGGCTGAAGGGCACCAGTCCTCCCCGTTCCCGCAGGGCCGCCTCCTCCTCCAGAAATGCTCCATAGCGACCATCCACCAGATGGCGAATCACCGGGTGTTCCGGGCTGTAGGTCTGCACAAGCACCTCCCCAGGCCGTTCGCCCCTGCCAGCCCGGCCCGCCAGCTGCAAGAGCAGCTGCAGGCAGGTTTCCGAGGAGCGCAGATCGGGGCGATGCAGCAAGCCGTCTGCGGCCAGCACGGCGGCCAGGGTCACCCGCGGCAGATCCATTCCCTTGGCCAGCATCTGGGTGCCCACCAGCACATCGGCTTCGCCGGCCGCAAACCGGTCCAGCAGACGGCGGTGCCCATCTCGCCCACGGGTGGTGTCCGCATCGAAGCGGAGCAGACGAAGGTCCGGCAGATCCTCGCTGAGCTGCTCGAGCACCCGCTGGGTGCCGGCGCCGAAGGCCTTGAAGGCGGTGGAGCCGCAGTGACCGCAGCGCCCACCCACCTCCTGGCGATGGTCACACCAGTGGCATCGGAGCCATTCCGCCCCATCCTGCCGACGATGGACGGTGAGAGCGACATCACAGTGGGGACACAGCACGGCTTCGCCACAGCTGCGGCAGCTCTGGAAGGTTCGATAGCCCCGCCGAGGAACCAACACCACCCCCTGCTCCCCCCGTCCCGGGAGCTGGGCTAGCCGATCGTGCAGGGCTCGACTGATCAGCCGCCGATGGCCTTCGGCCAGCTCGTGCCGCATGTCCACGAGCCGTACCGGTGGCAGCGGGCGGCTAGCGATCCGCTCCGGCAGGCGCAACAACAGGGTGTCGGCGTCAGGGCCAAGGCAGCGAAGCCAGGTCTCCAGGGAGGGCGTGGCACTGCCGAGCACTAGGCGGGCCCCCTCCAGCCGGGCCCGGTGGCGGGCCACGTCCCGGGCGTGGTAGCAAGGCATCGGACTGTCCTGCTTGTAGGAGGCGTCGTGTTCCTCATCCAGCACGATCAGTCCGAGGTTCTGCAGAGGCAGGAAGACCGCCGAACGGGTGCCCACCGCCACCAGGGATGCACCGCTTGAGGCCGCCTCCAGACAGCGTCGCCAGGCCCGCACCCGTTCCGCCTCACTCAAGCCGCTGTGGTACTCGAGCACATCCGGGCCGAAGCGGGCCCGGCAGCGATCCAGAAGCTGAGGGATGAGACCGATCTCCGGGGCCAGCATCAGCACACTGCGACCAACCGCCCGTTCGTGGCGGGCCGCCTGGAGGTAGACCTCGGTCTTGCCTGCACCGGTCACCCCCCAGAGGAGCAGCGCCACCCCGGCTGGCGCGTTGGCGATCGCTGCGATGGCACCGGCCTGGGCGGAATTGGCCGGGCGGGGCGGCTCCCGTTGCGGCAGCCGATCAGCCGACCCCGACCGGGCAGCGTCCCCCCCCGCACCTTGGGCAAGCCTGACCCGTCCGATCCACCCCCGGCGCTCGGTGCTGGCCACCACAGCCCTGCTGAAACCATCCCGGATGAGGTCCCGCAGCAACCGGCTGCCACCGCGGGTGCTCAGATGATCCAACAGGGCCTGCTGCCGGACCGTGGGCGCGCCGCCGCCGCCTCGAGAGGGAGAGACCGAAGGCAGCGGGGCCCCGTCCCTGAGCCCGATCAGAATCGCCTCGCCACCTGCAGCAGCACTCATGCGCTGGGCTCTCTGGCCCAGCCATCCCGGTGGCAAGGCACTCTTGAGGCACCGGAACAGGCTGCAGTGACAATCGATGGCCACTGTCTCCATCAGGCGGCGCCAGTGGGGGTCAACTGCGGCCGGCTGCAGGACGCTCTCGAGGGGTTGGATCGCCTTGTCCGTGAGGCCAGGCGGCCGTTCTGAAGCGGTTCCCACAACCAGGCCGGTGTGAAGGCGGCCCTTCAGGCGCACCCTCACCAGGTCGCCTGGACCGGTGGCCAGCTGGGAGGGGTTGGCGTAGGTGAACACCTGACCCTCCCTGCCGGCCTCCAGCCAGACCTGCAGCCAGGGGGCCGCGGCGGACCTGATGGACTGCGCCGTGGTTGTCGCGACCTTGTCCCCCAATCTTGCGTACGTCTCAGGCAATTCCTAAGATGGATGAGTTGGGCAGTCCACCGGGCTGCTGTCGGAACCGGACAGAGTTCCGTCCAGAGGGAAGACCCTACGAGTGCGCATCAGGCTTTTCCTGGTCCCTCAGGTCTGCGACCACCCCTGACTGCACTGTCTCGGAGCCGGCCCCATCCCTGGAACCGGCCGCATCTCACGGCTGCAACCAACGCTTTCAGGTTCTGGCACCAGTTTCTCCTCCCTCTTCGGTCTCCCATCCGAAAGCGTGTCAGCGGCAAGCCGTTCTTGAGGTCACCATCACCATCGTTCTCTCTGTGACACCAGCCACCAGGACCGCCCTTGGCCCTGATTGGTCCATGGATCTGATCGGTGCGCGACATCCGTCTTCCTTCAAGGTTCCGTGGCCTGGAACCCTCTCATCACCTCGCTGAACCCTGGCGTTGTCACAGAGACAAACCGTCGATCCTCAGCCCCGATCCGGCCGCTCCCTATCAAGCCTTCTCCCTGTTGCCTGTCGTCATGAGTCCTGCAGCCACCAAACGCGTTGCCACCAAGGTTGAGCCTGAGATCCTGGCCACGGTTTCCAGCAGTGGAGAGGTCAAGCCGGTGATCGCCATCGCCAACACCACCAAACCTGCTGGCACCCCAAAAGCGTCGGGTAGCGGAAGCAAGAAGACCGGGGCGGTCAAGGCCGCGAGTGACAAGGCGAAATCGTCGCCCAAAACCGCATCCAAGCGCACCAAGGCCGCCGGGGCGCAAGCGGCCCTGGAGGAAGGCAGCCTTGAGGATGCTGCCGATGCCCTTTTGGCCGCAGTGGATGGCGACGGGGATGCAGGGTTTGCAGAAGCGGACAGCCTGGGTCTTGATGTGGACGACAAAATCGACAAGGACGACAAGAAGGACGCCAAGGCCAAGGCGCTGGCCAGTATCAAGGTAGGCCCGAAAGGCGTCTACACCGAAGATTCAATCCGGGTCTATCTGCAGGAAATCGGTCGGATTCGCCTACTGCGACCCGATGAAGAGATTGAGCTGGCTCGCAAGATCGCCGATCTCCTCCAACTCGAGGAACTCGCGGCTCAATTCGAATCGGACAAAGGCCACTATCCCGACACCAAGGAGTGGGCGGCTTTGGTGGAAATGCCCCTAATCAAGTTCCGGCGCAGATTGATGCTGGGGCGCCGCGCCAAAGAAAAAATGGTGCAGTCCAACCTTCGGCTGGTTGTGTCGATTGCCAAAAAGTATATGAATCGCGGTTTGTCCTTCCAGGATCTGATCCAGGAAGGCAGTCTGGGCCTGATCCGCGCCGCCGAAAAGTTTGACCACGAAAAGGGCTATAAGTTTTCCACCTATGCCACCTGGTGGATCCGCCAGGCCATCACCCGGGCCATTGCCGATCAGAGTCGCACGATCCGACTGCCGGTTCACCTGTACGAAACCATCTCCCGTATCAAGAAAACAACCAAAACCCTCTCACAGGAGTTTGGCCGCAAACCGACGGAAGAAGAGATTGCCGAAAGCATGGAGATGACGATCGAGAAGCTCCGCTTCATCGCGAAATCAGCCCAGCTACCAATATCTCTTGAAACCCCTATCGGCAAAGAAGAAGATTCTCGTCTTGGCGACTTCATCGAAGCCGACATCGAAAACCCTGAACAGGATGTGGCCAAAAATTTATTGCGCGAAGATCTTGAGGGCGTTCTTGCAACCCTGAGCCCCCGCGAACGCGATGTGCTGCGACTGCGTTACGGCCTTGACGATGGTCGCATGAAGACCCTGGAAGAAATCGGCCAGATCTTTGATGTCACCAGGGAACGGATTCGCCAGATCGAAGCCAAAGCGTTGCGCAAGCTCCGTCATCCCAACCGCAATGGCGTCCTGAAAGAATACATCAAATAAGGGCTTACCAAACACCTGTCGCCATGCCGGGAAAGCCAACATCGAATAGAGTTACTATTGTTCTACCTACTTTTAACGAAAGGCAAAATATAATTCCCATTGCCACTCGGCTTTTACCCCTGGGTAAAAGCCACCAGCTTGAAATCCTTTTTGTTGATGATGATTCAGCCGACGGCACCGCTGATGAAATTAGGGAGCTATCGCAGCTCCACCCCTGCATCCGACTGATTCGTCGAGTGGGCCGCTTCGGCCTATCCAGTGCAATCAAGGAAGGCATTCTGGATGCCACGGGTGACGTCGTGGTCGTGATGGATAGTGACGGTCAACACGATCCAGACGCCGTTGAGCAAGCCGTATCGGCATTGATCAAGAACGATTTGGATCTAGTGATTGGCAGCCGTTTCCATCCCGATGCCACTATCAATGGCCTCAGCGCCAAGCGAGAACGCAACTCAAATTGGGCCAATGCTGTAGCGCGTTTCAGCCTTCCCCGCTATCGCCAACTGACGGATTACATGAGCGGATTCTTCGCTCTGCGCCCAGCTCAATGTCTGCCTTACGTGCGGCAGGTCGATGTCAGCGGCTTCAAATTCCTCTATGAATTACTCGCCCTCAGCCATGGGCAGCTGCGGGTAGGGGAGATCCCTCTCACCTTTCAGCCACGCATCAGCGGTGAATCAAAGCTCAACCTCGCTGTGGTGTGGGACCTGGGCATCTCCATCCTCCACACCCTGCTGCTCCGAAGCGTTCCGCGTCGAGCCCTGAGCTTTGCCCTGGTGGGGACCACCGGCATCGCCACCCATCTGCTGCTGTTCAGCCTGGGCCGGCACCTGCTCAACCTTGGTTTTGAACAAGCCCAAGCGCTTGCAGTGATCTGTGCGGCAAGCACCAACTTTCTGATCAACAATGTACTGACATTCCGCGCTCAACAACTAAAAGGAATTCGCATTCTCATCGGCCTGCTTCGATTTCTGATGGTGACATCATTAGGAATGGTGGCTAATGTCGGAGTCTCTTCAGCTTTTTACCATCGCATCAGCCACCAACCGCTGCTCGCGCTACTGGCTGGTATCGCGATTGATTTTGTCTGGAAATATGCAGCTTCATCGAAATTTGTCTGGAACACGCCCTGAAAACTCGGCGGGCCTCGTGATCTCAGCAGAGATCGGGGTGATCCCCGCGAATTGCTTCGTTCTCGCCTGCCCTACGGCGAAGTGAACGCCCAGCTCCAGATAGGTTGGCGGACGGTCGCCATCAGGATCCCATGGAGCAGCGGAGCCTGCCGAACCTTTCCGCGAGGGCACTGCACCCCCATCACCGTTCGGGGCGCCGCTACGCAGCCGCCACGGTGCTCTGGCTGGCCCTGATCTGCTGGCTCGCTTTCTTCAACGGGCTGGGCACGCTCGGGCTGATGGACAAGACCGAGGCCCTGTTCGTGGAAGTGGGCCACCAGATGCTGCAGCGCGATGACTGGGTCACGCCTTGGTGGAACGGCCGCACCTTCTTTGACTACCCGGTCTGGGGCTACTGGATGGTGGCCCTGAGTTTCCGGTTGTTCGGGGTTTCCCCCTGGGCGGCCCGACTGCCCGTGGCCCTGGCCGCCAGTGCGGTGGTGGTCGCCACCTTCCTGCTGCTGTGGCGGCTAGCTCCGAAGGGGGAAGCTCTGCGGGCCCGCTGGATGAGGGCCGCCCTCGGCGCCGGGGTGCTGGCGACCACCCCGGGATGGATCGGCTGGGGTAGGAGCTCCACCACGGACATGTTTCTTGCCAGCGCCATCGGCCTGGCGCTCTACAGCTTCCTGCTCGCCCATCGGCTGCCGCCCCGCAGCCGAAGCGGGGCCTGGGCGCGGGCCCTCATGGCACTCTTCTCGGGCATCGCCGTGCTGGCCAAGGGTCCGGTGGGACTGCTGCTGCCCTTACTGGTGGTGGGTGCCTTTCTGAGCCTTACCCGGAGCTGGAACCGCTGGCTGCGCCCTGGATCGCTTACCGCCATGGCGGCCCTCTTCCTGGGCGTGGTGTTGCCCTGGTACAGCGCCGCCGCCCAAGCCAATGGCCAGGCCTTCCTGGGGGGCTTCTTGGCGTTCAGCAACGTGCAGCGTTTCACCAGCGTGCTCTACGCCCATCCGGGCCCACCCTGGTTCTACCTGCCGTGGCTGGTGCTACTGCTGCTGCCTTGGTCGTTGTATCTACCGCTTGCGCTCCGCCGAGGGCTTCCCTGGAACCCGCCTAGCTGGAAGCTGTTTCTGGCCGATCACGACGGCCCGCAAACGGTGTCGTTATTCCTCGCCATCTGGCTGGTGGTCGTGGTGGGCTTCTTTTCGGCAGCCGCCACCAAACTGCCCGGCTACATCCTGCCGGCCATCCCCGCCGGCAGCTTGTTGGTGGTGCTGGGCCTGCGGCCCTTCGAGGGCCTTCCTCCCGAGGGCCGTGGGCTGCGGCTGAGCGGCTGGGTGGAGGCGGGCCTGCTGGGAATCCTCTCGGTGGCCGCCGCCATCGCACCGCGCTGGGCCGCCTCGGATCCGGCCCATCCCCAGTTCGCCGCCGCCCTGACCCTCTCTGGCTTGCCCACCCTGCTGGCCCTGGTCCTGGGTCTGATGGCAACGGCCCTCGTGGTGCTACTGCTCCGTTGGCCTTCGGGAGCGCGCTGGATCGCCCTGCCTTCCCTGGCCGGCTTCCTCGCAATCCTGGCGCTGGTCGTGCCCCCCCTGGCTTCCCTGATCGATCGCGAACGCCAACTGCCGCTCAGAGAGCTGGCCGCCGCGGCCCACGCCAGGGCGCAGCCCGAGGAGCCCCTCTGGGTGGTGGGAACGAAGCGCTACAGCACGGTGTTCTATGCCGGCGAAACAGCGTCCTTCGTCTCGGATCGGGATCGCATCCGGGAAAAGCGGCGGGAGGATCCCGCCTCCCTCGGCCTGGGGCCGAACAGCCGCAGTGTGCGGCTGTTCGGGGACCTCATGGACCTCGAAGCCCTCAGACTGGCCGCAAACCAGATTCAGCGTCTGGACCGACGCGGCCAGCAGGAACTCTGGCGCGTCCCTGTTACCGCCTTTGATTAATCGGCCATGAAATCACCGCTTCGAATCCGGGACTGGAGCGTGGTGGCGGCGGCGATTGCGCTGCTGCTCTTGCTGGCCCGGCTGATTGACGGACAGGAACAGCTGGCCATCGATGATCAGATCCTCGCCTGGCTGGGCTCCCACCTGGTGGGGCTCCCCCGCCAGGCGCTGCTCCAGGTGTACCGGATGAGCGGCGTTGGATTCACGGGGGTTCTGGTTGCTGCGGCCCTGATTTATCTGATGCTGAAGCGCTGGTGGCACGACCTTGGCCTGCTGGTGCTGGCCACCGGTGGAATCCTGGCCATCGTGGATCTCTGGCTGAAGCCCTTCTTCGATCGAGCCCGGCCCCACGAAAAGCTCCTGGTGGTGGACGGGCGCAGCTTTCCGAGCGGCCATGCGGCGGGCTCAGTGGCCTTCTATTTCGCCATGGTGGCGATCCTCTCGCTCCATCACCCGCGCCTGAGAAGCCCCCTCACCCTGGGGGCCCTCGCGTGGGTGTCCCTGGTGTGGCTGAGCACGCTGGTGGCCCGGGCCCACTGGCCCACCGATCTGCTGGCCGGTGGCGCGGTGGGCCTGGCTTGGCTGATCATGTGTCTGGCGTTCTGGCGCTCCACCCGTCCGCTGGCTGGACCTGTGGTGGATTGAGGCTTGCCGCGCCAAGGAGCCGGGCGTTCCTGGCCAGCCGGCAGAGTGGGTGTACTCAAGCCCAGCCTCGTGTCCCCGTCCCCTCCGGAAGTCCCGAACGAACCCACCGCGCAACCCGGGGCTGGAGCCCCTGGGCAGCTTGGCGCCCTGCGTGGCCTGAGAACAGCTCCAGAGCTGAGCGACTCCCAACGCAACCAGCTCCGGGCTGAGCTGGCCGACGCGTTGGTCCCTTGCCCCTGGTTCACCATCGGCGTGATGGCCCCCACAGCGACCGACGCCGTCGCCGCCCTGCGTCGCTGTGAGGCGGCCTTCGGTTGGCCGGCCCTCACCGCCGCCGATCCAGCCAGCACTGCCATCGAAGGGCCGGTTTTTCTGAAGGGCAATCAGCACACCGGCACCTACCTGCTGCGCCGCGAAGAGGGACTGGGGGAAGGGGTGCTGATCAGTGGCCAACATCCGGACGAGCCAACCCTCACCGACACCTGGGGCCCGCTTCCCCTGGACCTGCTTTGAGCCCGATGGAATGCGAGGCGGTTCCCATCAGCTCATCACGGTCCGGGGGCGCGGCGGCTGGGGCTCTTCAGCGGATCCGTAGGCTGGGCAACTGTTATCTGGCGGCGGCGGCCGCCCCACCAGGGTCCCGATGACCAGCCCCACCGGCGTTGCCTCCCCTTTCGGTCCGCGCAACCTGCGGATCGCCTCACGACGCAGCCAGCTGGCGATGGTCCAGACCCACTGGGTGCGCGACGAGCTGCAGGGAGCCCATCCCGACCTCAGCATCAGCATCGAGGCGATGGCCACCCAGGGCGACAAGATCCTGGATGTGGCCTTGGCCAAGATCGGCGACAAGGGGCTGTTCACGAAGGAACTTGAGGCCCAGATGCTGGTGGACCGTGCCGACATTGCCGTTCACAGCCTCAAGGACCTTCCCACCAACCTGCCCGAAGGCTTGATGCTGGGCTGCATCACTGAGCGGGAGGATCCCGCCGATGCCCTGGTGGTCCACGCCAAACATCGCGACAAAACCCTGGCCACCCTGCCGGAGGGTGCGGTAGTAGGCACCAGTTCCCTGCGGCGGCTGGCCCAGCTGCGCCATCACTACCCCCACCTGGAGTTCAAGGACGTGCGGGGCAACGTGATCACCCGGCTCGAAAAACTCGATGGCGGCGAATACGACTGCCTGATCCTGGCGGCCGCCGGCCTGGGCCGGCTGGGTCTGGGCGATCGCATCCACGAACTGATCGACCCGGTCATCTCGCTCCATGCGGTGGGGCAGGGCGCCCTCGGCATCGAGTGTCGCGAGGGGGATTCCACCGTGCTGGAGCTGATCCAGGTGCTGGAGCACCGGCCCACCGCCCTGCGCTGTCGGGCTGAGCGAGCCTTCCTGCGGGAGCTCGAGGGGGGTTGCCAGGTGCCGATCGGCGTGAACACCAGTTTCAGTGCCCCCGAAGCGACGGGCGACCTGGTGTTGACCGGCATGGTGGCCAGCCTTGATGGCCAGCGCCTGATCCGCGATGAGGTGAGCGGTCCCCAGGAGGATCCCGAGGCTCTCGGCATCACGCTGGCCCGAAGGCTGCGGGAGCAGGGTGCCGGCGCGATTCTGGAGGAGATCTTTGCCACCGTCCGCCCCGAAGCCTGAGTCCGCCCCAGAGGCAGGCGGATCCGTGGAACGGCCGCCGCCGCTGATCCGGCCGCGGCCGTTCCAGTGGAATCTGCTGGCCTGGGCCGCCCTGGTGGGGGTGCTCACAGGTCTGGCGATCGTGGGGTTCCACCTGTTGCTGGGGTTCATCAACAACTTCCTCTATGGGCCCTTCGTGGAGGGGCTCCTGGAGATCGCCCGCTCGCCGGCGTCCACCGCGAGCGAGCCTCCACCGATCGATCTGCCGCCGCTCAATCCCGACAGCGGCACCCCGCTCAAGGCGCTGCTGCAGCTCGGCCTGAGCGGCATCGGTTTCCTGGCCCCACAGGAACCTCCCCCTCAGCCGGTGGCCGCGGCCCTGCCCTCCGCGCCTGATTGGCTCGCCCTCTGGCCGGTCGTGGTGGTCCCCACCCTGGGAGGCCTGGCCGTGGGTCTGCTGCGCTGGCTTGGCGGCAATCTGGGCCCAGGCCTGCCCAGCCTGATGGCGATGGCTGATGGGGCCGTAGCCTCCGCGCCTCGCCTTCCCCTCCTGCGGCTGGTGGCAGCCTCCCTCAGTCTCGGCAGCGGCGCCTCCCTCGGACCGGAAGGCCCCAGCGTGGAAAGCGGGGGAAATCTCGGTCTCTGGGTGGCCGAACGGGGCGGCCTGGTGCCGGAGGCCCGCAAAGCCCTAGTGGCGGCCGGCGTGGCGGCCGGGCTCGCGGCAGGATTCAAGGCGCCGATCGCCGGCGTGTTCTTTGCCTTTGAAGGCAATTCCAGCGGCATTCTTGGACGGGCCAGTCTGCGGGCAGTGCTGGTGGCGGCCGTGGCCTCCGCCCTGGTGACCCAGCTCTGCCTAGGCGATGACCCCATCCTGAGATTGCCGGCCTATGAGGTGCGCTCCCCCTGGGAGCTTCCCCTTTATCTCGGCCTGGGCTTGTTGGCCAGTCTGATGTCCTTGGCCCTGATTCGATTGATGGCCGCAGGCCGGAGCCCCCGCCTGCAGGCCGTGATGGGCAGTCTTCCACCGGGGCTGGCCACGGCCCTCGGCGGTGCCGCGGTGGGCGGAATGGCCCTGGTGTTTCCCCAGGTCCTCGGGGTGGGCTACGACACGATCGAAGCACTGCTTGGCAGCGACGACGGCATCCCCCTGGCCACCCTGCTGCTGGTGATCGGCGTGAAGCTGCTGGCCACCGCGCTGAGCAACGCCACCGGCTTCGTGGGTGGTGGTTTTGCCCCGGCCCTCTTCCTCGGGGCCGTGCTGGGCAATGCCTACGGCCAGCTGCTGGGCGAGGGAGGCTTGCATCTGCCGGTGGCCGAACCCCCCGCCTACGCCATGGTGGGGATGGCCGCGGTGCTGGCCGGCAGTGCCCGCGCCCCGCTCACCTCCCTGCTGCTGCTGTTTGAACTCACCAGAGATATCCGCATCGTGCTGCCCCTGATGGCGGCGGCCGGCCTGAGCGCAGCGCTGGTCGAGCGCTGGCAGGGCTTCGAGAATTCGGTGCTGGTGGGAGCCGACACTGTCGAAGAGCGGCGCCGTTCCCAGCTGGCTTCACTTCCCGTGCAGGAAGCGTTCGAACCCACGGCCCCCCTTGTTCTTGCAGGCGACACCTCCGCGGCCGCAGCCCTTGACCAGCTGGTTCAGGCCCATGGCCACGGCCTGCTGGTGGTGGAAGACGACAAGGTGATCGGTCTGGTGACCCTGCCGGATCTTCAGCGGGCTCTTTCGGCGGCACCGGAAGGAAACAGCTCTCTCAGCCTGGCTGAATGCCGTCGGGGGGAACTGGTGTGGTTACCAAGCCAGGCCCGGTTGGACCGGCTGGAAGACCAGCTGTTGCCCTCAGGTCTGCGGCAGGTGCCGGTGTTTGCGGTCGACGAGGGACGGGGGGGGCACCTGCCCCATGGAATCCCCGTGGAAGGACTCCCCCTGGCAGCGCTGCAAGGGATGGCCAGCCGCGATGGTCTGGCATTGGCCCTGGCTCGCCAGCTTCAGCCACGCAGCTCAGAGCGATCGCCCATCAAGGCTTCCGCCACTGGATCAACCTGAGAGAGCAGCTCAACAATCCTGGCGAGATCGAGCTTGGACAACTCCCCATCCTGGCACCACTTCAACGACGTGCTGTTGAGGGGGTCGGCGGTGCGTTGGAAACCTGACTGGGGCATGGAGAGGAGCTGACGCGGGCCAGCGTCCGTAAGGCGTTCGGGAAAGAGTAAGGGCATGAGCCGGGCTCGGAAGCCGACCGGAGCATGATCTGCAGATTCTTTTCCGGTCATTCTTCCGGCAGCCGGACAAGAGAACCCCGTCCGACCGTTTCAGGGCTTCACCAACACCGGCGTGCCGACATCCACCTGGTCGAACAGTGCGCGCACGTGTGGGCCCAGCATGCGCACGCAACCATGGGTGACCGCGGCCCCTTGGTGCACCGCCCAGGCCCAGGCCGGGGGCGTGCCATGGATGCCGAACTGGTCCCTACTGGTGGAATGGAACCCCATCCAGCGATCTCCAAGGGGACCGTTTGCACCGATGGTGGGATTGTTCTTGCCGCTCTTGGTGCTCTGGTACTGGGGATTGATCACCTTGTTGCGGATGCTGTATTGCCCCGTAGGAGTTGGGGTTTCCGGATCGCCGATCGCCACGGGCCACTTGCCCAGCACCTTGCTGCCCTCCCAGAGGCTGATCGTGCGCTTGCCCAGCTCAAGCACGATCCTGCGGTTGTTGGTGGCCGTGACCGCGGCGGTGGTTCCCGGTGTGAGCTGGGGCGGCGAAACCGTGGCGGCGACTCCGCGGCCAGAACTCGGGGTCGCTTGGAGCGACGGGAGGCTCGGAAGGGGCGGGGGAGGTTCAATCGCCAGGGCTCCCCGGACCAGGGCAACCATGGGAACGGTGCTGAAGGCCAGGAGAGCGGCGATGGTGCGGATCTTCATGGCTGGGCAGTGTTCGGGGCAGGGAGGTGGAAGCCGAGAGGGGGGGTAGGCGGAAGAGCCCGCCCCTGAGGGAATGGGACGTTGCGAGGAGCCGGTCGGCGTGAATCAGCCCACCAGCTTGGCTTCGATGGTGTCGATGTAGCGCGCCTCGCACTCCTTGATGATGCGGACAGCTTCGGAACTGCCTTCGAAGCCATTCACACGACAGGTGCCGGGCTTCTTGAGGTCCTTGTAATGCTCCCAGTAGTACTGGGTTTCCTTGAGCCAGTGGGCGCCAAGTTGCTCATAAGAGGTGATGTGATCCATGCGCTTGTCATCGGCAAGTACAGCAATCACCTTGTCGTCGACCTCACCACCATCGTCGAATGTCATGATGCCGATGATGCGGGCCTCAACCAGCGAACCGGGGACCAGCGGTTCGGTTACGCCGACGATCTCGATATCGAGGGGGTCGCCATCTTCATCCCAGGTACGGGGGATGCAGCCGTAGGCAAAGGGATAGGCGAGAGAGGAATATCCGACCCGATCCAGCTTGAGATGGCCGGTTTCGGTGATCAGCTCGTATTTATTGATCGTGTTGGAGTTCAGCTCCACGATCGCGTTGAGACGCAGTTCCGCTTCGTCGGCAAAGGCCGGCAGCACGTGCAGGAGATTCAGCATCGTGCGGCTGGGGGCGTGGTCGATGTTCGCCATGGGAGAGCGTTGCGCGGCGGCATCCTAAGGACAGCCCGCCCGCATGTTGCGGCCCAAGTGGTCGCCACACCACCTGAAGCCTCGGAGACGTTCAGGCTGCACCTAGCAGCCGTTCCACCTTGTGGTCGAGGTAGCGGAGGAAGGGCTCGGCGCTGAGCGGCGCACCGCTGACCCGTTCCACCAGCTCCTCTCCGGTCACCAAGCGGCCCTGGGGCCAGACCTGCTCGGCCAGCCAGCCCCGCAGCCTGGCTTCCTCGCCGGATGCCACCAGGCTTTCGATCGGGCCCAGCTGGGCCTCCATCGTTTCGGAGAGCTGGGCACTGATCAGGTGGCCCAGGGCATAGGAGGGGAAGTAGCCGAACAATCCTTCGGCCCAATGGATGTCCTGGAGACAGCCCTCGCGGTCATTCGGCGGTGTGAGCCCCAGGAGCTCAGCCATGCGGCGATTCCAGGCGGCCGGCAGGTCATCCACGGGTAGGCCCTCTTCCAGCAGAGCCTGTTCCAGCTCGAAGCGCAACACGATGTGGAGCGTGTAGCTGAGTTCATCGGCCTCCACCCGGATCAAGCCCGGCCGCATCGGGTTGAGGGCCTGCCAGAAGCGATGGGAACCTCCCCAGGGATCGGCCCCGAGGCTGGCGCTGAAGCGGGGCTGCCAGCGGGCGGCGAAGGCCTCGCTGCGGGCGACACGACATTCCCAGAAGAGCGACTGGCTTTCATGCACCCCCATGGAAGTGGCTTCGCCGAGGGGCCAGGGGAAATAGTGATCGCCGCAGCGGGGCAACCCCTGCTCGTAGAGCGAATGGCCCCATTCATGGGCCGTGGCCAGAAAGGCGGAAAAGGGCTGGCCCTCCACCACGCGGGTGGTGATACGGAAGTCATCCGGGCCCACCGTGCAGGAAAAGGGATGGGCTGAACGGGAGCGCTGGCAGCGCGTAGCGTCGTACCCCCAGCTGTCGAGGAGTTCTGCGCAGAGGGCCTCCTGGGTGGCTTCCGCCAGCTCCACCGCGTCCCCGACGCTGAGACCGGCTTCCTCCACTCGGGCCAGCAGCCTGGGAATCCGCTCCTTCAGCGGTTGAAACAGCGTCTCCAACCTGGCCTTGCTGATCTCCGGCTCAAAGGGCTGGGCCAGGATCTCCCAGGGGCTGCGGGGGACCGATTCAGCCGTCGCCAGCTGGGAGGCCTGCTCCCGGCGCAGGGCGATCAGATTGGCAAGGGCGGGGGCGAAGGAGGGAAAGTCGTTCTGACGGCGTGCTTCCTGCCAGAGGGCATTGCCTCGAGATTGCGCCCTGGCCAGCAGAGCCACCAGGGCGGGGTCGAGACAGCGCTGGCGTTGCAGTTCCAGACGCAACAGGGTCAGATTGCGGCGGCTCGCCTCGGAGGACTCCGCGGTGAGCTCCGATTCCGCCGCCGCCACCAGATCGGCATAGGTGTCACTGCTCTGCCGCTGGTGCAGCTGGGTGGCGAGCAGGGCTAGCTGCTCACCACGCCAGGAGGCCCCGGCGGACGGCATCACGGTGTTCTGGTCGTAATAGAGAGCACTGCTGATCGAACCCAGCAACCTGGTCTGGTGAAGATGGTCCCTGAGGCGCTGGTGAGCGGATGCGGCCTCGGCCATGGCTGACGTCAGGAGAAAGCGACCGCCAGCTTGGCGCCCGGCAGGATCTTGCCGCTGGGTCGATCCCAACGAAAGGCGGGCCGACCATCCCCCAGCCATCGCGGCGCGTTTCGCGATCCGGGGCCAGGCTGGAGCTGGGGCCCGCGCCCGGAGATCACCATGACATCTCGCAGCCGCCACCGTGCCGTTGGGTCCCATGCCCGCTCCGAACCTGCGAGGCACGCCGTTGCGGGCCTTGGCCTAGTGGTGGGCCTGGTCTCCTTGGTCGTCCTGGGAGCAGCGGGGTCCGCCGGGGCTGCAAGTCTCGAGGACATCCGCCAGCTGGAGGATCTGATCAACAACGCCGGCGTGACCACCGCCGTTTCAGACCGGTGCCCCCCCAGCCATGCCGGCTACTACGAAACCGACAGCGGCGGCCGGCATCGGCTGGTGCTCTGCCGCAACGTGGTGAACCTGGCGGATGTGGAGGCGGTGTGGGAGGTCATGGCCCACGAATCCACTCACATCATGCAGGCCTGCACCGGCAGCACCGCGATCGCCGATGAATACATGCCCCGCACCTTCCGGGAGCTGCGCACCATGGCGCCCCACTACGCCAAATTGATCGACCGCGATTACCCCAGCGGTGACCAACGGCTTGAGGCGGAAGCCTTCTGGATGGAGCTGCAGGCCCCACAGACTGTGATCAGCCTGTTCCGCAACCTCTGTGCCGCCGGCTTGCGGCGCCCCTGACAAGCCAAGAGCCTGCCCAGCAAAGAACCTCAAAACCCTTGAGCCGATGTCAGGGAAACCCACGGCGCCCCGAGGATCCGAGCGTGAACAACCGGCCAGGTGAGTGATTGATCCCATCCACCAGCGGGTCCACTCATTGCCAGTGCAGCACCATCGGCACGGCACCCTCCAGGCTCCGTTTCACAGGACAGCCCTCACCGGCGCGTTTCAAGAGCTCCCGCTGGGAATCCTCCAGGCCGGCCGGCAGGGTGATCCACACCGTGAGCTGTTCGATACGGCGCACGCCCGCGCTGGTCATCGTCTTCTCCACCCGGGCCTCACTCCCTTCGATGGCGAGGCCGTGGCGCTCGGCGGTGATGCCCATGATCGTGAGAATGCAGGTGGCCAGGGCGGTGGCCACCAGATCGGTGGGCGAAAAGGCTTCGCCGCGGCCCTGGTTGTCGAGCGGCGCATCGGTGAGGAGCTCGGCGGCGGAAGGGTCGTGAACCGCCAGGCAGCGCAGCTGGCCTTCATAGCGACAGGTCATGGTGGTCATAGGGGACACGACGGGGGATCCCCATGCTGATCCGCCATCGCCACGGCACCAACTCCCAAGGGCGTGGCCTTGGCTGTTGCGGTCCACACCGCGGGGGGCAGCCGGAGCCCTCATCGCGGTGTGGCTGGCGAAGCCCTCAGCCGCTTACCAGCTCCAGATCCTGCAGCAGACGCCGCTGGGCCCGGGCGGAAACAAAGCGATGGGCCGCCTGGGCGCCGCTGATCGCCACGGGCGGCACGCCGATGCCGGGAAAGACACCAGCGCCACACAACACAAGGCCCTCGATCGGCGTGGAACCGCCAGGGAAGGGCCCTCGATCGGCCGGCCAGGCCGGGCCATAACTCCCCTGATGCACCCGCAGCCAGTGGCGATGGCTCAGGGGGGTGCCCTGCAGTTCCAGCACGACCCGCTCGCGCCAGTCGGGGAGCAGCTGCTCGAAGACCTGGTGGAACACCGAACAGCGCTCCTGCTTCAGCGCCTCGTAGGCGGGGCTGCCCCGCTCCAGATCCTTCCAGATCTCCCAGGGTTCATTGGCCGGGGTGTAGCCATGCAGCACCTGCTGGCCATCCGGAGCGAGGCCGGGATCGAGGCGCGACGGCATCGAGAGCACCACCATGTTGCGCTCGGCCCCGATTCCCCGCTCCCAGTCGCCCACCCACACGGTGTGCACGGGCAGATCGGCCAGCTCCTCGCCGCCGCGTAGGCCGAGGTGCCAGTGCAGGAAGCTGGCGCAGGCAGGGGTGGCGGCCTGGCGAGCGCGCCAACGATCGGGCACCGCCGCCGGGGGCAGCAGCGCGAGGGTGTCCCAGGGGCTGGCGCTGCAGATCACACCGCGTCGGGCACGAAGGATCGCACCGCCGGCTTCGGGGGTCAGGCGCACCCCGACGGCGCGACCACCCTCCACCAGGATCCGCTCCACCGGTGCCGAGGTCCGCACCGTGCCGCCGTGGCGTTCGACGCCCCTCACCAGGGACGCCGCCACCGCAGCACTGCCGCCGAGGGGGTAATCGAGGCACGCCTCGGGTTCGAACCACTCGCCGAACAACGTGGCCATCGCGGCGGCGCTGGTGTGGTCGATCCCCAGACCGGAGATCAGAAAAGAGAGGAGCTCCACCCAGTGCAGCAGGAAGGGATCGCGCAGATGGCGACGGGCCAGCGGGCCGAAGGCACCCCCCAGGGCGACCAGCTGGGGGGCCCGGCCCAGCAGCTCGAGGCCGGCGACGCCGCCAAGGGTGAGGGCACTGCCCAGGCCGGGCCGCAGGGCCAGAAGCGGCAGGGAACGGGCGGCACGGCAGAGGGGCTCGATCGCCCTGAGGAAGGCGTGCCATTCGTCGGCCACGGCAGCCCCCCGCAGCTCCCGCAGCACCACCAGGAAGGGCTCCATCCCCACCCCCACCCGCAGCCGCCCCTCCGGGAGCAGCAGATCCCAGTGGTGATAAGGCACCACCGGCATCGTTTCGCCCACCGCCCGCAGCACCTGGGTGAGGGGGTTGGTGGAGGGCCAGCGGCCCAGGCCGCTCCACAGGGAGGGCCCCGACTCGAACTGAAAGCCCCGCCGGCTGAAGCCGTGGGCAGCGCCGCCGGGCACGCTGTGGGCCTCCAGCACCTGCACCGCCAGACCATGGCGGGCGGCGATGGCGGCGGCGCACAGGCCCCCGAGGCCGGCACCGATCACGATCAGGTCTGGTTCGCCGGGGCGTCCGCCAGGGACCTCTTCAGTGCTCATCGCGGATCGGGGAGTGCGGGACGAGGCCTTGGCGGGAATGTTCACCGGCGTAGGAGCTGCTGGAGGGCAGGCCTGCTGTGGCGGTACGGAGGAGGGGAAGGGAACGCCACAGTTCCCGAATCGGCCCTTTTCCGTGGACGAGCTGAACGCACAAGGCTCACGCGGAGGTGGGCTCCCCTAGGCATGGTGGGAGGGCAGCCGGATTGGCGAAAAACTGCCGAACCTGTCACAACCCTCCGGCAGGGGCGGCATCCGCAATTGGCTCCAGATCAACACACTCCGCCGCTGGCGCGACCCCAGCGGAAGCCCGATCCCCGGCAGAAGGAGCCCCCCCGCAACGACCGCCGCGAACCGCGCAGAGCTGCTCGAGGCTGGGGCGACCGGTGATCCGGAGCCTTGCCGAGGCCCAGATTGCGTAGAGGGCATTCACCAGAGGCGCCAGCAGGGGCCAGCCAGTGGGGGCATAGAGCCAGCCCAGGCCGATCAGCGCATAGGCGTGGCGAAACACATCCACATCCCGCAGCACCTTCCCGCCGACCACGACGGCATGGATGCGACCCATCGCCTCCCGGTATCCGATGCCGCCGTGGGCGGCCGGGTCGTAGTCGGCGGCGTCGATGTCCACGAAGGCCAGCCGGGGAGCACCCGGATGGAGACGAAGATCACGCTGCTCGAGAAAGCGCACCTCCCGCACGCAGAGGGGGCAGCCGCCGTCATAGAGGATCGTGAGCTCAGCCATGGCGCGACGTTAGGCAGACGAGCTGCTCCGCTGAGAGGCCCGAACCTGGCCACGCCAAGGCACCTCCTTTTGCTCCAGTTCCAGCAGCTCCACGGTCGCCATCCCAGAGGCGGATCGGTCGATCAGGCCCCCTACAGCCGCTCAGCCATCCAGAGCGGTGGCGGCGGCCAACCCCGCGAGGGGCTGCCAGCCTTCCAAGAGGATCCCCCCCCCCCGATGCTGCGTCAGAGCCTCCATTCCCTCAGCCTCCAGACCAGCGGCGAGGGCTTCACCGACCTCACCGCCGCGCTCGACCGGGAGATCAGCGCCAGTGGCCTGAAGAACGGCCTGGCCACCCTCGCTTCGTTGCATACGAGCTGCAGCCTCACGATCAACGAGAACGCCGATCCCCGCGTGCTGGAGGATCTGGCCACCTTCCTGCGGGCCCTTGTGCCGGCGGAGGGAGTCAAGCCCCTGAGCGGCCGGGGCGAGCTGCGGCCCTGGCGCCACGACGACGAAGGTCCCGACGACATGCCGGCCCACATCCGCACCGCTCTCACGGCCACCAGCCTGAGCCTCAGCTTCCAGGGGGGGCGGTTGCTGCTCGGCACCTGGCAGGCGGTGTACCTCTGGGAGCACCGGGCCCGGCCCCACCGGCGCCAGCTCAGCCTGCATCTGATCGGGGAGTGAGGTGAGCTGATCAGCACCATGAGCACCTTGCCTGGACCGAGGCCGAGGCCGAAACCTGCCTGATCCTTGAGGGTGAGGTCACGGTCCCTCCGTCTGAGGGCGGCGGAGCTGTGCTTCGGTGTGGGCGATCTGGTGGCCTTCCCACCAGGCTGGCCTGCAGTGGCAGGTGCACAGCCCGATGAGCAAGCACGACGGGTTCGGCTGAGCGGCCCGGCTGCCCAGGTGCAGCGCATTCCCCGGCTGAATGACCAAAGCGGCGAGGCGGATCGAACCGTTCGCGCCAGTGAATCAGGAATCGGGCAAGGTTGTGGTCCAACCCTGATCTCCCCCATGACCGCCCAGCTCCTCAGCCCCGATGCGATCGCCCAGCTGCCCCAGCAGCTCCCCGCCTGGAGCCTGAAGGAAGGCAAACTCCACCGCGAGCTGCACTTCGCCGATTTCTCCGAAGCCTTCGGCTTCATGACCCGGGTTGCCCTAGCGGCTGAACGACTGAACCATCACCCCGAATGGAGCAATGTCTGGAACCGGGTGGTGATCAACCTCACGACCCACGATTGTGGCGGCCTCTCCAACCTTGATCTGGCACTAGCACAGCGGATCGACGCGCTGGCAGGCCAGCGGGGCTCCTGAAGCGGGCAGCGATTCCAGAGGCCCGATGCAGGCTCAGCGGGTCTGCGGACCGGGCCATTCAGATTCAAAAGAGATCCAATCGGGTCCTTCCGATCAGAACGGTTTCGATCGATCCGCACCGATCAGAGCGCTCCGATCAGAGCGCTCTGATCGAAACATCAGTGGCGGCCCGGAGGCAGCTCCTGGCGATCACTCCCTCCTCATCGGCCGGGATCACCACCAGCTCAAACCTCCCGAGCCATGCGAAGGCCTCGACCAGCTCCCGCCGCAGGACCAGATCGTGCTCGCCGATGCCCCCCGTCAGGGCGATCACATCCACCCCCTCCAGGCAGGCGGCCATGGCACCGATCCCCTCCAGCAGGCGATGGCGAAACACGCCAATCGCTAGGGCGGCGCCGCCATGGCCCTCGCCCTGGGGGGGGACCGCCGCCGCGGCCCTGAGCACCTCCATGTTGGCGCTCAGCTCCGAAAGCCCCAGCAGGCCCCCGTCCCACTGCAGGGCCCGCACCAGCTCCACCGGCTCCAGCCCCCGCCGCAGCTGGTGCAGCAACAGGCCCGGATCCACCGAGCCGCTGCGGCTGGCCATCACCAGGCCCTCCAGGGGGGTGAAGCCCATGGTGGTGGCGATGCTGCGCCCACCCCGGATGGCGCTGAGAGAACAACCACCCCCTAGGTGGCAACTGATCAGCCGCAGCGGGCCGGCGGGACCGGTGGCACCGAAGCGCTGAGCCACCGCCTCGGCCACATGCTGGTGGTTGAGGCCGTGGAAGCCGTAGCGGCGCAGACCCTCCCGACGCCAGGACGCCGGAATCGCGTAGGTGCGAGCCTCCGGCGGCAGGGTGGCATGGAAGGCAGTGTCGAAGCAGGCCCACTGGGGCACGGCGGGCCAGTGGGCCCGGGCCCAGTGGATCAACGCCAGGGCCGGAGGGTTATGGAGCGGAGCCAGAGGGCTCAGCGCCGCCAAGGCTTCCAGCGCCGCCTCCTCTAGGAGGGTGGGGACGGTGAAGCGCTCACCGCCATGCACCACGCGATGACCCACCAACGACAGGGGCGCCGCACCATACGGGACAGACATGGCCGGGTCTCCCGTGAAGGCTGGGGCTGGAACCGCTGGCCCTCCGCCAGCCTCCTGCTGCCGGGCTCCCCCCGGCCCACCAGCCATGTCCATCCCCAGATCGGCCAGCGCCCCATCCAGCCAGCCGGCCAGGGCCTGAACCAGCTCCGGCGCCAGATCCCACGGCTGCTCGGATTCCGGATCAGCCCCCGGGTGTCCCTCACGACGCTGCCGTCCGGGCCCCGCGGCTGAACCGCCCGGCCGCGGGGCCGCACCCAGCTCCGCTGATCCCGCCATAGGCAAGCGCCATCGGCTCCATGCAAGGAGGCCTTCAACCCGGTGCTGCCAGCGTTGAGCACCAGCAGCGGTACCGCCGCTGCCCCCCCGCCTGCCAGGCCATCGCCCCGATGGTCCGCAGCCGCTCCAGCGCCGCCCGCAATCACGCCTCGCCCAGGGGCAGGGTCCAGCGCCAGTCGGTCACCTCAGGTGCATCGGTGCCGTGCTCATGGGCGTAGTGGCGATGGCCCAGGATCGCCTCCTTCATCCGCTCCTTCACATGGGCGGCGCGGGAGCCGAGGCGCGGCACTCGATCGATCACATCGATCACGAGGTTGAAGCGGTCGATCTGGTTGTTCATCGCCAGCTCCAGCGGCGTGTTGATGTTGCCCTTCTCCTTGTAACCGCGCACGAGACGGAGATCAGGTTCACGCTTGCCCACGAACAACGGCCTCACCTCCCACGCCACGCCCCGATGCGACGCGCGGCTGTAGACCCCGGGAGCGCACCGATCCCGCCGCAGGTCAGCAGTTCAACAAAAATCAGGCATGAATGCCTATGGCGTCTCCCCGCAGACACGGCAACAGTGGAGGCATCGAACCGGAGGCACCAGCGATGGACGACACGCCACCCAATCAGGTTCCAGGAGTGCGCTGACCGCAGGCCCCTGCTCCAACAGTCTTGTTCCGATCTGCGGTTTCCAGGTCCCCCAGCGGATCACCCGATGCACCGCCCCAGGTGCCCCCGGGTTCACGGAAACCGATCGCATGGATGCCATGGCCCCAGGTGCCGCCTTCTGCAGCTCCGCCCCCAACCCATCCTTTCGATCTCAACGATCACGAAAAGCTGACGCCTTTTGATGGTGATCGTATGGCGGCAGGCGAGGCACCTCGTACCTGAGCCCGCCCCATCACCCATCCCGGCCCGATGGGCCCTCGTCGCCTCAGCTCTAGACCCACCCGGGAGTCACACCCCCCTCAATCCAACAAGGCTGACCACCAAGGCAGCACCACGAGGGAACGATTCCGTTGAAGCCTGATCCTTTCGGATCAGGCTTTTTCATGGTTGCGCCATGGTTCCGATACGGCGCGTGAACCAGCGCTGCGTGCCGGCTTCAAGGCAATACCATCCACGCAGCACGAAACAACGATCATGCTCGTGGGAGAAGTTTTCCTGGAAACCATGGCCACTGGGATCATCACCCAGCAGGAAATTGACTGGCTCACCACCCAGCAGAGTGCTTTCAGCCGGGAGGAAGAAGCGATGGCCCTCAAGATCGGCAGGCTGCTGGATGAGGGGCAACTACAGATTGGTTGCCGCTTGCTGGGGCGTGAATCCCCCGAAAGCCAGCTTGCCTCCTGAACAAGAGCCCGACGGCAGACCCGCCACGGCCGCTGTTCAGCTCAAGGCACCTCCACAGCTGGAGCCGCCGCCGGCCGTGCATCCAAAACAATGCTCACGCACCAGGATCGGAGCATCGGCAGGATCCCTGTGGAGCAGATCCGCCAAATGCATGGGTGATGCCATGCCCAGGCCGAGTTGCTGATTGAAATCGCAGTCGTGGAGAAACCCACGCCAATCCACGCTGACCAGGCTGCGGCACATCACGTGGGCAAGGTTGGACTCCCGGTGCTGCCGACGTAAAAGGGCGCGGTAGCTGTCGAGTTCGCCGCGGCTTCTCAGGGCATCGCCGAAACGCTGGATCGGCATGTTCGCCAAGGCGAGCAGGTTGTTGAAGACCACGCCATGAGAGGAGGCCAGTACCTGTCGATAATCCGCCTCAAGCTGGTCCTGAGGAGGGGGCAGGACCGGACCCTGGGGGTTAAACACCAGATCCAGCTGCAAGCCGGATCCAGGCTGGCCATAACCGAGGGCATTGAGTTCGCACAGAGCGGCGATGCTGCGGTCAAAGACGCCACGCCCCCGCTGGCGGTCGACGTTGTCCGGCAGATAACAGGGCAATGAGGCCACAACCCTGACCCCCTGATCCGCCAGGAATGGCGCCAGATCCTCTTGTCCCGCTTCCTGCAGGATGGTGAGATTGCAGCGATCGATCACCGCCACGCCCTGAGCCCGGGCCTGGCGAACCAGGTCGCGAAACAGTGGATGGAGCTCGGGCGCTCCGCCGGTGAGATCGAGGCAGGGAATCTGCCTCGCCTCCAGCACCGCCGGCACCAGGGCCACGGTGGCCGCATCCATGCTTTCAAGCCGATGGGGCCCCGCATCCACATGGCAATGGCTGCAGGCCTGATTGCAGCGGTAGCCGAGGTTCACCTGCAGGGTGGTGAGATGGCTCCGACGCAACAGCGGGAAATCGCCATTCAGAGGATCACACCCTGGTGGACCAGCCTGGTCCACCAGGCGCAACTCATGCCCGGAAGGAAGGCTTTCAAGGGGATTGATGATCGACATCCAGGATGACGCTGAGCAGGAATCCGAAGCCCACCGGCTGAGCCAGCAGAAGCTGCAACGCCGGCACGCTAGTGGCACGCAGCATCGGGAGCGCGAGGCGGCAGACCGACCCTGAACGGCAGCCAATCCGCCTCCATGCTGAAGCACCCGTGCGGCAGGGGCTGGGCTCCCTAAGCAGGAGTGCTCAACATCGAATCGATGGCGAGGTGAGGGAGGAGGATGGAGAAATTACGACCGCTTCCATGGCCCGCTATCTGCTGGTGCTGAAACCCAGGTCCCCCCTGGACACCACGGCCTTGATCGCAGGACTGGACCCCATGCTCACCGAACTGGACGCGGAGATCGACCACCGCACGCCAGCCCATCTCAGCGCCATGCTGAGCGGCGCGGAAAACCTGCGCCTCCAGCTCTTCGCCGATGTGCAGTCCAAGCTGAGCGGCCGGGTGCTGGAGGTGGTGCTGATGAGCCGCGAAGCGATGGGCCGGGGGGCGCCACTGACCCGGGAGCGCTTTGAACGGTTGGTGGAGCTGGCGATCGAAACCATGCCGCACCTGAATCCCGTCTTCCGCTCCGATCGGGATGGTCCCATGCCCTTCACCGACTGATGGGATGAGTGCCATGACCACGACGACCACCACCAGCCCCCTCACGAAGGCCGCCCTGCTTGATCCCCCCAGGGGGTATCGGGTGCTGGCATGGCTCGGCCTGGTGGTCAACGTGCTGGTCATTCCGGCCGGGATCGTCACGATCCTGCGGGACCCCACCTGGCGCGTCACAAACATCGCAGTGGGAGCCGCCGCCGCGCTGCCCACCGCCGTGCTCGGACTGGTGGCCTGCTTAGCCCTGCTGCGGTGGCGACACTGGGGCCAGGTCCTGGCCATCGTGGCCCTCTCCATGAGCCTGGCTGTGCTCCTGCCCTACGGCATCGTGCGCCTGGTGCTACTGGAGCAGGGCCGTCTCATCCTGGCCGTGGCGTTTCCGATCATTCTGACGGCCAATGTGGCCGCCCTGGTCTTCTGGTGCAGACCTGCAATCCGCAGTTATCTGCGCTGAAGGCCAGGCTCCACAAGGCCGCCGACACTGAAAGTTGTGACAACGGTGACAGTCGCCAGCTGGCACAAGCTGCAGCATGGTTCATGCTGATTGACGAAAACGATGGTTCCCCCTATATCCCACCTCCCTGTATCCCACCCCGTCGGAATCAATCGCGTCAGCGCGGGCAAGCGTTCTTCCAGCAGTGGTCCTTCCCAAGCCAGTCAGCGGGTGTACCGACTAGTGGATCAACAGGGTCTGCCCCACCCCGTTCTCGACGACCTTTACGACAGCCTGGATTCCGCTTGGGCCGAAGCTCAGGCTTGGTGGAGCCATGAATGGGGAGTCACGTCAGGTCCCGTGGGCATCGGAGTGGAAGTGAGCACCTCCAGCGGCTCATGGCGGACCCTGCGTCATCCGGGTAGCTGATCATCACCCTTCGCAAGAACAGATCACCAATAGGTGTTCTGATAGATCCTCAGGGTTCCGATTCCTACCGGACTGGCGACAGGATTAGGCCCGGCGGGATAAGCTTCAACCTGGAACAGGTAAGTATCCGACTGCATCGGGTTGGTCCAGGGAACCACAGACACCGTCACCGTGTTTCCCGGGGGGATCGGTTCGGGGAAATCCAGAGTCATGGTGCGGGTGTCATCGTTGAACCGGGCCTTCACTGGCACGGGAGATCCCTCACGTCGAGGACGACCCAGGAACGCGCGGGTCCTTTCCAGGGCGAACGGGAACTGACGATCTGCCCCCCGGATCTGCTGGAACGTGAACCCGGCCAGGGAAGCGCCTGCCCCAGGATCAAGCTCAAGGGTGAAGTAATACTCGGGCAGCGGTTGCCCCACGGTGGTGGAATAGCTGATCAGACCAACCTGCCAAGGGGCCTTCACGAAGAACGTTGAACCGGAAAGCTCCACAGCCGATGCAGCCGAACCGGAAAAGCCCAAGCCCGTTGGCATCCGGCTGGACGAAATACTGGGATGGGCAGGTACCAGATGAGGAGATGGCAAACCGAGAACCATGCCGGCGATGACGGGAAGGGTCAGCCGAGGAAGCCAACGACAACCCAGCGGCAAAGCATCTCGCATCAGACCAGCTCTCATCGAAACTCCGTGCTCGGAAGAAAGGCAACGATCCGGCGGACCATGGAGCCCTGCCAAACCGATCAGCCACCCATGGAAACTAGGCAGCCCGGCTGCCAGGTGCCAGCAGAAAGGGGCCAGGATCCTGATCGCGGCGATGGGTCAGCGGGAGGGGCTGGGGTCTGGCGCCGGGATCGGCGGGATCCAGAGCGGCGGTTCGCTCCAGAACCTGCCGCAGGCGCCGCGCCGCGTGCAGGGGCATGTCGCGCGGCACACTGATTCGCTGGGCAAGCGTGCGCAGGGCGATTGCCGTTCCAGCAGGGGGTGGACAGGATCGGCCGCTGATCAGCTCGGTGAGTGCAGAGCGCAGGGCTGTGGCGAAGCTCCCAGCCGTGCCATCGGGGCCATAACGATCCAGAAGAGGAGCCCGATGGCGCACCACTCTGGCCAAGGCAACCAGGGCGGCATCGGCGGGTTCAAGCTGGCTGGTTTCCGGATCGGGCTCTCCCGGCGGCACGATCGGCCATGGACCTCGGTCGATGCGCTCAGCCAGCGCATGCTGCTCCGCTGATCCAAGCGAATAGCACCCACCCATCTGGGGAGGCAGATCGTGGGCGTGGGTATGGAAGTCGCTCTGGCTGCCGAGGTAGGAAGGGCGCTGCTCCAGGGCACAGAACCAACGGTGAATGGCGGGATGGCGCTCCCGCAGCCGGTAGCCCTTGTAATAGGCCAGGCTCGCGTTCATCCGCTCCAGATAAGGCACAAAAACCACATCAGCCGTGCTGATTTCCCCCAGCAGGAAAGGGCCGGGCCGGGCCTCCAGTGCTTCCTCCATGTTCCTGGCCATTCGAGCGAAGGCCAGGCCAGCACGTTCCTCACCTCTCGAGCCCAGATCCGGCACGCAGAGCCACTGACACCAGGCCCGGAACAGCAGACGCTCCAGTTGGCGGAGGGGAAGAACCTGAGGATCCTCCATCCCCAACAGGAGCGGGCCAAAGGCTGTCTCCAGGGCCCCAAGAATCCGATCGCTCTCGGTGATCAGCCGGCCGTCCAGCTCAAGGGCCGGCAGCATGCCGGAAGGCACCAAACGCTTGTACCAGCTTTCCTTCTCGCCGTAGCAAAACATCGTGACCTTCCGCACCCTGTAGGGAATGCGGCGCTCCTCAAGCCAAAGCCACACCTTCTGACAGTAGGGACACCAGGCGTGGTGGTCGCGATAGAGAGTGACCCTCACGGCGCTTTCCGGCTGGTCGAAAAGCCTGAGGTTGGCCTGGGCACTGGCCGGTCCCTGGCGGCGGTCCGGCTCGGGTGGCACCAGGGCCGCAAGCTCCTCCCAACTGAGGGGGGATGTTAATCCTGTCTCTGCTCTGTCACCAACGGTGCTTTGACCAAACAAATCAGGAGCGCCATGGACTGATCGACCCATAGAAGCGGCGTCTGAGCTCTAAGCAACTCATCGTGGCGCATTTCCGTGGGGCCTGGCTGGGGATGGACCGGTCCGGGCGATTCTCGAAGGATTCGCCCCGGATCGGCAGCAGGATCGTGGCGCCTGAACCGACGAGCGAAGAGCAAAAGAACACTTCTGTTTCGATTGCTACAGAGGCCAAGCCGGCCCTGCCGACAGTGTGACCTGGCGAACTCCGAAGAGGTTGCTTTCCTCATGCCACGGACCCTTTTGTCCGGTGGAGGTCCGTCCGCCGCGACGACCTTTGACCGCTTCCGCACCAAGGTGCTGGCGGGTGTCCAGGATCCTCAGCTCCGGCGCTACGCCTTTGCGCTGATGGCGACTGGTGCCGGCCTGCTGCCCCTGATGGCCGGCTCCGCCAATGCGGCGCTCACCAAGATGCCCACCAATGGTGCCGACACCCTGCTGATGTTGATGGGTTCAGCCCTGGTGCTGCTGATGACCCCCGGCCTGGCGTTCTTCTACGGCGGCTTCACCCGCTCCAAGAACGTGCTCAACACGATGATGATGAGCTTCTTCCTGATGGGGCTGATCGGTGTGCTGTGGGTCGTGATCGGCTACAGCCTCGCCTTTGATGGCGGCTTCAAGAGCCCCTTCATCGGTGGCCTTGGTCAGATGTGGCTCAACGGAGTTGGCGGTGAACTGGGTGACCAACCCCTCGCCGATGGTTTTGCCCTTTCCGCCACCTCCTTCGCCCTCTTCCAGGCGATGTTCGCGATCATCACGCCGGCCCTGATCTCCGGTGCCATCGTGGAACGGGTGAGCTTCAAAGCCTGGTTCTGGTTTTGTCTTCTCTGGAGCCTGCTGATCTATTCACCGATGGCCAAGATGGTTTGGGGCGGCGGTTTCCTTGGGCCATTCGGCACCGTGGGAGCCATCGACTTCGCCGGTGGTACGGTGGTTCACATCGCTTCCGGTGTGGCAGCTCTCGTCGCTGCCGCGATCATCGGTGAGCGGAGCACTTGGCCCGACAGCAAGCGCCCTCCGCACAACGTTCCCTTCATCCTCCTGGGTGCTGGCCTGCTCTGGTTTGGCTGGTTCGGCTTCAACGGCGCCAGCTACTTCGCTGCCAGTGGTGCAGGCCTCTCGTTCCTCACTACGACCACTTCAGCTTCCGCCGGATTGCTGGCCTGGTGTCTGATTGAGTGGTTCAAGGATGGCAAACCCACCGCCGTGGGAGCGGCCACCGGTGCCGTTGCCGGCCTTGTTGGGATCACCCCCGCTGCCGGCTTCGTCTACATGCCCCAGTCCATACTGATCGGTGCGTTGACTGCAGCGGCCTGCTTTATCGCCGTTCAGGTGAAGGCAGCGATCAAGTTCGACGACTCGTTGGACACCTTCATGGTGCACGGAGTCGGTGGGACCGTGGGTGCTCTGCTCACAGGTCTTCTCGCTGCCAAAGCCCTCGTGCCTGCCGATTACTTCCCCCTTTCAGCCAAGATTATGGAAGAGGGTGGTAATGCTGGGCTGTTCCTTGCACAGTTCAAGGCTGTTCTGGTCACCTACGGATTTGTGGGCCTCGGCACCGCCTTGATCCTCTGGTTCCTCAAGCTGTTCATGCCCCTGCGGGTATCGAGCAACGATGAAGAGCGTGGCCTCGATTACGTGGCCCATGGGGAAGAAGCTTATGACCCGATGACCAACTGAGGCGGAGCACCCCATGAAAATGATCACAGCTCTCGTGCGTCCTTCCAAGGTGGACGCAGTCAAGACAGCCCTTGTTTCTCTTGAAATCGTGGGCATGACCGTGAGCGAGGTCCGCGGTTTCGGCCGGCAGAAAGGCCAGGTTGAGCGTTATCGCGGCAACGAATTCACTGTGGATTTTCTCCAGAAGTCCAAAGTTGTCGTTGTCGTGGACGACAGCAAGGTTGAGGCGGCAATCGGAGCGATTACCGAAGCAGCCCGCACCGGCGAAATCGGTGATGGCAAAATCTTCGTGACTCCGGTGGAGACCGCGATTAGAATTCGTACCGGTGATCGGGGCGAGTCCGCACTCTGAACCCAAGTACCGAGCTTCGGCATTAGTTGCACCTTTGGCTTCCAGAGGCAAGCGAAATTAAACCCCCGTCATTGGCGGGGTTTTTTAATGAGCAGCAAAGATGATCTACCCCTTGCCTTTTAAGGCAATGCTCAAGAATCACCGTGATCCTGAGAAGCGCGTGAGTTTTCGATCAGAGTGCCGAGGAATGTAGAAGAGTCCACAGGGATCGGCCGATCAAAGCTCATGCCCACATAATGGGCGCGCATCACATCATCGCTCCAGAGCAGACGGGCTTGGCGCTCAATCACCTGGGGCCCGGCATGTTGATGAAGTCGAACAGTACAGGTAATACCTGTAGGAATCACCTCGTAAGTCTGCACGCAGGCGCCTAGGGTGCTGATGTCCCAGAGAACTCCATGGTATGTACATTCCGGGGTCACCAACTCAGCCGATATACGCACACTGAGAACAGGCACGGAGTAACGGCGTTCCCGTCGTTCCACACGAACCTTCGCCTCAGGCTTGGGCTTAGGACGAGACCAGGGATTCATCGGCACCTCGAAAACTCGCCCACTCTCACCCTAGCGAAGTCTGCAAGCTGGGCTTCATCCCCTGTGATCTGAGGCGCTTGGCGCAACAAGCCACACAATAGGAAGGCCAGGAAACCCGTTCACCGTCCCGGCATCAATCAGCCTGTGCAACGTTCCAACCCGCCGGAACACGTTGATCTCCTGGTGCTGGGTGCCGGCTCCGGAGGGCTAGCAGCATCTAAACGGGCAGCCTCCCATGGTGTCCGCGTCGCCATCGTGGAGGGGGATCGGGTCGGAGGGACCTGCGTGATCCGGGGCTGCGTCCCGAAAAAACTATTGGTCTACGGATCCAGCTATCGCCAGTGGCTGGTAGACGCCCCCAGCCTTGGCTGGCTCCCGGTGCAAGGGGAAGGGCTCCGCTGTGAACCCTCACGCCTGCTCGCCGCGGTTCGGGCAGAGGTCGATCGTCTCAACCACCTCCACATCGGTTTCCTCGACAAGGCCGGCGTGAGCCTGCTGCCGGGCTGGGCACGATTTCTTGATGACCACACCGTGGCGATCCGGAGCGCGGACCACGAAGAACGCCTCGTACGGGCGGACCGCATCCTGATCTCCGTGGGCGGTCGCCCCAGCCGGCCCTCGATCCCCGGCGCAGAGCTCGGCTGGGTCAGCGACGACATATTTGAGCTGGCGGATCTGCCGCAACACGTGGTGGTGGTGGGAGGCGGGTTCATCGCCTGCGAATTCGCGGGAATCCTGCATGGCCTCGGTGTGAAGGTGATCCAGCTGGTGCGGGGCGAGCGAATCCTGCGGGGCTTCGACGCGGAAGCCGCTGCCCATGTGCAAGAAGCGATGTTGAGCGCCGGCATCGACGTGCGCACGGGAACCCTCCCCGCAGCCATTGAGCAGGATGGTGAAGACCTCAGCCTGCGGACCACCATGGGCGACGCCATCGGCTGTGGCGGCGTGTTGCTGGCCACCGGACGCAAACCCTTCCTGGAAGGACTGAACCTTGAGGCCGCAGGCGTGCAGATGGTGGACCAGCGAATCCCCGTGGACGCCAACCAGGCCACGAACGTGCCACACATTTTCGCGGTGGGGGATGTGACCGACCGCATCAACCTCACCCCCGTGGCCATCGATGAGGGCCGAGCCTTCGCCGACAGCGTCTACGGAAACAGGCCTCGCCAAGTGAACCATGATCTGGTGGCCAGCGCGGTGTTCAGTCAACCGGAACTGGCCACGGTGGGATTGTGTGAAGAGGATGCCGTCCTCCGCCATGGCCGCGATGCGATTCGCATCCATCGGGCCCGTTTCCGGCCCATGGCCCAAGCCCTCGCCAAACGGGGACCGGCTGTGTTGCTCAAGCTCGTGGTTGAGCAGGCCAGCGACCGGGTGCTGGGCTGCCACATGGTGGGTGACCATGCCGCAGAGATCATTCAGATGGCCGCGATTGCGGTGGGAATGGGCGCCACCAAGGCCGATTTCGATCGCACCATGGCCCTGCACCCCACCGTGTCGGAGGAGTTTGTGACCATGCCCGGTTGAAGGGCACCAGGCTCCCAGGGCAACAGCCGTCTGAGAGCACGGCCCGGCGCGCCAGGCTTCAGACCGCGGCCAACCCCTTCTCGTTGAACACGCCCTCGAATAAGGCTGAGCTGAGGTAGCGCTCCCCGGAATCCGGCAACACCACCACAATCGTCTTGCCGGCGAAGGCCTCTTCCCGGGCCAGACGCAGAGCCGCCGTGGTGGCAGCACCGCAGGAAATGCCCGCCAGGATGCCTTCCTCGCGCATCAGGCGGCGGGCCATGCCGATGGCCTCCTCATCGCTCACGGTCTCGACCCGATCGACCAGGGAGAGATCCAGGTTCTCCGGAACGAAGCCGGCACCGATGCCCTGGATCTTGTGGGGGCCGGGCCGCAGGGGCGTCCCGGCGATCGTCTGGCCGATCACAGGACTGTTCTGGGGCTCCACGGCCACCGAAACGATCGAACGGCCCCGGGTTGTCTTGAAATAACGGCTCACGCCCGTGATCGTGCCTCCGGTGCCGACCCCGGCCACGAAGGCATCCACCTGCCCTTCGGTGTCGTCCCAGATCTCTGGAGCGGTGGTGTCGTGATGAATGCGGGGATTGGCGGGATTGCTGAACTGCTGGAGCATCACGAAACGATCCGGTTCGCTCTCGGCCATCTCACGGGCGGCGGCGATGGCCCCGCCCATGCCGAGGCGCCCTTCGGTAAGCACCAGATTGGCTCCGTAGGCGGTGAGCAACTTGCGCCGTTCCATGCTCATCGTTT
>Ga0209401_1000038_pt1 | contig 96394 bp, 67 predicted proteins | sample M_140807_MF_Meta_FD_187318 | JGI IMG/M metagenome (GOLD analysis project Ga0209401, IMG submission 187318) | Freshwater microbial communities from Lake Montjoie, Canada to study carbon cycling - M_140807_MF_MetaG (SPAdes) (version 2) | ecosystem: Environmental > Aquatic > Freshwater > Lake...
GCTGCGCTTCCTCCCGGGTGTCGCCACCGATGACCGTGCCACCGTCCGCCCGGCGGCCGTGCTCGCGGACGATCGACTGGAGTTCCTCGAGCGTCAGATAGGTGTGCGTTTCCTCGGGCGGCGGCAAGGGAATGCCCTTGCCGGAGCGCCGCCGCATCGTCTCGCCGAAGAACCGCAGGGCGTGGTCGCGCAGTTCTTCCATGGAAACGGGGCGGGCGCCGCCGACGTCCTCGGCCTCGCCGTCGTGGTCGTGCGAAAACAGCCGTTCGTGCGGGCCGTCCTCCCCGTCGTCGTCGTCTGCGAAATCGGGAAGATCCGGGAAGCCCGCCATCTGCGTGGAGTCTCCGGGGAATGTCGCGGCGTCAGGCCCGCATGCTGCAGCCTTGTCGCTCCGCGGCCGGCGCGGGTGGCGGCGTGGGAGGACGGACCTCGGCCCGTCAGCATATCGCCTGCGCGGGGAACTATCGTCTCCGCGGAACATGGCACCCTGCGGCGGCGGCCCGAGCCGTGCGGCCCCATGTGAGAATTTCGTGCGGGAGCCATGCCGCGGCTTGTGGAGGCCGGTATCCGCCCGTAGCTTCAGCAGGTGCGAGGCTGTGTCACCGCCGGGAAGGCGGGCGGCGAACGCGAAAGGCGGCAGGCATGGAAGTCATCGAGGCCCTCAACACGCTGGGCACGGGGCGGCTGTTCCTGCTCATGATCGCCCTGGCGATCGCATTCGGCTTCGAGGTGATCAACGGCTTCCACGATACCGCCAACGCCGTCGCCACCGTCATCTACACGAAGTCGCTGCGGCCGACGGCCGCCGTCATCTGGTCGGGCCTGTGGAACTTCATCGGTGTCCACGCCGGCGGCATCGGCGTGGCCTTCAGCATCGTCCATCTCCTGCCGGTGGACCTGCTGGTCAACATCCAGTCCGGCCGGGGCATGGCGATGGTGCTCTCGCTGCTCGGCGCGGCGATCATCTGGAACTTCGCCACCTGGTACCGGGGCCTGCCCGCGTCGAGCTCGCATTCGCTGATCGGCTCGATCATGGGGGTGGGCATGATGAACGCCTGGATGGAGCACGGCTCTGTCTTCCAGGGGATCAACTGGCACAAGGCGTCGGAGGTCGGCATGGCGCTGCTCATCTCGCCGGCGATCGGCTTCGGCCTGGCAGCGGCGCTCTTGCTGCTCTGCAGGAAGCTCATCCCCGCCAAGGAGCTCTACGAGCCGCCGCAGGGCGACCGCCCGCCCCCCTGGTGGATCCGGGCGCTGCTCATCGGCACCTGCACCGGTGTGAGTTTCGCGCATGGCTCCAACGACGGCCAGAAGGGAATGGGCTTGATCATGCTCGTCCTCATCGGGATCGTGCCGGCAGGGTTCGCCCTCAACATGCGCGCGCCCGCCGCCGACCTGTCGGCCACGGTCGCGGCGGCCCGGCAGCTGGAGGCGGAGCTGACCGAGCCGCAGCTGGCCGCGATGATGGACGCGCTCAAGGAGCAGCACCTCGCCGACAGCCGGGTGGAGCGTCTCGCCCGCACCGAAGGCGTGGCGGCCGCCGGGGTGGTCGAATCATCGCTCGTGGACGACGTGCTCGATCCCTACCCCGGCAACGATGTCGTGCTCGCGACGCTCGATCCGCTGCCGCTGGCTCGGGAGGTGATCGAGAGCCTCGACGGCCGCGCGAGCTTCCACGAACTGCATCCCGACGACCGCTGGAAGGTGCGGACGCAGCTCGTGGAGCTGGGCGCCTCGGTGCGGACGCTCCTGCGGCAGTTCGGCGATAGGCTCGCGGAGGATCGTCGCCGCGTGCTCAAGAGCCTCGCCGGCGAGCTCGCCCGGCCGGTGGAATACGTGCCGGAGTGGGTCGTGCTGGGCGTGGCATTGTGCCTCGGCATCGGCACGATGTTCGGCTGGGAGCGGATCGTGGTCACGGTCGGGGAGAAGATCGGCAAGACGCACCTCACCTACGCCCAGGGGGCCGCGGCCGAACTGGTCGCCGCGACGACGATCGGCATGGCCGACTCGCTCGGGATGCCCGTGAGCACGACGCACGTGCTCTCCAGCGGCGTCGCGGGCACGATGTGGGCCAACAAGTCGGGCATCCAGGCGGAAACGGTCCGCGAGATCGCCCTGGCCTGGATCCTCACGCTCCCCGTGGCGATGGCGCTGTCGGGCTGCCTCTACTGGCTGGCGACCTGGTTCGTGGGCTGAGGGGCCCGAGCCGGTGTTTCACGCCACGCACATGCGCCCTAGCCCCGCGACCGCTGCCGGAAGTACTTCAGGCCCGGCACGAAGAAGCAGGCGGCGCTGACGACGCCGAAGATGATGTGCGCGTAGTGGCCCGTGACGCACATCACCAGAGAGGTGGCGAAGAGCACCGCGGCCTGCACGTAGAAGGCGCCCGAGAGGGTGCCCGCCTTCGCGAAGAACACGAGGCCCGCGAAGAGCGGGAGCACCGGCGAGAGTGTGAGCACCGGCAGGCCGAGCAGGCCCTCGACCCAGAAGAGCATCACGCTGGCGATCACGCTGCCCCCCCAGATGTGCGCGATCTGCCGCTCCACGGCCGTCACCGGCCCGGTGCGGTGCCGCAGCGCCCAGAAGATCGGCGCCCACAGGGCCAGCCCACCCGCCCAGAGAACGAAGTACGGCCAGCGCGATGTGATGCCCTGCCAGGAGAGCACGTCGGTCGTGACCGACAGGGCGAGCACCACCACCGAGTGCCACATCCACAACAGGCCCCAGTTCTCCAGCACGACGGCGTGGTGCGTCTCGCGGAAGATCCGCGAGACGACATCTGCGAAACCGCCACGGCGGGCCGCCACCGGCTCGCCGGCGAGGAAACGCCGCAGGTCGGCGGCCAGGTCGGCGGCCGACTGATAGCGGAGGTCCTGCGGCTTCTGCAGCGTCTTCAGCGCGATCATCTCGAGGTCGCGGTCCAGCTGGCGGTCGATCGACCGCGGCTCGGGGGGGTCCGACTCGAGCACGGCCAGGAGCGTGTCCATGGGGCTCGCGCCCTGGAACGGAGAGCGACCCGTGAGCATCTGATACAGGATCGCGCCCAGGCTCCAGACGTCGCTCGTCGGCCCGACGTCGCCGCGGCTCCCGGCCGCCTGCTCGGGCGACATGTAGCAGGGCGTGCCCAGGATCGCGCCGGTGTGCGTGACCGACTCCTCCGCCTCGAGCCGCTTCGCGAGGCCGAAGTCGGAGACGTGCGGCTCGCCGACGGTGTCGATGAGGATGTTCGAGGGCTTGAGGTCACGGTGGAGCACGCCGCGCTGATGCGCCGCCTGCACCGCGTCGGCCACCTTCGCTAGCAGGGCCGCCGCCTCGCGGGCCGGCAGCGGGCCGAGCAGGAGCCGCTTGGCGAGCGTCGTCCCCTCGACGAGCTGCATGCTGTAGAAGGGGTGGCCGTCACACTCGCCGACCTCGAAGATCGACACGATGCCCGGATGGTCGAGCTGTGCCGCGGCCTCCGCCTCGCTGCGGAATCGCGCGAGGTCGGCGGGCGTGGCCAGGTCGCGCCGCAGGAGCATCTTGAGCGCCACGCTGCGGCCCAGGCTGCGCTGCGTGGCCCGGTAGACCACGCCCATGCCGCCGCGGCCGATCTCCTCGAGCAGTTCGTAGTCGCCGAACGACGCTGGCAGCGACATGGCCCCCGGCACGAACGACGCGACGGGCATCTGCCCCGTGCCCGGCGCAGCCACGGCCTGCGGCTCGACGTCGCCGTTCGCGTGGCCCGGATCGTCGCCAAAGAAGATCGTCGACTGCTCCGCGACCGCGTCGGTCACCATGACCGTCGCGAACAGCTCGCGGAGCTGTCCGGCCAGACGCGGATGGGCGGCCGCGAGCGCCTCGAGCCGGGCCAGGGCCGTTGCGCCCCGCTGCTCGGAGAGCTCGTCGATCAGCTCCGCCAACAGCTCCTCATCGGCCGCGGCAAGCGGCGCGTCGACGGCACGGTGACGGGATCTCGTGGCGGGAATCATTCCGGACCTTTCCGGGAATGTTAGGGCGGTTGGACCGGGCTGGGAGTCCGCCGCGACCTCTGGAATCAGGTGCCCTGCGGGGAGGGTTTCGCCTGCGGGTCGAATCCGCCGTCGAGCAGCACCCGCAGCCGCCTCATGGCCCGCAGGTACCGCATGCCGGTGGCCGGCTTCGACAGGCCGAGCGTCTCGGCCGCCTCCGCAGTCGAGAGGTGCTCGAAATGTCGCAGGAGCACGATCTGGCGATCATCCGGCTCGAGCTCTTCCACCGCAGCGGCGAACCGCCGCTCCAGCTCGTTCCAGGTGGCTGCCGCGGCCGGCGTCAGCTCCCGGCCGGGGAGCTGGCCGATGAGGTCGGCCTGGGAATGGTCCTGCCCCGCCGGCAGGTTCAGCGACACTTCGCGGTCGAGGCTGCGGGTCGACGCCACGCGGTGACGGCGGTGGGCGTCGATGAGCCGGTCCCGCGCCATGGACCGCAGCCACAGCTGGAACGGCATGGTCGGATTGGCGAGGTAGTCGGCCAGGCGGCGATTGGCCTCGATGAGCACGTCCTGCACGATGTCACTGGCATCGACCCGCCGCTGCACGACGCGGTCCATGCGGCGGTCGATCATCCTGCGGATGGCGGCGCGGTGCCGTGCCAGCAGTCCTTCGATCGCCGCGTTGTCACCCTGCCGAACGCGGTCGAGCAGCACCAGCGTGACCTGCGCGTCCGGGGCAGAACCCGGCCGCGCGTCCGCAGTCGCAGCAGCCCCATCGCCCGCCGTGACGGGCTGCTTGACGGCGAGTTTGCCGACTGGATCGGGCGTGCGGGTCATGTGAGTCCTGTGCCCTCCTCGAGCCTGCTTTCAATAGTACCAAGGTGTCGCGGGAAAGGCGTGGACCGACCGGTGATGACGGCTGTGCACGACTTTTCGTGGCGCCGCCGCGGAGCCTGGAGAAAAGCGTGCCCGACGGGCCCCGGAATTTTTGACCGCGGTCTGAACGTGTTCCATAATCGCGAGCGGTCAACGGAGCGACCGCATGCCTGCCGCCACGGGATGCGGCATTCGCGAACGGATTGCACCCAGTGATCGTCGCCCTTCCCTCGGCGTGCGGCAGTCAGCGGCTCTGGCCGCTGTGTTTCCGCTCACTGGCCCGGGTGTCTCTCTTCAGGGCGGCGTGCCTCGCGCTGGCCTGCTTCGCCGGGCCGCTGCCGGCGGTCGCCGCCGAGAACGTCCCGCAGATCCGGCAGATCCCGCACGACCTGCCCGCGCAGGACGACCTCCTCGCCCGGTCGTCGCAGCTGGCGAGCGAGCGCCGGTGGTCGGACGTCGTCGCCATCTGCGAGACCGCCGCCCGCAAGGGCACGCTCGTTCCGGAGGTGCAGCACCGCTACGACCTCGCCAAGATCCACTGCGATCTCGGCAGGCGGCACTGCGAGCGCGCCTTCCGCGAGCAGCTCGCGAAGCTCGCCGAGACCGACGCCCGCCGGCTCTACGCCGAGGTGCTCGCGCGGATCTCGTCCCATCACGTCGAGGCCCCGCAGTACGCCCGCCTCGTCGCCCGTGGCTGCCTGGCGATGGACGTCGCGATCGACGACCCGGCATTCGCGTCGCTCTATGTCACCGAGGCCACGGCCGACCGCCGGGCGCTCTACCGCGACCAGGTCGCGCGGATCACCGCGGGCCGCACGGTGACGTCGCAGGTCGAGGCCGAGACGCTGGCGGCGTGGGTGGCCCGGGCCGGCCACGCGTCGCTGGGGATTCCGCCCGCCGTGACGCTCATGGAGATGACAGCCGCCGCCGTCGGCAGCCTCGATGAGTATTCGGCCTTCCTCACCAACGGACAGCTCGACGATCTGTACGCCCAGATCGAGGGGAATTTCGTGGGGCTCGGGGTCGAGCTGAAGAGCGCCGAGGACGGGCTGCTCGTGGTGCACGTGATTCCGGCGAGCCCGGCCGACCGGGCGGGCATCCGGGCAGGCGACCATCTGGTGGCCGTCGGCGGCCGCCCGATCGGCGGCATGAACGTCGACGAGGCCGCCCAGCTGCTCCAGGGCCCCGAGGGATCGCTCGTGACCCTGGCGATCCTGCGGGCACCGGCCCCGGCGCGGGCCGTGACGGTGCGGCGGGAGCATGTCGAGGTGCCGAGCGTGGAGGGCGTGCGGCTGCTCGACCCGGCTGCGGGCGTCGGCTACCTGAAGATCAGCTCCTTCCAGAAGACCACGGCTGCGGACCTGGAAGCATCGTTGCGGCGGCTCGACATGGCAGGCATGCGGTCGCTCGTCATCGACCTGCGGGGCAATCCCGGCGGGCTGCTCTCGGCCGCGGTGGATGCGGCCGACCTCTTCCTGGAGCGCGGACTGGTCGTCGCCACCCGGGGCCGCAGCCCGGAGGAGGACTTCAACTACTCGGCCAGCCGTCCCGGCACCTGGCGGATGCCGCTGGTGGTGGTGATCGACGGCGAATCGGCGAGCTCCAGCGAGATTTTCGCGGGAGCCATGCGGGATCACGGCCGGGCCACGATCGTGGGCGCCCGCAGCTACGGCAAGGGCTCGATCCAGGGCATCTTCCCGCTGGAGGTGGCCGGCGTCGGCCTGCGGCTGACGACGGCGAAGTTCTTCTCGCCGAAGGGCCTGCCCTACAGCCGCGTGGGCGTCGAGCCCGATCTGAAGGTGCAGACCGTCGCTCGGCCCGCGGACGGCGGCTTCGTGGCCCAGGCCGAAGACGCCTTCCTCGACGCGGCGCTCGATGTCGCCCGTCGGTCGACGGCAGTCCGCCCGGCGGCCAAGCCGGCGAGCCGGTCGACGGTCGCCAGGTAGTCGCGGCGGCGGCCGCCGGCTGCCGGTGCGCGTGGTCGCGGGAGGGCCTGTGCGCCCGGCCGGGCTACTTGAACTGGCAAGGTCGCGCCGCTAGTCTGCGGCTGGTTCCTGGAAGCCCGGCGGGCCGTGGTTTCTTCTTCTGGCGGCGGCCCGGGGGCGTCTGCTTTTTCGTCATTCCGGTGCGCGCCCGCGGCGGCCGCCCACCCTCTCCACACGAAGCCCTCTGCACAAGAAAGAAGAAGGACCTCGCCATGACCAGTGCCCGCGCCAACGCCATCACCGCGATCAACACCTACAAGTCGAACGGGCAGGCCTGGAACTTCCGCGAGACGCCCACGAGCGAGATCTTCGGCGCCAACGTCTTCGGCGACTCGGTGATGAAGGACCGGCTGCCGAAGAGCGTCTACAAGGCGCTGCAGGCCACGATCAAGCAGGGCAAGCCGCTCGACCCGGGCATCGCCGACGCGGTCGCGCTGGCCATGAAGGACTGGGCGATCGAGAAGGGTGCCACGCACTACGCCCACGTCTTCTATCCGCTGACGGGCATCACCGCCGAGAAGCACGACAGCTTCCTCACGCCGACCGGCGACGGCAACGCGATGGCCGAGTTTTCCGGGAAGGAATTGATCCAGGGCGAGCCCGACGCCTCGAGCTTCCCGTCGGGCGGCCTGCGGGCGACGTTCGAGGCCCGCGGCTACACCGCCTGGGATCCGACGAGCCCCGCCTACATCCTCGACAACCCCAACGGCACGACCCTCTGCATCCCCACGGCGTTCTGCTCCTGGACCGGCGAGGCGCTCGACAAGAAGACCCCGCTGCTGCGGTCGATGCAGGCGGTCGACAAGCAGGCCCGCCGCGTGCTGTCGCTGTTCGGCCATAAGGACATCGGCCAGGTCGCCGCGTCGGCCGGCCCCGAGCAGGAATATTTCCTCATCGATCGCAACTTCTTCTTCGCCCGCCCGGACCTCGTGGTCACGGGCCGCACGCTCTTCGGTGCCAAGCCCCCGAAGGGGCAGGAGTTCGAGGATCAGTACTTCGGCGCCATCCCCGAGCGGGTGCTGGCCTGCATGCTCGAGGGGGAACGTGAGCTGTTCAAGCTGGGCGTGCCGGTGAAGACGCGGCACAACGAGGTGGCTCCGAGCCAGTACGAGATCGCGCCGATCTATGAAAACGCCAACATCGCCACCGACCACCAGCAGACCATCATGCAGACGCTGACGCGTGTGGCGCAGAAGTACGGCATGGCCTGCCTGCTGCACGAGAAGCCGTTCGCCGGCATCAACGGCTCCGGCAAGCACGTCAACTGGTCGATCGGCTGCAGGCTCGGCAACCTGCTCGAGCCGGGCGAGACGCCCCATGCCAACATGCAGTTCCTCGTGTTCTGCGCGGCGGTGATCCGGGCCGTCCATCTGCACGGCGACCTGCTCCGTGCCGTCGTCGCCGCCAGCGGCAACGACCACCGGCTCGGCGCCAACGAGGCCCCGCCGGCGATCATCTCGATCTTCCTCGGCGACCAGCTCGCCGACGTCTTCGAGCAGATCGAGAAGGGGAAGGCCACGAGCTCCAAGTCGACCGGCACGCTGACCGTCGGCGTCGACACGCTGCCCCCGCTGCCCAAGCACGCGGGCGACCGCAATCGCACCAGCCCCTTCGCCTTCACCGGCAACAAGTTCGAGTTCCGCGCCGTCGGCTCGAGCCAGTCGATCGCCGGGCCGCTCGTCGCGCTCAACACCATCATGGCGGAGAGCCTCGACTACATCGCCACGGAGCTCGAGAAGGCGACCGGCGGCGACACCGGGAAGCTCGCCGGTGCCGTGGAGAAGCTCCTGCAGAAGATCATCTCGGAGCACAAGGCGGTGATCTTCAACGGCAACGGCTACTCCGAGGAGTGGCACGCGGAGGCCAAGAAGCGCGGGCTGCCGAACCTCAAGGCCACGCCCGAGGCCCTCGACGTGCTGGTCGCGCCGAAGAACATCGCGCTCTTCGAGAAGTACGGCGTGCTCTCGGAGCGCGAGGTCCGCAGCCGCTACGACATCTACATGGAGCGGTACTGCAAGGACATCAACACCGAGGGCCAAGCGGCCCTGCAGATCGCCAAGACGATGATCCTGCCGGCCGGCTACCGCTACCAGGGCGAGCTCGTCGACATCGCCACCAAGCTCAAGGGTCTCGGCCAGCCGCCGCACGTGGGCACGCTGGATAAGCTCACCAAGCTCGTCGGCGCGATCGAGCAGCGGATCGAGGCGCTCGAGAAGGCGCTCGGCCACCATGGCGGCGGCGACCTGCGAGCCGAGGTGAAGCACTTCCACGACGACGTGATCCCTGCGATGGTCTCCTTGCGGGAGACGGCCGATCAGATCGAGGTCATTCTCCCCGACGATCTGTGGCCGCTGCCGACCTACCGCGAGATGCTGTTCATCAAGTGAGCCAGCCGGAAGCGTCGCGTGAGAGCCTGGGCCGATCGATCGCCGAAGAATGCGATCGGCTCGGACTGTCCGTGCCGCCGCAGGCCGTGGCGGGGCTGGCCGCGTATGCGGCCAGCCTCTGGGGGTGGAACGAGCGGCTGAACCTGACGCGGCACACCGACGTGGAGAAGTTCGTCTCCCGGGACGTGGCCGACGCCGTGGCGATCGCGCCGCACCTGGCTGCCGGAGAGCACATCCTCGACGTCGGCACAGGCGGCGGCGTGCCTGGCGTGCCGCTGGCGATCCTGCGGCCCGACCTCCGCGCGGAGCTGTGCGACAGCGTCGCCAAGCGGGCCCGCGCCGTGCGGGCGATCGTCGGGGAGATCGGCCTAACGATCCCGGTGCACGAATCGGCGGCGCAGCCGCTGGTCGTGGCGGCAGCGGATGCGGGGCCGCGGGGCCGGTTCGACGTGCTCGTGGTGCGGGCGGTCGCGCCCCTGCTGAAGCTCCTCGGCTGGTTCGAGCCGCTGGCCGAGCGGTACGGCCGGATGCTCGTGATCAAGGGGCCGCGGTGGGAGGAGGAGAAGGGCGAGGCCCGGCACCGGGGGCTCGTCAAGAAGGTCACCGTGCGCCGGATCGCCGCCTGGCCGATCCGTGGCAGCGACAACGAGAGCGTGCTGCTCGAGGTGCGGCGGCGGGAGCCTCCCGCGTCGGCCTGAGTGGGGGCGGCCGCCGGCCATCCGGCGGGTGACGGCAGGGGAGTGCCGGGCCGCTACAGGTTCATGCCGAGAAAGCCGCCGCCCGCGTCACAGGCGGCCTGCTCGCGATCGATCCGCTCCTGCGTGCGGGCCAGGTCGCCGGCGGAGATGTAGCGGTCGAACTCCGCCTCCATGGCGTGCTTCACCGACAGCGTGAGCCACTGCACCGCGGGCTGCGTCAGCCAGTCGCAGGTTTCGCGGTCGAGCCTGACCGTGAGCTCGCTGCCGACGGTGCGGGAGTCTGCGTCGTCGGTGAGGATGGTGCCCTCGACCGCGAATCGCACCCAGCCCTGGGTGGGGTCGTTCGTGAACTGGAACGTGCAGGAGCCGTTCGTGAGATAATAGGTGTTGCGGGTGCCGTGGCGGCTCACGGCCTGCTGGAGCCGCTCGAGGCGGCTGCGGTAGGCGGGCGAGGCGTCGAGCGGCACGCTGATCGACCGCACGGTCCGCAGCGGCGTGCAGTCGAACGTGATCGCGACGGGCGGAGAGACTGAGGCGGTGGTCATGACGATGGAATTCTATCGCGCGCCGCCGGCGGAGGCAGCCCCGGCCGGCCTCCGGGCGGGCCTCCGTACCGTGGGGCTTCTGGCGGTCTGGGTGTCGGTCTGGGTGTCGGTCTGGGTGTCGGTCTGGGTATCTGGCTGGGCGTGCCCGGGGCCGTCCGCTGTCGCGGCCGAGCCCGGCCGCTACGCGGAGACCAGGCGGCTCATGGGCGTGCCCTGGACGATCACCGTCTGCGGCCCGGCCGCCGACGTGGCGGCGGCGGCGATCGCCGCCGGTTTCTCCGAGGTGGAAAGGCTGGAGCGCATCCTCTCCGACTACGAGCCCGCGAGCGAGCTCTCGAGGCTGTCGGCCCTGGCGCCGACTCTGGAGCCTGTGGAGGTGGGCGAGGATCTCTGGCGGGTTCTCTCCCGGGCGGTCGAGATCCGCGACGCCACCGACGCCGCCTTCGACCCCACGGTGGGGCCGCTGACGAGCCTGTGGCGGCAGGCCCGCCGCGCCGGACGGCTGCCCTCAGCAGAACGGCTCGCCGCGGCCCGGCAGGCCGTGGGCCCGGAATCGCTGCGGCTCCATCCTGCGGCGCGGGCCGTGTCGCTGGAGCGTCCGGGCATGCGGCTCGATCTGGGGGGCATCGGCATGGGCTACGCGGTGGATCGGGCGCTGGAGGTGATCGGTCGCCACGGGATCGCGGCCGCGATGGTCGACGCCTCGGGCGACATAGGTGTCTCGGGCCCCCCTCCCGGCAGCCCCGGCTGGAGCATCGCCATCGCGCCCTTGCGGGCTGCCCGGCCCGATGGCGACGCGGGCGAGCGGCTGATCCTGGTCCATCAGGCGGTGACCACGTCGGGCGACGCCTTCCAGGCGGTCGAGATCGCCGGCCGGCGTTACAGCCACATCGTCGATCCGCGGACGGGGCTCGGCGTGGCGGGACCGGCGGCCGTCACGGTGCTGGCCCGGGACTGCACGACGGCCGATGCGCTGGCGACCGCCGCCAGCGTCCTGGGCCCCGCTCGGGCGCGGCGGGTGATCGCGGAGGAACCCGGCTGCTCGGCCCGGTTCGTGTGGCAGGAAGATGGGCAGGTCCGGAGCGATGCGTCGCCGGGCTGGCCAACCCAGGCTTCCCAGACCTCCAGGTAGGCCGCTTCGACCGTGCCGAATGGGGCGAGTCTGTCGGTTCTTCCAAGTTTGCGGGCCGGTGTGTCGATATCTCCGGAGCCGTCGCTGCGCCTCGGCGCATGCATTGCGGGTACGGAGTCGGGGGGCACCGTGCCGGGATGGGCTGCACGTTCGTGCGGCCGGTCCCCTTGGGCGCAGCGACGGTGCTTTTGGCCGAGCGAACACACCTTCCGGCGGATGCCCCCGTGCCGCGAATCGCCCGACAGCTCTGGGTAGCCCTGACGAGCATCTCGCTGCTCGCCGGCGGATGCGCGCCGCGGCAGCCGTTCTACTTCTTCGAGGACGGCGACCTGTCGCACTACGTCGGGGCGATCCAGAAGATCGAATACCCCGACAGCTGCGAGCAGCCGCTCGACGAGGCTGCCGGCACGACGGAGCCGCTGACGCTCTCCAACGCGCGATTCGACCAGGTCTGGGAGCTGTCGCTCGAGGAGGCGATCCGGATCGCCCTGGAGAACGGCAAGGTGCTCCGCAATCTCGGCGGCCGGTTCCAGAGCTTCGGCGGCCCGCGTCCGCAGACCGGCGAGCCCGCCGTGTCGCTGCTCACCAGCCCCCAGGCCACGCCGAGCATCTACGACCCGGCGATCGCCGAGACCGACCCGTTCCGCGGCGTCGAAAGCGCCCTGGCCTTTTTCGACGCCCAGCTCTCCAGCTCGCTGACGTGGGAGCGACAGAATCGCCCGCAGAACGTCGGCGGCGTCGGCACGCTCATCTTCCAACAGCAGTTTCTCGGCGACACGGGCAACCTGACGACGAGCCTCCAGAAGCGGACCGCCACCGGTGCCACGTTCGGCTTCGCCAACACCACGCTCTACGACAACAACAACTCGCCGATCCGGCAGGGCATTCCGGATCCGACCGATCCGACCAAACGAATAATCCTGGTGCCGTCGACCTTCACGACGAACTACGACTTCACGTTCAACCAGCCGCTCCTCCAAGGGGCGGGCGTGACCTACAACCGCATCGCCGGTCCCGACCCGTTCGACAACCTCTACGGCCGGCCGCTGTTCCGGGGCGTGCTCCTGGCGCGGATCAACGCCGACATCTCGCTGGCCGACTTCGAGGCGGGCGTCCGCAACCTCGTTAGCGACACCGAGCAGTCCTACTGGGAGTGCTACTTCGCCTATCGCAACCTGGAGGCCCGCAAGGCCGGCCGCGACAGCGCGCTCGAGGCCTGGCGGAAGGTGCACGCCCTCTACGTCGAGCAGTCCCGTGGCGGCGAGGCCGACAAGGAGGCCCAGGCCCGCGAGCAGTACTTCTTCTTCCGGAGCGAAGTGGAGCAGGCCCTCACCGACGTCTACCGCTGCGAGAACCGGCTGCGGTACATGATGGGCATCAGCGCCAGCGATGGCCGGTTGATCCGGCCGTCCGACGAGCCGACCACGGCCCGGATCGCGTTCGACTGGCAGCAGGCCCTCGTCGAGGCCCTCTCCCGGTCCGCCGAGCTCCGCAAGCAGAAGTGGGTGATCAAGCAGAAGGAGCTCGAGCTCACGGCCGCCAAGAACCTCGTCCTGCCGCGGCTCGACCTGGTCGGCCGCTGGCGGTTCCTCGGCATGGGCCAGTATCTCACCGGCCCGAGCAACCGGTCGTATGAAGCCAACGGCACGGACCCGCTCTTGAACACGAATGCCTACGCCTCGCTGTGGCAGGGGCAGTTCCAGGAGTGGCAGGCCGGGGCGCAGTTCAACATGCCGCTCGGCTTCCGCCGCGAGCTGGCGACGGTCCGCAACCAGCAGCTGCAGCTGGCCCGGGAGCGGGCCCGGCTGCAGGACGAGGAGCTCGAGGCCTCCCACGCGCTTGTCGAGGCGGTGCGGAACGTCGACACGAACTTCGCCCTCGCCCAGACCAACTTCAACCGCCGCGTGGCCGCCGAGCGGCAGGTGGAGGCGGTCCAGGCCGCCTACGACGCCGGCACCGTCACCCTCGACCAGCTCCTCGACGCCCAGCGCCGGCGGGCCGAGGCGGAGAGCTCCTATGCCCGGGCGCTGGTCGACTACAACCGCTCGATCTCGCAGCTGCATTACCGCAAGGGTTCCCTGCTCGAATACAACGGCGTCTTCCTCGCGGAAGGGCCGTGGCCGGGCAAGGCCTACTTCGACGCCCACCGGCGGGCCCGGCAGCGCGACGCGAGCCTCTACCTCGACTACGGCCACTCGCGGCCCGGCGTGTTCAGCCGTGGCGCGATCACGCAGAACTTCGGCTCGATCGGCGCTGACTCCCAGGCGCGGCAGCTGCCGGCCCGGGATCCCGCCACGAAGGAGGAGGACGACCAGCAGAAGGCGCCGCCCGCGCCGGGCACGACGCCCCGGTCGGACGCACGGCCCGGCCTGCCCGAGCTCCTCCCCACGCCCCGGCCGGCCGCCGCTGCGGGCGGCTGACGGCTCGTCGACGGCCAGCGCGGCTGTACGCTCGCAGACTGTGGCACACGTCTGCCGGAGCAGGATGCGACGACCACGGACAGCCAGGGAGCCGTGGATAACGTCATCCGCCGCTGGAGGCGGCGGCAGCGAGCGTTGAAACACCGCGGCTTTTTCGCCGCTCGCCCTCGTGGAAAAAGGGCAGGGAGGGCTTTTTCCACAGCCAGCTACCGTGCGGCCGGCAGGGCTGCCGCATCGAGCGCCCGGCGGAGGGCCTCGGGGTCGCGATCCGTGATCTCGTCGAGCCGCCGTTTCGCTCCCGGCAGCGGGCAAGCGGCGAGATAGCCGGCCGCCGCCCTGCGGATGAGCGGATCATCGCGGCCGAGGGCGTCCCACAGATCGGCGACGTCGTCGACCGCGTCCCAGTCGCGGTAGCGGGCCAGGTCGATCGCCGCGTCGGCCGCCACGGCCGGGCGCGCGAGCAACAGCCGCGTCGCGGTGACGATCCGCGGCCGCGGGATTGTGTCGACGAGGCTCTCGCCGGCGAACCGCAGGGCGGCCAGCAGGTGCCGCTGGTCGAGCGGCCGCGCCGCCGGGCCGAAGAGGCCGCGATCTCGGAGCGAGTCGAGGCCGGCCTCCCCCTCGGCGACGAGGAGTCCAGCGAGGATCCCGTCGAACCCGGCCCTGAAGTCGTCGCCGGGCGCGTCGAGGGCGCGGATCAGAGCGGCGGTGCAGTCGCGGACGACGGCCGGGTCGCCTGTGGCGCGGGCCGCCACGCCGAGCAGGAGTCCGTAGAGACCTCGCCGCCGCTGGTCGATGCCGGGATCGGCCAGCCACGCCCGCAGGGCAGGCACGTCGAACGCGTCCGCGGCGGCCCGCACGTCGGCGAACGGGGCGAGCCCGAATTCCGTGAACGCGTCGGCGGCGATCGCCGGCTCGGGGTGCTCGAGCCGGGCGGCGAACCAACGCAGCCGCTCCGCGGCCGGCAGCGTGACGCCTGGGGCCGCGACCGCGTATCCCAGGAGCGTTTCGTCGGCGGCGATCGCCGACCAGCGCAAGGGGGCCGAAGGCGGGTCGTCGGCCGCTGCGAAGAGCATGGCCGTTCCGGTCAGCGGCGCGGTCACGCGGGCCTGCGCCGCGGCGCCCGGCTGCGCCGCTGCGGCACGCCTGCGGAGCACCTGATCGATCCGGAACGTCTGGGCCGGCAGGCCCGCGGCATCGGTCACGGCGGCGTCGGTCGCCTCTCCCACGGCCACCACGGCCGCCGCGTCGCGCCGCTGCGCGAGCGACTGGCCCACCACGCCGCAGAACGGGCAGGCATCCGCGATCGTCGCGGCGAGGCAGGCGGCCGCCGCGACGGCGAAGCGCATGCCACTGGCGAGTCGTCGCGTGCCGGGGCCGCCGATCATGCCGTCACCAGCGGTTCATTCATCGAGCATGCCGGCACGCTGTGCCTGCATTCTGGCCCGCCAATAGGGGATGTTGCACAGCAAGAGCCTGCCTGTGCCCTCGTAGACATAGGCCCGCGTCTGGCCCGACAGCACGGAGCTCAGGAACGACTTTGCCGGCCGCCGCATGGAGAGGGAAATGCCCTGCGTCCGGGCGACGACGAAGGGGCCGTCGACGACGAATCGTTCGTCGTCCAGCTCCACTTCCTGCACCGGTCCGTCGACGCACAGCACCGCCCGTCCCTTTCCCTTCAGCGTCGTCTTGTACCAGAAGACCCCCTGGCCGGCGAGCAGGGAGGTGACCAGCCGCTCGCGGTGAATCGCCAGCCTGACGTTCGCGTCGCTCGCCCAGAAGCACTTCGTGTCGAGGATCCAGCGATCATCCGCCTGGATCTTGAGCAGATGGAATCCGCCCAGCTTCGCATCGAGGTGGACGGTACCGGTGCCGCGGTACCTCGGGCGCAGGAGCGATTCATCGGAGAAGAGCGACACCCAGATCGCCTGCGGCGTCGGCCACGGGACGTCCATCGTGATCGCACCCTGCATGTGGTTGAGCGCCCCCCGCTCGGTCCGCACATCGTCGCCGTCCAGGTGCACCTTCACCCAGCGCATGCCTTCGCGGTGCTCCACCTCAAAGGTCGCCATCGATCGACACCTCCTGGCCGCGGGTGACGCCGCCGTCCGTCCAGTCGCACTTCCATCCCGGGAAGGCGACCTGCGGGTAGGGGTCGGGGTCGATCGGCGCCGCCGAGGCGTGCACGATGTCGAACTGCCGGTCGGGGCGGATCCTGCCCACCCGGAAATACTTCGTGCAGTGCTGGGTCTTCGGGTCGAGCCGGATGGGGCCGCCGGGGCCGGCGAACTCCAGGCCGTCGCGGAACGCCTGCCGCACGGCATCCGTCTCGAACGACCCCGCCTTCTCGACCGCCGCCTTCCAGAGGTGCACGAGGCACCAGTCGGGCTCCATCGGGTCGTCCGTGACGCGGTTGCGGCCGAACTCGCTGCGAAAGCCGTCGACCCATTGCCGGTTGGCGTCGGTGTCGAGGCTCTGGAAATAGCACGACGCGGCGTAGTGACCCTGCGCCTGCTCCGGCAGCAGGCTGCGGAGTTCGTCTTCGCCGATGCTGGTCGCCACGACGGGCAGCTTGTCGGGATCGATCCGGGCCTCGGCCAGCGCAGCGAAGAGGCCCAGGTTGCTGTCGCCGTTGACGGTGCTCAGCACGCAATCGGCCTTGGAGAACAGGATCTGCTGGACCACCGTCGAGAAATCCCGCTGCCCCATGGGCACGTAGACCTCGCCGCTCGGCCGCATTTCCATCGCGTCGAGGTGCCGCCGGACGATGTAATTGGCGGTCCGGGGAAAGACGGAGTCGGAGCCGAGCAGGAAGACCTTCTTCTTCGAGCCGCCCTCCGGGCTCATCAGCCAGTCGATCGCCGGCAGCACCTGCTGGTTGGGGAGGCTGCCGCCGTAGACGACGTAGGGGGACGACTCGTTCCCCTCGTACTGCACCGGGTAGAAGAGGAGCTTGCGGTGCTCCTCGAAGAGCGGCAGCACCGCCTTGCGGCTGGTACTCGTCCAGCAGCCGAATGCGGCGACCACGCCCTCGTCGAGCAACTCTCTGGCGCGCCGGACGAAGATCTCGGGACGGGAGCGGGTGTCGGGCGCACGGGCGACGAGCTGCCGCCCCAGGAGCCCACCTGCCGCGTTGATGCGTTCGAAGGCGTGCAGTTCGATGTCGCGCAGCGACGTCTCGCTGATCGCCATGGTGCCGGTCTGGGAGTGCAGCAGGCCCACGGGCACGGCGGCGGCGCGATGGGGGACGCCCGTCAAGCAGCCCGTGAAGAGCCCCGGGGCGAGCACGCGGGCGGCGGCCAGCGTGGCGGCCGCGGACCGCGAGAGCGCCTGCCGCCGCGTGACGGCTGGCCCTGAACGGATCATCGGAGCGGCTGGCGCATGTTTCCTAGTCATCGTTCATCCGCCGGTAGAGGACCTCGAAGGGCTCGGCCGAGATGCTCACGTCTCCCCGGAACGGCTGGTTCATGTCGATGATCAGGTACATCATCGTGCCCAGATAGGCGGCCAAGATCCCGCCGAGCACGATGTGCGAGATGAGCTTCATGTTGAACATCCAGCAGAGCATGATGTTGAAGACGGCCCCCAGGATCATCACGTACCACATCGACGCGGGTAGGGCGGACTTCACGGAATACAGCCGCATGCGTCGGCATTCGAGGAAGTGGTTGAGCTGTCGCAGCGCCTCGGCGTGGAGGATCTCCTGGGCCGGCGTCCCGGGCTGGAAGTCGAGCAGTCGGTCGTGGAACGCTTCGGCACGGATGGTGCCCTCCTCGGGCACGATGCCCTGCTGCTGGAGCGGCCAGGCGTACTTGATCACGTACCGCGTGTAGTCGCGGAGCATCCAGCGCAGGTTCTGCCCGTGGGGCTCCGGGTAGCGGGAGACGTCCTCGTAGAGCGCAGACAGAGCCGCGGCCTCACGGGTGACGTTCGCGCCGGCCTCCGCGACGCCCTGGTATGCCGTGACCGCGATCAGGCCGAGCAGCAGGCCGTAGAACACGCAGAAGCAGGAGAGGATGTAGCCGACGATATCGTTGGCTCCCGGCGTGTTCTTGATGAACTGCCGCAGGATCGGCCGCACGAGGATCGCGCCGGCCCAGTAGACGCCGACGAACAGCGCGATGACGAGGAGCGCCAGCTCGTTCGGCGGGATGTCGTAAATCCAGAAGAAGTCGTGGCTGAAGTCGTGGCTCATGGTCGCCTGCCTCGGCTGGCCGCTCCGGGGCGCCACCCCACGGGAGGGGGCGGCCGCGGTTTTTGGGCTGCCGGGCCGATACTACCAACGCCCCGGGGTCACTGCACGTTTTCGCCGTCCAGTGCATAGATCGCGAGATGGCGGCCGTCCGGCCCCCGCAGTTCCTCGACGCGGAACGTGCCGGCCACGGCCACGGGGCGGATCGAGAAGTCGGCCGTCCTGCCCGGCACCATTCGCACCACGACGCAGTCGTGCAGGGCGGCGCCGGGGCCGAAGCAGCACTCCATGTTGTCGCGCACCAATACGAACTGCGTGAGGCCTGTCTGCTGGAAGCTCGGCAGGATGTAGCCGCGGATCCGCACGCGGGTGTTCTCCAGCGACGTCACCCGCGCGGGCAGCAGGTCCCGCGTGAACGGGTCTCCCTTGTGCATCTCGAGCTTGACGTCGTCAAAGGAGATGTCGCGCACGCTGGTCGAGCGGGCCGCCGGGGCGGTGGTGGCGGCCGGCTTCGGCGCGGCCACGGCTGGCGCGGAGGACTCCGACGGGGCACGCGTCGCGGGCCGTGGCTCAGCTGGCTGCGTCTTCGCTGGCTGCGTCTTCACTGGAACGGCCGGCGCACCACAGCCGACGATGCAGCCGCCGGCGATCAGCAGGAGCGCCCGGCCGCGGTATGCACGGGCGGCGGGACCTCGGGAAGCAATGGCTCGGGCGCTAGCGGACAAAAGCGGCCTCGAGGTGATAGAGCACGCCGCCGTCGAGCCCCGGGGAGATCGTGGGACGGACGACGAATTTCCCGGCGATCTTCGTGAGCCGCGGCGAGAAGTCGATGCCCTTGGGGTGGGCGGGATCGTCGAGCTGCACGAGCACGCGATCGGTGATCTTGGGATTGCCGCCGAAGCAGCAGTCGCCCTGGTCCCGCACGAGCAGGAACTGCGTGATCCCGTGCTGCTGCTTGCCGGGATACATGTAGCCCTTGAGCAGCACGCTGCGACCGTCGAGTTCCCGGGCCGTATCGGGGATGGCGTCGGCCGGGTCCCCGGCCAGCGGCTGCAGGAGCCCGTAATCGATCCGCGCGTAGCCCTCGGGAAGCTCGCGGGCGTAGCGGAGCGAAACGGTGCCGAGCCCCGCCACGAGCGACACCGCCGACACCGCGATTGCCGCGATCGCGAGACCGCGGCCGATGAGCTCGTCGGGCCGGCTGGCGATCGTCCGCAGCGCCACCAGCCCGAGCACGACGCCGAGCAGCGGCACCGCCGCCAGGGCGAAGTCGATGAAGGCCAGCGGGGAGAGCAGGGCCGCTGCGGCGGCCGCGATCGCCGCCCCGGCGACCGCGCGGTAGCGGTCCTCGGGAGCCTCGCCGGGCGCATCGTGGACGGGATCGGAGAGTCCTGCGGCCATGCGAGAAGTCCCTGTGTCCACCGCAGGCTCCTAGCGGCCCGACGAGCCCGCGCCACCCGCCCGCAGGGCCGCGCGGGAACACAGCCCGATCGCGAGGACGATCGCCGCCCAGATGGCCCACCTGATGCCGCTCGCTCCGCGTGGCTCCGCCGGGGCGGCCTTCGCGGTGGCCGCAGGCCGCGACGGGTCGATGCCCGGGGTCTCGTCGGTCGCCTCCTCGTCGGCGAGTACCGCGGGGATTCTCGCCGCGACGGCCATTTCCTCCGGCGTTGCCGCGGGGGGAGTGCCCGGGGCCGCGGCGGGCGGCACCGCTGCCGGATCGCCGGGGTCTGCGTCCTGCGGTGCGGCCGCCGTGGTGCCGGCGGGTTTGGGACCGATCGCCCCGGAGAATGCCGCCAGGGTCGCTGCGCGGCGAACCGCCTCGGGGTCGACCTTCTCCAGCTTCGTGATCGCCGCCGCCGCCGCCGGCAGCGGGCAGGCCCGCAGGTAGTTCACGATCGGCTCGCGGACGAAGATGTTGTCGGCCTCGGCCTTCTCGAAGAGCTCGACGAGCCGGTCGATCACCGACCAGTCCTGCCAGCGTGCCAGGTCCGCGATCACGAGGTCGGCGAGCTTCGGCTCGGCCAGCAACAGCCGCAGCGACCGGAGCACGCGGTCGCGTGGCACGCTGTCCGACTCCTCGCCGAGGAACCGCAGCGCCATCACCGCCGCGTAGGTCTCCGTGAACGGGACGTCCCGGCCGCGCCGGTCGAGGAACAGCTCGTCGACGAGGTCGAGGCCCTCGGGCCCGCGGAGCGTCACGTAGCAGGCGATGAGCGCGTCGAGGCCGCTGCGGACCTCGTTCTTCTCCGGCCCGGGATCGGTGTTGGCCAGGATCCTGCCGATGCGGTCGGCGTCGGCCTTGGTGCCGCAGGCCCCGAGCATCGTGGCGTAGAGCCTGCGCCGGTTCGCCTGCACCTTCGGGTTCTCGATCCAGGCCAGGAGCTGCGAGGGATCCATGCGGTCGGCGAGCCCGCGGACGTCGGTGTAGGGCGCGACGGCGAACTCGTCGTAGGCGTCCCGGGCGAGCGTCTCGTCGGGATCCTCGAGGTGCTTCTGGAAGAAGGCCAGGCGGTCGGGCCCCTTCTCGGGAAGCGGCCCGAGCTTCCTGAGATACTCGACGGCGCGGTCGCTCACCGGGATCGGGCTCGACCAGATGAGCTTCGGCGGCTCGATGCCCAGGAGCAGGAAGAGCGAGCCGACGGGCTTGTTCTCCAGGAGGATCGTCTCGATCGGCGGGCCGTCGGCCGTATGGCCGGCCTCGGCGACCAGGTCTGCACCTTTAAGAACCTCGACCACGGCGAACTTGCCCTTCGGCAACGGCCCCTCCGCCCGCGGCGACAGCGAGCCGGCCGGCGGCTGCTCGACGAGCCTGCCGATGACGGCCGTCTGGCTCTGGGCAATCTCCTGCGCGAACGTGAGCGACACGGCCGAGCAGAACGGACAGGCCGCCAGCGGCTCCATCCGCCCGGCCGCGATCGCCGCGACGGTCGCCACCGTGAGCACGGCCCGGAACCGGAAGGAGAGCGGCGGCAGGCGGCGGCGTGGCAGCTGTGTGTGCATGCCGGCATTGTAGCGGCTGGCACGCCGGCGTTCGCGACGGCTCACGACCCGCCCTGGAGCCACTTGGCGACGTCGGTCCTGTAGGCCACCACGGCCGGGAGGAGGGCGGCGAGAATCGCCAGTGCCACGAGGAACGGCACGAGGAGCAGCTCGGCCCCCGGCGCCGCAGAGAGCACGCTGGCCGAGACGCCGGCGTTGGTCGTGATCAGCGGCGAGATAGCTCCCACGAGCAGGTGCCCGAGCAGCCATCCGGCGAGGCCGCCCCCCACCGCCAGGAGCACCGCCTCGATGAGCACCACGGCGAGCACGTGCGACCGCCGGGCACCGAGCGCCCGCATGATGGCCACGTCCCGACTGCGCTCCAGCGACGAGCCCACCATGCTCACGAGGATGCCGATCGCCGAGACCACGACGACCAGCGCCGTCACCAGCAGCAGCAGGAGCTCCATCGGCCGCACGAAGAGATCCAGCAACTGGCGGATCTCGCGGACGGGTTCCGCGGCCTGGCCGTCGCGGCCCTCGTTGATGGCGGTCCGCAGGCCCATGGCGGTGAGCTCCGCGGGCAGGTCGGGCATGCCGGGCATCCCCGGCAGCGACGCCGTCTCCACGAGGATCGCCGTGACCTCGCGCTGCGCGAACGGCAGCGGCACGTGTCCCGAGGCGGACGGCTGCCCGCCTGCGGCCGGCGTCGGAGCGTCCTCCGCCCCTTCCACCGGCTTCGCGTGGCCATCCTGCAGGTAGAAGCCCTCCATGTTCACGAAGACGCCGCGGTCGACGGGCGTGTCGGTGCGGGCCAGGATCCCGATGACGGTGAAGGGGTCGTGCACCTTGCCGTCGTCGGCGCCGTGGGTGGGCGCGAAGGAGTCGCCGGCCCGCAGGCCCAGCCGCGCCGCCACGGTCGCGCCGAGCACGCCGCCGAAGAACTCGTCGTCGCGGAAGTTGCGGCCCGCTGAGAACGCGAACGGCCGTCCGTCGCCGACGGTGAGCCGGTCGAAGTAGGAGGCGTTGGTGCCGATCACGCGGAAGCCGCGGAAATAGTCCCCCATGCAGATCGGCACGGCCGTCTTCGTGCTGGAGGCGTAGGTGCCGTCGGTGCCGTCGGGCCGTGCCGCCGCCGGCAGGAACTGCTGGTAGAAGTCCCAGGAGATGTTCTCGATCGGCTTGCTGATCAGGTAGACGCTGTTGAGGACCAGCTGCAGCGGGCTCCCCTTCGCCCCGATGATCATGTTGTAGCCAAGGCCCGAGCCCGACTCGAAGGCCTGCTTGACGATGCCGGCCGTGACGAGCGTGGCCACGACGAGCGCGACGCCCAGCGCCAGCGAGAGCGCGGTCAGCCCGCTGGTAAGCAGACGCTGCCGGATGTTGCGCCAGGCGATGCCGAGGAGGGTCATGGGAGGACTGGAATGGCGGGGTGGGTGTGGTTGATCTGGGTGTGGTTTATGTGTGGTTTATCAAGGTGACGACCTGGCGCCGCTTCGTTTCGAGGTCACTGAAAACGGTTCGCATCTGCTCGACGAGGGGTGGTCCGGGGTGGCCCATGCCCCATCGCCGGACGTTCACTCCGGCCCTCCGGGCCTGCGATCTCTCGAAGCCGTCTGCGCTCCGCCATCCATGGCTCCGCTGGCCGCCTACGCCGGCTCTCGGGGCATGGGCCACCCCTGCCTTGATGGTCGTATCTTGATGGTCGTATCAGGTATCTCCGATGCGTATCTCCGATGCGCGAGGTTCACATGGTATCCGTGTACGAGCCGTATCAGACTCTGGCGGCGCGGTTGAAGTCCTCCAGCCGTACCCGCCGCGGAAACTGGCCCGCGACGTCGTCGTCGTGCGTGACGACCAGCAGCGCCACCCCCTGCTCCGTGCAGGTGTTCCGCAGCAGGTCGATCACCTGCTGCTGGTGGGCCGGGTCGATGCTCGCGGTCGGCTCGTCGGCGAGGACCGCCCGCGGGCTGTTGGCCAGGGCCCGCGCCACGGCCACCCGCTGTTGCTGGCCCACGCTCAGGGCCGCCGGCTTGTGGTCGAGCCTGTGGCCCAGGCCGACGGCCTCGAGCAGCCGCTCCGCCCGCCGGCGGTCGGGGCGGCCGGAGCCGAACGACATCGCCACGAGCACGTTCTCGAGGGCCGTGAATCCCGGCAGCAGGTTGAACTGTTGGAACACCAGCCCCAGCTTGTCGGCCCGCACGCGATCGCGGCGCGGCTCGTCGAGGCGGGTGACGTCGATCCCGTCGATGAGCACGCGGCCGGAGTCCGGCCGCATGATGCCCGACACGACGTTCAGGAGTGTCGACTTGCCCGACCCGCTGCGTCCCTCCAGCGCGCAGTGCTCGCCGGCGGCCAGGCTGAAGGCCGGGACGTCGAGGATGTCGACCCGCTCGCCTCCCGGCATGGCGAATGACTTGCGGACGTCGACGAGTTCGATGACGGGGGCGGGCATCACGACTGGGGCCGCGGGGTGCGAATCACAGCGTGCATCGTAGCCCACGCCGGCCGCTCGCAGTCAAAACCGGCTTTTCCGACCGATGTTTGAGCGGCCGTGGCTGGGCGGTGTATATTCCGCCGCCCGGAGCGTCGGTCGCGCGTCCGCCCGTCGCGGGGGTCGTCTCGCCCCGGGCCGCACCGCACGTCCGTATTCACGCAGCAGACACACGCCCCAGCTTTACTCCCCAGAGTTACTCCCCAGGAGATTCCCCGTGGCCATTCGCGTCGGCATCAACGGTTTCGGTCGCATCGGTCGCCTCACCTACCGGGCCATCTACGAGAAGTACGGCCTCAACGGCGACGTGCAGGTGGTGGCGCTCAACGACCTGACGGACGCGAAGACCAATGCCCACCTCCTGGAGTTCGACTCCAACTACGGACCCTTCAAGGGCAAGGTCGGCTACGAGGGCAACGACCTCGTCGTCGACGGCCACAAGATCCACGTGTTCGCCGAGAAGGACCCCGGGGCGATCCCGTGGGGCTCGCAGGGCGTGCAGATCGTCGTGGAGGCCACGGGCTTCTTCACCGATGCCACGAAGGCGGTCGCCCACAAGCGCGACAGCGTCAAGAAGGTGGTGATCTCGGCGCCCGCGAAGAACGAGGACCTGACGCTCGTCCTCGGCGTCAACGACACGATGTACGACCCCAAGAAGCACCACGTGATCTCGAACGCATCCTGCACGACCAACGGGCTGGCGCCCGTCGCCAAGGTGCTGCACGAGACCTTCGGCATCGATCGGGGCCTGCTGACCACCGTGCATGCCTACACGAACTCCCAGAAGACGGTCGACACCGCCGCGAAGGACCTGCGCGACGCGCGGGCCGCGGCGCTGAACATCGTGCCGAGCAGCACCGGTGCCGCGAGGGCTGTGGGCCTCGTGATCCCGGAGCTCCAGGGGAAGTTCACCGGGATGGCGTTCCGCGTGCCGGTGTCCACCGTGAGCGTCGTCGACTTCACGGCGCTGCTCAACAAGGAGGCTTCGCCCGCCGACATCAACGCCGCCATGAAGAAGGCGGCCGAGGGGCCGCTCAAGGGCATCCTGCGCTACACCGACAAGGAACTGGTCTCGACCGACCTCAAGGGGGATCCGCACAGCTCCATCTTCTCGGCCGTCGACACGATCGGCCTGGGCAACTTCGTCAAGGTAGTCAGCTGGTACGACAACGAGTGGGGCTACTCCAACCGCGTCGCCGACCTCCTGAACTTCCTCGAGGACAAGGGGCTCTAGACGCATTCGGAATACCTGGAGCGACGACTTGGCTAACCTGGGAACGGAGGCGAAGGGGGTCGGCGAACGCTCGAGGAGCATTGGGCCGCCCCGGCCCACGCGACGAGACTTTTGCCGCCTCCGAGCCGGTGCTACACGTACGTCGAATGCGATCTAGACAGGGGTCTCTCACTGGCTTTTGGAAAAAGCCTTCCACGGCCTGCGAGGACGCCTTGCGAGGCGCATCCGGGTTCACGCATCTGGCCCGGGATTCGGGGCCGGACGCCCCGATCAACCGACCTGGATGATGCCGGACGACGAGCCGAGGGAAATCTGGCCCAGCTTGTTGGCCGCGACCACGTTCCGGAGCAGCTTCGTGCCCGCGCAGTTCCCGACCGCGTAGATGCCGAAGCCCCCGTTGGTGACCACGGTGTTGATCGACTGGTCGGTTGTTCCGCCGCAGACGGCCCGGGTGGCCCCGCTGAGCATCAGGCCGTTTTGACCGTTCGACTGGATCGCGTTGCCGGCGATCGTCGTGCCCTGGGAATTTCCCGTCACGAAGACGCCGCTGGTCTGGTTGCCATAGATCGTGTTGCCGCCCGTCGCGGAACCGACCTGGTTGTTCAGGGCGCCGCTGAGCACGATCCCCGCCGCGGCGTTCCCGGAGATCTGGTTCCCCAGGATCCTGTTGCCGCGTGATGAGATCACCGTGATCCCGGCGCCCTGGTTCCCGGAAATCCTGTTTGCCAGCGCCTGCGGCGACGCGACCGGATCCGACGGTTCTCCGCCGATCGTGGTGCTGGCCGTGCCGGCGGCGAGGAAGATACCGCCGAGGACGTTGGCCACGGTCTCCCCGAGGATGCCCGTGCCAATCGCGCTGTTGACGATGCGGTTGTTGTTCGCCCTGCCGATGATCTCGATGCCATAGCGGCCATTGCCGGAGACGTACACGTCGGCGTTTTCAGCGGGCTGGAGGCCGCCGATGGCGTTGCCGCGGGCGCGGCTGCTGATCAGGACGCCGCTGCGGGCGTTGGGGACGGCGATGTCTTTGTCGTTGGTGTCATCGGTGTCGAAATCGATGGTGGTGCCGATCGAGGCGTTCAATACCTGCACTCCGCTCGCCACGCCGGTGATCTCGATGCCATTGGCGAGATTGCCGCCGATGATGGCGCCGAACACGAGGATATTGCCGCCGGTCGCCGTGACGAGGATGCCGTCAAGGTTGTTGGGCACCGCGGTCGGGCCGAAGGCTTGCGTGCCGCTGAACAGGTTGGTGATGACCACTCCACCGGATCGGTCCCGCACCTCGATGCCATGCCGGTTGTTGCCGGAGGTGACGTTGGTGAGCGGGCCCAGCAGCAGGTTGTCGACCTCATCGGGGATGCCCGCGGCGACGGGGTTCGAACCCGCGCCGCCCACCTGCGTGTTCGTCGACCGGCCCGAAATGAGCAGGCCATCACCGCCGTTGCCCACGTCTGCCAGGTTGTTCGCACCCAGGCCCAGGAAGTTGCCCTGAACCGTGGTGTTGTTCGAGTTGGTGATCCGCAGGCCGTTGCCCGCGTTGCCGCCGATGACGTTGAAGAAGGCGAACGCGTTCTGCCGGGCGCCGCTGCCGATCAGCCGATTGCCATTGGCACCCACGATCGCCACGCCGTCCAGGCCGTTCCCCTGCGGCGCATTGCCGGATACGTCGGTGCCGATGAAGTTGCCGCTGAGGGTGGTGGCCGTGGCTCCGCCGGTGATGAGGACGCCGTTCTGCTTGTTGCCGGAGATGAGGTTGGACAGCGCCGGCCGCACGAAGCCGCCGTCCTGCGTCGGATCGTTCCCGTCCGAGACCTGGCCGCCGATGATGTTCCGGGCCGCCCGTGACGTCACCAAGACGCCGTTGAGCTTGTTGGGCTCGGCACGCAGGCCGGTCGCGTCGGTGCCGATGAAGTTCATCGCGATCCGGTTGTCGACGGAGCCGTAGATGCTGATGCCGTTGCCCCCGTTGCCGGAGATCACGTTCGACCGCCGGAAGCCCAGGTCGACCGTCGCCTGGTAGGCGTAGTTGATCAGCCCGCCGTCGTTCGCGGATCCGACGACCTGGTTGCCGTAGACCGCCATGGCGGCGGTGCCCTTCGTGGCGTCGGGGTCCGCGATGGTCGTCCATGTCGCGTCGCCGAACGTGCCGTCGGCATTGCGGCTGACGGTCACGAACGCGCCTGAGAGGTTCGAACCGGCCGCCGCTGCGAGGGAGGTCGCGCCGATCGTGTAACAGCCGGTCTCGACGCTGCTGATCGACTGGAACTGCGCGGCTGCGCCGGTGTCAGCCGGGTTGGCGAACGTCTGCCAGTTGGAGAACAGGCCGGTTTCGGAATCGTAGTCGACCAGGAAGGCCTGTCCGAGCGGGGTGCTATTGTCGCGGAAGTTGTTGGTCGCCTGCGCCGAGTAGCTGCCGCAGATCGTGTAGCTGCTGTCGCCGTTGTGCCAGATGCCGCGGACCGCCGTGCTGACGGCCCCCGGATAGGCGACATCGGTCACGTATACGGCCTGGGCGACGTCGGCGACGTCGTAGATGAATGCCCGGCTCGCGCCAGTGAACGTGGGGCTGGCGCCGTAGTCGCCCACGATCAGAGTGCCGTCCGTGCCGTATGCGGTGACGAACTTCGGGTCGCCCGGCAGCACGAGGTCGCGGTAGTTGTTGGCATCCGCGAAGCCGGCGTCGGACAGCGGCCCCTCGTAGAAGAATCCGCGCGTTTCGGCCAGCAACAACGTGCCTCCGCCCACCACCCGCACGTCGCCGGTCTCGAGGCGATCCACGTCGAAAACGTTGGCTTTCTTCGCCTCGCCCGGCAGTCTGACGCGGTAGCCGGTACCCGTCATTTTGTCGATCGGCCCGTCGTAGACGATGCCGTCGGTGCTGGATGCCAGGGTGCCGGCGAGCAGATACTGACCGTCGGTTTCCGAGAGTGTGATCCCTTGCCAGGCGGCGACCGCGACCTTTTCAGTACCGATCGAGACGCCGTCCGCGGTGAAGTAATCGATGGCGCGGACCGGATCGACGTTGCCGATGGTGTTGCTGACGGATTTTGGGTTGATCCGCACGCCGTCGCCGGTGTTGCCGAAGATGAAGTTGTCGGTGAGCGTGATCCGTGAGGCGTTGAGCGTGACCCCGGCGCCGGCAGCGTTCGACAGGTAGAGCGACTGCACGACCGATCCGTCGCTGCCCGGAGCGAACTGCAGGCCGGCACGTCTGCCGAAATCGACGGCCACCAGCGGCGCTTCATTGAACTCGGGCGCCGTCGTGCCATCGATCGCGAGGGGGGCCGTCACGGCCGGCAGCGCCGTCTTCAGGGTGATCGTGCCCGACACACCGAATTCGATCACGTCGGCATCACGGGTGGCGTTCGCGTCGAGCACCGCCTGCCGCAGCGATCCCCCTCCGGCGTCGGCGAGGCTCGTCACGGTGAACGTGGCCAGCACGGCGCGGCTCTCGAGCCGTTCGAACCGTCGCTCCCGGGTGTCGCGGTGGCGGGCGGTGCGGCGGTTGCGATTGCGAAAAAGACCCAACGTCGACTGGCGCACACGCGGCTCCTCGAAGTTCGCGGACGCGGAGCGGGCGGCAACGGCCACCAAACTCATCGCCATCCGGGTGCAGCCCTAGTCTACGCGGGCTTTTCGAGAATGCACGGACCGGGTCGCCGGGATCGCGGAGGCGGTTTTTCCCGGGAATCGCGGGACGGTGGGCCGCCTCCCGACTCCGTTCGATCGCCGCTCCGCGCCCGCGAAAAGCGGCCTATCGAGGTCCGCCGGCCATCCCGTTGGGCTGCGTCGCGACCGTGCAGTCCGTCTCGAACGACGCGCCGTCGAAGCAGGTGAGCTTCACCCGCAGCCGGACGGCCGTGCCCTGCGGCGGCTGCCCGGGCCAGCGGAGCACGAAGTGCAGTCCACGATTTCGGGAGGTCCGCCGGAAGTGTGTGAACGCTTCCTGGGCCGGAATGTCCCAGCGTGCCACCGGGCCGCCGCGGTCGTCGATGACGGCGATCACCACGTCGCCGGCGGCGGCCACGAGCCGCTCGTCATCATCGCGAGGCTCGATGACCAGCGCGATTCCGTCGCTGAGCCCGTCGCCAGTGCCGTCGAAGCACTCGGTGCGGGACTGATTGATGACGAGGTGCGTGATCTTCCCGGCCTCGGCAAGGCTCTCCTCGTGGGAGAGCTGCTTGCCGGCGGGTGGCTGGGCGTCGGTCGCGGGAGCCGGGGCGATGGGGCGGGCGCCGGGATCGACGTCGGCGGCGGCGGGCATGGCTGCGGCGGCCGGCAGCACGGTCGCGGCCGCCGGCGCGGCGGCCCCCGGCAGCCGTGGCTCACTCGGCAGCGGCGGCACGCCCTCGAGCTTCGGCGGGGCGACGCCGCCGGGCGCCGACGGGATCGAGATCGGCGGTGGCAGCCGCCCGCCGCCGCCGCCCGATGCGGGGCCGCCTGGGATGGTCAACGGCGGCGGCACGAGCGTGGGCTGCCCGGGAGAGGGCGCGGGCAGTGCGCGGGGCGCGAGCAGCGACCGCGGCGCGGGGGCCGCGACGTCGCTGTCGGCGAACCCGAGCTGGCGGCGCAGGCTCGTGTTTTCGCCGGCGACCCGTTCGAGCCGGGCGCACTTCGCCTCCAGCTCGTCCTGCAGCTGATAGATCTGATCCTCCTGCATTCGCAGCTCGCGCTCGAGCAGCTGCTGGCTCAGGTCGCTCTTGCAGCCGGCGCACAGCGCCGCTGCCAGCAGAACCGCCCGTGTCGCCACCGACGCCATGGCCGCACGCAGCGACGGGACGGTTGCGAGGCGGCCGCGGAGGGCCGTCGGAGCACACTCGAACATCCGGCACAGTGATCGTGTCATGACGCGCCTCCTTGCGCCTCACGGCCCCTCGCGGGGCGTCTTCAGCCGATCGTCGTTCCTGTCCGCCCGTCCTCCCTGCCCGCGATCATCGCCTGCAGCCGCCGCCCCGCCTCCTGCGTGCGTCAACCGCCCTTCGGCTCCACCTTGCTGGCGGTCGGCATCCGGTCGATCACCTCGTCGATGAGCCGATACTCCATCGCCTCGTGCGCCGACATGAAGCGGTCGCGATCGGTGTCCTGCTCGATCTTCTCCAGCGGGTGGCCGGTGTGCTTGAGCAGGATCGCGTTGAGCTTGTGCTTGATGTTCTTGAATTCCTTGGCATGGATCATGATCTCCTCCGCCGTGCCTTCCATGCCGGCCAAGGGCTGGTGGATCATGATACGGGCGTTCGGCAGCGCCCGCCGCTTCCCCTTGGCGCCGGCGGTGAGCAGGACCGCGCCCATCGAGGCGCACTGGCCGATGCAGTAGGTCGCCACGTCGCAGGTCACGAACTGCATCGTGTCGTAGATGGCCAGACCCGCCGTGACGCTGCCGCCCGGCGAATTGATGTAGAGATGGATGTCCGCCTTCGGGTCGTCCGACTGCAGGAACAGAAGCTGCGCCACGATCGCGTTGGCGACCTCGTCGTTGACCTGCGAGCCGAGGAACACGATCCGGTCCTTGAGGAGCCGGCTGTAGATGTCCATCGCCCGCTCTTCGCGGCCGCTTTTCTCGATGACGTAGGGAATCAGGGGCATGGACGGCGTCTCGGCGGGGCTGGAGGGATGCTCGTGGATCGGAACGGGAACGCTGGCGGGCTCAATCCTTGCCCTCTTCGTCCGACGCCGCCGGCGGCTTCGTGAGCACTTCGTCGACGAGCCTGTATTCCTTCGCCTCGGTGGCGGTCAGGTAACGGTCGCGGTCGGTGTCCTTCGCGATCCGCTCGATGGGCTGGCCGGTGTGCCGGGCGAGAATCTCGTTGAGGATCGCCCGGGTCTTGATGATCTCGTCCGCCTGGATCTCGATGTCGCTGACCTGCCCGCCGACCTGCCCGTAGGGCTGGTGGATCATCACCTTGGCGTGCGGCAGCACGAAACGCTTCCCCTTCGCGCCGCCGGCGAGCAGCACCGCGCCGCCGCTGGCGGCGAGCCCCACGCAGTAGGTGGCCACTGGGCAGGAGAGGATCTGCATCGTGTCGTAGATCGCCATGGTGGCTGTCACGCTGCCGCCCGGCGAGTTGATGTAGAAGTGGATGTCCTTGCGGCGGTTCTCGCTCTGCAGGTAGAGCAGTTTCATGACCACTTCGTTGGCGTTGCCGTCGTAGATTTCGCCCTGAAGCAGGATGATCCTGTTTTCCAGGAGCAGGTCGCCCAGCGTCATCTGCCGCTGACGCTGGTAGTCGCGGTAGGCGCTGGAGGCGTGCGGGACGAATGCGCGATCGTGCATGGGATGTCTCGGATGACGGATGGGACGGGTGGCGGGGGGGCGCTGGAGCCAGGGAATGGCCGCGCTCAGGAGCGGCGCAACGCGGCGGGCTCCGGGTGGGTCGCCGTCGGAATCTCCTCCTCGCCGACGATGGCGCCGCAGACGGCGTGGTCCACGGCCTCCGCATCGCGTTTCTGGAACTCGAACGGTACGTCGGTGAACTTCGCGTGCGATGTCACGAGGTCGATCGTCTTCCGCTCGATGATCTGGTTGCGGAGCACGTCCATGAGCCCGCGCTTCTCGAGGTTGGCGCGGACGCGGCGTGGCGATTCGCCCGACTGGGCGGCGATGGCGCGGATCTCCTCGTCGTAGTCGGCCGCGGTGTCGGCGATCGACTGGTCCTCCGCGATCCGCTCCAGGATGAAGTGCTCCTTGAGCGCGCGGGCCGTGCTTCCCATGACCGTCTGACGGAGTTCGTTGACGTGCTGCCGGATCGCGTCGTCGTCGAAGCCGCTGCGACGCAGTTCGAGGATGGCCCGCTCAAGCTCGCGGAGGCTCTGGCGCCGCAGCAGGTCGGGGGGCAGGTCCCAGCCGGCCGAGGCGGTGAGGGCGCTGGACACCTGCTGGCGGACCTGGCGGCGTTGATGCCACTCCAGCTGGCCCTCGAGCTGCTTGCGGACCGCGGCGCGGAGATCGTCGGCGGACGCGAAGCCGCCCAGCTCCTCCAGCAGATCGGCGCCGAGCTCGGGCAGCTCCAGCGTCTTGACGTCGGCGATCACGACCTCCATCGTCACGTCCTTACCGCGGAGCGATTCCACGGCCGCCTCGTCCGACACCCGCACGGCCGTCGTGACGGTCGTGCCTGGGCGGGCCTTGGCGACGAGCTTGTCGAACCCCTCCACCTCCGCGTCGGCGAACGACAGCCGGGGGCGGACGATCATCTCCAGGTCGGTCGCCTCGGACAGCAGCGTGTCGCCGTCGAGGAACCGTAGGGTGGCGACGACGAGGTCGCCGGCGGCCGCGGGGCCGTCGTGGGGCACGAATCGTGCCCGCTCGCGAAGCAGGTTCGTCAGCGACTCCTCGACGTCGGCGTCCGAGATCGTTCGCGAGGGGCGGCGGATCGACAGGCCCTTCCAGTCCGGCATGTCGAACTCCGGCCGCACCTCGATGGTGAACTCGAACGTCATCGCGCCGTCGTCCGGCATGATGACGGCGTTGACGTCGAGATCGGGCTCGCTGATGGGCGACAGCTTCTCCTGCTCCGACACCTGCGTCATCGCGTCGGCGAGGAGCTTGCTGCGGATCTGATCCGACAATTCCGACTTGAACCGGCTGCTGACCAGCCGGCGCGGCGCGCGACCGGGACGGAAGCCGGGCAGCATGGCGGCCGGCATCATGTCGCCCAGCGCCAGGTCACGGTAGCGATCGATGTCCTCCCGTGGCACCGTCACCCGCACGCGGCGTTCGCACGCGGAGACCTTGTCGATCGCCACCTCGAGCTTCAGAGGCTGCGTCGCCGACTCGTCGCCGGAAACGGGGGAGCCGAGGGCGGACGCGGGACTGGCGGGAGCAGACATGGGTGTTTCCGAGGGCCGACGGAGGGAACGGGACAGTTGTGCCGCGGCAGATCCGCGGTCGCCCGGCCGGCCGGGCCGCGCCCCTCGGCCAGCCCCAAGGGCTCACCAGGAAGACGGCCCGGGCGGCGGCGCCGGGGAACATGCGGCTCGGAAGCGGGTGATGGGATTCGAACCCACGACAACCACGTTGGCAACGTGGTGCTCTACCAACTGAGCTACACCCGCGGGCGGTTTCCGACGGCGTCGCAGGATCCGGAATTGGAACCCGCGAAAACTGTCAGGGAACCCGGAATTATAGGGTGGCCGGGGGTCGCCGCAAGGTCACCCGGCGGGGAGGGCTGGGTTTTTTGCGGGGGCGGAAGGTTGTGCGGCATCACGGGCAGGCCGCGAGCGGTGCAGCACGATCGAAAGCAGGACCGCGGAGCCGGCGGCCCAGCGGCCGACGCGTCACTTGGCGGCCTTTTCGGGCCGCCGCGGGCCCTTCTGGGGCGGCGGGGTGACCGGGTTGGCAAGCTTGACCGCCAGGGACGACGCCTGCAGCTGGCCCCGCTGGATGAACCGGCCTTCCACGTCCACGGAGTCGCCCTGTCGGACCAGCGACATGTCGGTGGTGTTGACGACGAGTTCGGCCGTCTCCGGCACGGGCACGTCGAACTTGTCCTTGCCGGCCTGGATGGTGGCCACGTCGCCTTCGACCTTCTTGATGGTTCCCGACACGAGATACGTGCCGGCCGGCCGCCGGCCCGGGAGCCGCTTCCCGCCCTGGTCGCCGATCCCGGGAGCGAGCACGCCGGGCACGCCGCCTCCGGGAAATACCAGCCGTGAAATCGGCTCGGTCACCGCCCCCTTCTCGTCGATCGACACGCTCGCCGTCACGAACTGGCCCGGCTGCAGCATCTCCCGGCTGGCCGCGCCGGTGATCTCGACGCGGATGTTGGGCGCGGGCACCACGGTCCAGATCGTCGCCCCCTCCTTCGGCAGCCGCACCTGCAGCATGGCGGGACCGACCACCTCCATGATCACGCCGTTTCGCTCCTCCGGCGGGAGCGGCTGCCACTGCTGCGCCTCGACGGCGGCGGCCCACAGCTGGCAGGCCGCCAGCGTCATGCCCCACGTCGCCCACGATCGACCACCCCGTCGCGTCGTCACCGGTCGCGGCATCATGGAAACACCCCTTCCCGTCTCGGTCGCCATCGGGCCATCCCGCCTGCCGCACGGCACGCAGCGGCAGCGGTCGCACCGTCCAATTACTATAGTGAAATCGTATAGTGAACGTGAGCGCGCCAGCCGTCCGTCCGGCGGCGAGTCCGATCCCAACGCCCGCCCGCGGTCGCACCATGACCACTCCCGCATCGCCGCCGCCCGGAGCCCGCCGGGTCACCGTGCGCGATCTGGCCGCCGCCAAGCGTGCCGGCCGGCCCCTGACGATGGTGACGGCCTACGACTGGCCCACGGGGCGGCTGGCTGACGAGGCGGGCGTCGATTGCGTGCTCGTGGGTGACAGCGTCGCCATGGTGGTGGCTGGCCGGTCGTCGACGATCCCGGCCACTCTCCAGCAGATGATCTATCACGGCGAGATCGTGGGCCGGGCGGTGTCGCGGGCGTTCGTGGTGGTCGATCTGCCGTTCCCGCTGCAGCACCTCGGGGTGCGGACCGCCGTCGAGGCCTCCGCGCGACTGCTGAAGGAGACCGACTGCCAGGCCGTCAAGCTCGAGGGCACCGCCGGGCAGGCCGACGTCATCGCCGGCATCGCCGCCGCCGGCATCCCCGTGATCGGGCACGTGGGCCTGCGGCCGCAGGCCGTGCACCAGCTCGGCGGCTACCGCATGCAGCGGGACGTCGACCAACTGCTGGCCGACGCTGAGGCGGCGGCCCATGCGGGCGCCTGTGCCGTGCTGTTGGAGTGCATTCCGCAGGACGTGGCGGCGCGGATCACACGCTCGCTCGACGTGCCCACGATCGGCATCGGCGCCGGTCCGCACTGCGACGGACAGGTGCTCGTGATGCACGACCTGGTCGGGCTGTCGCTCGACCGGGTGCCGCGGTTCGTGCGGTCCTACGCCGACGTTGGCGGCACGATTCGCGACGCGGTCGCCCGCTGGCGCAGCGACGTGGAGGAGCGGTCCTTTCCCGGGCCCGGCGAGACGCTGGGGTAGTGGGCCGTGGAGGCTTTTTCCACGGGCCGCCCCTGCAGCCCCGGTGCTACGGCAGCACGACCTCGTCCGAGATCACGACGGGCCGGCTGCTGGTGACGGACGCCGGCGTCGGGATGCCCGCGCCCGGCGACCCGCCTGGACCGGAGGGCACACCTGACGACATGACACCTGGCGATACGACGGCACCGGCAGGCAGGCCGCCCTCGACGATCCCGCCCTGACAGCCGCCGCAGTTGCCGGCCATGCCGCCCACGGCCTCGCCGCCGCACGCGGCTGGCGGGCAGGCGGAGGCCTGTCCGCACGGTTGCATCGGCGGTGCCGCCGCGGCCATCGGGGCTGCCGCGGCCACGGTGCCGGGGGGCACGAAGCCGGGGGGGAGATGTCCGAAGCATTTTTCGTACTTCCAGACTTCCAGCGCGATGTACCGCTCGCTGAGCGTCTTGCATCCGGAAAGGCTGGCGGCCGCCGCCAGCACCACCAGCGGCATGCACCGCGCCGTGGCGCGACACCATGAATCGGCACGCATCGAACGGATCTCCTGGCCGGGGTTTCTCACCGCGGGTCACGGGACGACGCCCGGACTCCACGCAAAACTACCCCACGCCTGAGGCGCGGCAAGAAAAAGCGACGACCTTCGCCGCATCCGTCACGTCGCGGTCGTGAAGCTGTGCCGATCGTGACGAGACGACCGGCACGGGAGATGTGCGGCACGGTCGGCGGACGTGCGTCGCACCGCGGGTCCGCCGCGCCGCCGCACGCGGCAGCGGATGTTCTCCGCGGTCCGATGTCTTCCGCGGGCCGACATGCTCCAGAGGCGTTAAGGGCGGCTGCCGTCCTGCCGTCGGACGCTGCAGCCGTCAGCCCTTGCGGTGGCGGATCTTGGCCCGCATCCGCCGCTTCTTCTGGCCCAGCTTGCGGCGGCCCTTGCCCGTTTTCTTGACTCCCATGCGTTTCTCCAGGTGGCGACCGGACTGGTCGCGGCAGAGGTTGTAAGATGGGCTCCGCGTCTCTGCAAGCACCGGCCACGATGGCGTCGCGACGAGACCACGGGGGATCGCCCCGACCGCTGCCTCACCGCCGTTCCCTCGGTGGCATGATCATCCCATTCCCCACCTATGCGCGGCGGATTCCCGGCGAGAGCCGCTGGCGGGCTCATGTCGCCGGCATGATCTTCCGGCCGCTGCCGCCGAAAAGCCGCCGCCGCACGCTCGCTATCGGCGTCATCAAGCGACTGCTCGAACTCGACGACGCCCACCTGCAGTCAGACATCTTCCAGCGCCGGGCGGACGCCTTCCTCTTCCAGCGGGTGGCGGGTGAGCCCGTGCGGATCCGCGTCGGCGACCGGCTTGTGGATGCGGGGGCGTCCGACCGCGTGGGGCATTTCCAGCGGACCATCGACCTCGACGAGGCGGAGGTCGACGCCCTGGCCGGCCCCGATGGTGGCTCGCGCTGGCTGTCCCGCTGGCTGTCCTACGAGGCGATCGTCGAGCCCGACGCCGCAGCGTCGTGGCCGGCCCCTCCCGGAGCCGCGTCGCCGTCTGAGAGCGGCCGCATCCAGCTGATCGACGAGGAGGGGCTCTCCGTCGTGTCGGACATCGACGATACGGTGAAGGTGACCAACGTCGCCGACCGCAGGGAACTGCTCGCCAACACGCTGCTGCGGGAATTCGCCGCCGTGCCGGGCATGGCGGACGTCTACCGGGGCTGGGAGCGTGGGGGGGCCGTGTTCCACTACGTGTCTGCGAGCCCGTGGCAGCTGGCCAGGTGCCTGTGCGGCTTCCTGCGGGACGAGCAGCTCCCCTTCGGCTCGATGCACCTCAAGCTCTTTCGTCTCAAGGACTCGACGCCGTTGCGGCGGCTGCCGTCCCGCAAGCACTCGAAGCGGCGGATCATCGAGCAGATCATGGCCGACTTTCCCGGCCGCAGGTTCCTCCTGGTGGGCGACTCGGGTGAACGGGACCCGGAGGTCTACGCCGCGATCGCCCGTCGCCACCCGCGGCAGGTCGCGGCTGTGGCCATCCGCCGCGTGGCCGGTCGGCATGCGCGGCACAAGGTGCAGAGCCGGCTCGACCGGCTCGCCCGCCGGCTGCCGGGCGGCATGCTGCAGGTCTTTGCGGACCCCACGGACGTGTCCGGTCTGTCTGGCCTCCCGTGAGGGCCGCCCAGACAGCCGCCCAGACAGTCGCCAGGGAACCGATCCCCCTGCATCGGCCGCGGGCAAAAACGGGGGGGCTGCGCAGGCCGCGGCGGCCCGGTGGTCGCCATCGCGTGATCCAGATCGCGGCCGGCGGCCCCCGCCTCCGGCCGCACTTGGTCCGCAGCGGGGCTCCTGCTACCGTCCGCCGCCCGGGCACGCGGGCTCACCGCGGCGCGGCACCTCACCCAGCAGGTCGACCATGCATACGAGTGGCGGGCATACCGGCAGTGGGCCTGCGAGTGGCGGGCTCGTCTGGATCGTGATCGCGCTGGCGTGCGGCTGGTGCGTTTCCGCGCCGGCTGCCGACGCAGTCGCCGAGGGCTTTCGCGTGGAGAGCGAGGTCTACGCCAACGGTGCCCAGGAGCCGGTCGCGCGGACGCTCACGCTGTTCCGCGGGCGGATCGCCTGGGACTTCATCGAGACGGTGCCGTCCGCCGCGAGCGATCGGCCACAGGCCGGCGCCGCGGTGACGGAAATCGTGCTCCACGATCCGGCGCGGGAGCGCGTGGTGGTCGTCGATCCGGTCCGCAACCTGAAGACCCAGGTCGACGCGATCCGGCTGGAGCGTCTCAGCGCGTCGCTGGCGGCATGGGCCCGTCGGTCCGACGACCGGCTCGTCCGTTGGGCCGGCGGGCCCGACTTCGCTGACGGCATGAAGGAGACCGCCGACATGGTGGAGCTGGCTGGTCCGCGGGTCCGCTACGCAGTGGAGTATGCGATCGCACCCTCCGCCGACGAGGCCGACTCGTACCGGCAGTTCGCCGACACGGCCATCCTGCTCAAGGGGCTCATGAGGCCCGGTGGCCTGCCGCCCTTCCCCCGCATGGCGATCAACCGCCGTGTGGCCGCCGCCGGCGGCATCCCCACGAGCGTCGCCCTCGAGATCGACCCGGGCATGGCCGCATTCACGGGCCGGGCGGCGCGGCTGCGGTGCACGCATCGTTTCCACCCGCGGCTGCTCTCCTCCGACCTCGCGCGGATCGCGGAGGCGGAGAGCCGGGTGGCGGCCGCCACGGTGGTCGATCTCGCCGAGTTCGTTGCGGCTCCACAGGCGGACGACTGATCGTCCGCTGCTCGCTGCCGGCGGTGTCGTCCCGGGCCGCTGCGGCCGACGGACTGTGGTCGATCAGCACGCGCCTCACGCAGGCCGCACAATGCGCGCAGCTGGTGCGCCGTGGGGAAGCCCCCAAGAAAGTCGCCGCCATCGGACGATGTTTCCTGCGTGGCACAGCTTGCCCAGCCGGCCGGGGCGACCGGTCGGGTGCGGCGCGTCGACCGGACTATGGCCGGTCAATTCCGCCGTCGATGGCAGATTGACATTTGTATAGCAGTGCCGCTATATTCATCTCCACATCACGAGCGCACGGAGGTCCTCATGCTGGTCTTGTCACGGAAGCAGAACGAACGGATTCGGGTCGGTGATTCGGTGGTCGTCACGATCGTGCGGGTCAGCGGTGACAAGGTGCGGATCGGGATCGAGGCACCGCCGAACGTGCGAGTGCTGCGGGATGAACTGGAGCCGGAAACGCTGGGAGAGGTCACGCTCGACGTCGCGGACGAGCTGCCGATCCCGCGACTGCTGGGCCTGACGGGCTGACCGGCCGCGGGCCGGCTGAAGTGTCGTGAAGACATCGGCTTGGCGGCGGCTGCGGCGCGTGGTGATCGGCGTCGCCGTCGCCGTCGTCCTGATCGTGGCGGTGGTGGCGATCCTCCTGGCCGGACAGCCGCCGTTCTATCGGCGGGCCATTGCGTCAGGAACCGGCGGGCCCGAGGGCGAGGCCCGTGCGCGCCGGCTGGTCACGAAGGTTTCGGCACTGCATGCGGCCCTGTCGCGGCCGCCGGCCCGCCGCGACGGCGAGGCCGGCCGGTGGGAAGCGGCGATCGGTGCCGAGGAGCTCAATGCCTGGCTGACGATCGACCTGCCGCGCAGCCACTCCACCTGGCTGCCCCGTGGCGTGACGGCGCCGCGGGTCGGCTTTCAAAGGAGGCACGCCGAGGTTGCCGCCCGGGTCGGCTACGGCCCAGTGTCGGCGGTCGCGGCGCTCGACCTCGAGATCGTGCTGCGGGACGTCGGCCAGATCGGCATCGCGGTCGAGCGGGCCAGCCTCGGCGCGATCCCCCTGCCCCGCGACGCGATCGTGCGCGCGATGGCCGGCCGGCTCGGGAGGCTCGGCATCGCGACCGACCTGCGCCGGCTGGATGGCCGCCTGGTGCTGGTGGCGCACCTGCCCGCGCCGCGGGGTGCCGCCGAGGCCCGGTCCAGCATCGAGACGCTGGCGCTCGTCGACGGCGAGTTGATCGTGGCCGGCAGCACCGCCGCCGCGGCGCAGTCCCCGGTCGGCCCCGGCAGTGGCTCGCCCGCCCCCTGAGGCGGCCTGCGCGTGTCTTCCAGGCCGGAATTCCGCGGCCGCCCGGGGGCCTGATCGACCGATGTCCCGTCAGCCGGTACCACTGTCGGGACATTCCGCTCGGGATCGCTCGCACTCGTTTCCCGCCCCAACCCTCCTGATGGAGAGCCGCATGGACAAGCAGCCAGCACAGCGAACGTCACCCGCGGCGTCGGTGGCACAGCTCACGTTCCTCGGGGCCGCGGGGATGGTCTCGGGGTCGCGGCATCTCGTGGAGGCCGGCGGCTCCCGTGTGCTCGTCGACTGCGGGCTCTTCCAGGGGGAGAAGCAGCTGCGGGAACGGAACTGGGACCGCTTTCCCGTCGCCGCCGGATCGATCGACGCGGTGGTGCTCACCCATGGCCACATCGACCACTCGGGCTGGCTGCCGCGGCTGGTGCGGGAGGGCTTCAAGGGCCCGATCCTCACCTCGCCGCCCACGGCGGACCTGCTCGGGCTGCTCCTCTACGATTCGGCGAAGTGCCAGGATGAGGATGCCGCCTACGCCAATCGCAAGGGCTACTCGAAGCACCAGCCGGCGCTGCCGCTCTATGACGAGCGGGACGTGGATCGCACCCTGCGGCTGGTGAAGCCCGTGGCCAGGGACGGCTGGTTCGAGCCGGCCGGGAGCGTGCGGTGCCGGTTTCACGACGCCGGCCACATGCTCGGCAGCTCGTTCGTGGAGATGGAGCTGGCCACCGTCGCCGGCCCTCGCCGGATCGTGTTTTCGGGCGACATCGGCCGGTTCGACGCCCCGCTCTACCACGATCCCGTGCCGCCGCCCGCCTGCGACTATCTGGTCTGCGAGAGCACCTACGGCGATCGGGACCATCCGCCGAGCCGGCCGCTGGACGACCTCGAGGCGGCGGTGAAGGAGTCGCTCGCCCGCGGCGGCATGATGCTGGTCGCCTCGTTCGCGGTCGGCCGCTGCCAGCAGCTGGTCTACCTGCTGCGCACGCTGATGGCCTCGGGCCGCCTTCCCGAGGTGCCCGTCTGGATCGATTCGCCGATGGCGGTCGAGGCGACGGACGTGTTTCGCCGGCACGCCGAAGAGCACGACTTCGCGGAAGCGAAGATGGCCGGCGTGGCCGAGGCGCTGGCGTCGCCCTTCGTGCGCATGGCGAAGACGGCAGAGGAATCGAAGGCGATCAACGCGCACAAGGGGCCGGGCATCGTGATCGCCTCCAGCGGCATGATGAACGGCGGCCGGATCCTCCACCACCTCGCCCAGCGGCTCCCGGACCCGAAAACGACGGTGCTCGTGGCCGGCTTCCAGGCGATCGGCACGCGGGGCCGCAGCCTGATCGACGGGGCCAAATACCTGCGAATCCACGGCCGCGACGTGCCCGTGAGGGCGGCGGTGCGGCGGGTTGACGCGCTCTCGGGCCATGCCGATCGGCACGAGATCGGCCGCTGGCTGGCGGGCATGCCCGCCCCGAAAAAGACGTTTTTGGTGCACGGCGAGCCCCCGGCCGCCCGCGGCATGCAAGACTTCCTGAAGGAGACCCGCGGCTGGGACGTCGAGGTGGCCGCCATCGGCGTCACCGCCCGGCTCGATTCCTGATCAGGCGGATGCGGGCGGGCGCCGCGGCAGGCGCAGTGGAGGTGAAGATGGCACGAAAACCGAGCGATCGTCCCGCCGCCGCAAAGCCGGCCGCCGTGCCGGCGCCGCAGGCGGAGCCGCGGCCCAAGGCCTGCAGCATTCTCCCGGACACGACGCTCGGCGACGACGTGGCACTCGTGGCGGAAAACATGGAGCAGATTCTCAATTCGCCGAGCTACTGCCTGGCGCAGGAGGATCGTTCGCTCCTGGAGCGGCCCGAGATGCGCGGCGTGCGGATGCTGCTCGAGCTGGGCAAGCCCGAACTCGCCTTCCAGGCCGACAGCATCACCTCCACGGTCATCGTCTTCGGCGGCACGCAGATCGTCGATCGGCCCGCGGCCGAACGGCGGCTCTCCGAGGCGCGGCGGGCGATCGCCCGCGGGGCCCAGCCGCCCGATGCGAAACTCACCCGCGAACTGCAGCGGTCCGAACGCATGCTCTCCTATTCCCGCTACTACGACGCGGCCCGCGAGTTCGCCCGCCTGGTGTCGATCGACAACCAGTGCGACGACAAGCGGGACTACGTGGTCATCACCGGCGGCGGCCCCGGCATCATGGAGGCGGCCAACCGCGGTGCGTTCGACGTCGGCTGCAAGTCGATCGGCCTGAACATCAAGCTGCCTGCCGAGCAGCAGCCCAATCCGTTCATCACGCCGGAGCTCTGCTTCCAGTTCAAGTACTTCGCGATGCGGAAGTTTCACTTCATCCTGCGGGCTGCGGCCGTCGTGCTCTTTCCCGGCGGCTTCGGCACGCTCGACGAGATGTTCGAGACGCTGACGCTGCGCCAGACGCACCGGATGCAGCCGGTGCCCATCATCCTCTTCGGCCGTGACTACTGGTCGAAGGTGATCGACTTCCAGTTCCTCGCCGACAGCGGCGTGATCCAGGATGCGCACCTCGATCTCTTCACGTACGCGGAGACGCCCGAGGAGACCTGGCAGCAGATCCTCGACTTCCACGCGGCCCAACCAGCTGCACCGGCCTGACGGGGACGCGGGCCCCGAGCAGCGGACCCGCAGCGACTCGCACGATTCCTGGAGAGCAGAGCGTGGAGAGCAGAGCCGTGCCGGACTCCTCCGCACGCGTAACGCCGACGGGCAGGGTCGCGCTCATCACGGGGGGCGAGAGCGGCCTGGGGGCGGCGGTGGTGCGGGCGCTGGCGGCGACGGGCCACGCCGTGGCGATCCATGCCCATGCCGCGCTCCATCAGGCCCGAGCGCTCGCGGAGGAGCTCGCCGGCGCCGGCGTGCCGAGCCTCGCCCTCACGGCGGATCTCCGCGAGGACGGGCCGGTGCGGACGGTCGTGCACCGCGTGGCTGATCGTTTCGGCAGGCTCGACGCCCTGGTCGCGTGTGCCGCGGTCGCCCGCCCCTGCCGGCTCGAGGATGCGACCGCCGACGACCTGCGGATGCACTTCGACGTGAACTGCGTCGGCGCGTTCGTGGCCGCGCAGGAGGCGGCCGCACTGATGGCCGGTCAGGCCTCGGGTGGCGGCATCGTGCTCGTGGGGGCGGCGCTGCGGGAGGCGGCGCCGGCGGAGCGGCTGGCGGCGGTACTCAGCCAGGGTACGATCCCGCACATGGCGCGGTGCCTGGCGGCCGAATGCGCGGCGCGGCATCCGCGGGTGCGGGTCAACTGCGTGGTTGCCGGGGAATTCCCCGCGGGGACGGGGCACGACCGCGCGGTCCGGGCCATCCTGTCGCTCCTGGAAGACGAGTCGGCCAGCGGCACCTGCCTGGCCGCGGATGGCGTTGGCTGATGCGGCCGGCGGTCATGCCTGCGGCGGACGCGCCGCGGGCAGAAGCACCGTGAAGGTGCTGCCCACGCCGGGCTCGCTCGCCACCGTCACGGTGCCGCCGTGGGCCTGCACGATGTGCTTGACGATCGACAGCCCCAGGCCGGTGCCGCCGAGCTGGCGGCTGCGGGCCTTGTCGACGCGGTAGAACCGCTCGAACAGCCGCGACAGATGCTCGGCCTCGATGCCGCAGCCTTCGTCGCGGATCGCGATCCGCACACCGCCGTCCGCGGCGGAGGCGGTCACCCGCACACCGCTGCCGGGACCGCTGTACTTGACTGCATTGTCGACCAGGTTGATGAGCGCCTGCTCGAGGAGCGGTGCGTTGACCTCCGCCACCAGCCCCGCGTCGCACTCGACGTCGACGCGGATCGAGCGGTCGTCGGCCCGTGGCCTGCAGTCGCCGACCACGGTCGCCAAGAGGTCGGCGATCCGCTCCGGCTCCCGGGGAAGGTTGCCCGCGCCCTCGCTCTGCTCGATCCGCGAGAGCGCCAGCAGGTCCTCGATGATCGATTCCAGCCGGTCGGCCTGCCGGGCGATGATCTCGAGGAACCGTTTCCGGTCGTGCGGATCCTCCGCGGCACCGTCGACGAGCGCCTCGACGAAGCCCTTGATCGAGGCGATCGGCGTCTTCAGCTCGTGCGACACGTTCGCGACGAAATCGCGTCGGATCGTCTCCAGCCGCTGCATCTCGGTGACGTCGTTGAGCACGATCACGGCCCCGCCGTCCCCGGAGTCGTCGCGCAGGGCGGTGCCCCGCAGGCGGATCGTGCGATCGCGGGCGCCGCGGAGCAGCAGGTCGTCCTCCACGGGATCGCGACAGTCGATCGCCCGCAGGGCGAACCGGCGCAGGTCGGGGTTCCGCACGACCTCCTGCAGTGGCCGGCGGATCGCCCGCGCCGGGTCGACGGCGATGAGCGCGGCGGCGGCGCGGTTGATCCCGACGATCCGCTGCCGGGCGTCGATGGCCAGGACGCCCTCGATCATGCTGCCGAGCACGGCCTCCTGCTGCGTGCCCTGGCGGCCTATGGTGAGGCCGCGCTCGACGAGCTGCTCGCGGATCGCCGCCACCGCCTCCGCCAGCCGGGCGAACTCGTCGAGCTCCGCGGTGGGGATGGGGGCGTCGACATCGCCGCGGGCGAGGCGGGCCGCGGAGGCGGAGATGTCGACGACCGGCCGGGCGAGGCGATCGGCGAGGACACCGGCGGCTGCGAGGCCCCCGGCGGCGCAGGCGAGGAATCCGAGGAGCAGCCAGCGCTGCGATCGCGACAGCTTCGCGTCGGAGGCAGCCGTGTCGGCGGTGACGCGGACGATGGCCGTGGGCCGGCCCACGGGGCCCACCGGCGCCGCCACGCCGAGCACGCGCTTGCCCGTCCGCGCGTCGTAGCTGCTTGTCCGGGCGATCCGTCCGGTGCGGGCCTCCTCGAGCAGCGTGTCGCCGGCCGCGGTCCGCTCGGTCGAGGCGTCGGCGGCGGCGGAACCTGCGAGGAGCCCGCCATCGAGCGTCAGGAGATCGACCCGCGTGTCCGTGGCCACGGCCATCCGCCGCGTCTCGGCGGCGAACTCGTCCGGAGCGATGCCGCCGTCCCGCCGCGCCAGCGCGTCGGCGAGTCCCGTGGCGACGGCGGCCACGCGGTCGAGCTGGGCCGATTCCGAGAGCCGCGCCAGCTGCACGCTTGCCAGCAGGAAGCAGCCCGTCAGCAGCGCCGCGATCAGCGCGCAGACGCACGCGAAGAGGTGCCTGGAGAATCGCGAACGGGCCATCGGATGGGCTCGCGCCGGGACGGTGCTTCACGCCCGGAATCGGTATCCCACGCCGCGGACGGTCTCGATGTAGGACCCGAACGACCCGAGCTTTTTGCGCAAGCCGGCAACCTGGACGTCGACCGACCGCTCCGTCACAGGATAGTCCTCGCCCTTGACGGCGTCGACGATCTGGGTCCGCGTGAACGCCCAGCCCGGCCGACGGGCCAGGAATTGCAGCAGCGCGAACTCCGTGTACGTCAGGTCCACCCGGGTGCCGGCCAGGGTCACCTCGTGCCGGCCGGGGTGGATCGACAGTTCGTGCACGTCGATCGTGGTCTCGGCCTCCGCCTGCGCGGCCGTCTCCTTGCGACGCAGGAGCGCCTTGACCCGCGCCGCCAGCACCCGCGGGCTGAAGGGCTTGGCGATGTAGTCATCGGCGCCCCGCTCGAGGCCGGCGATCATGTCGGCCTCCTCTCCCTTCGCGGTGAGCATGATGACCGGGATGTCGCGGGTCTTCGGGTCGTTCTTGAGCCGACGGCAGACCTCGAGGCCGTCGACCGCGGGCAACATCCAGTCGAGCACGATCAGGTCGGGCGGCTGCGCCCGCGTCGCCTTGAGGGCGTCTTCACCGCTGCCCACGCCCTGCACCGCGTAGCCCTCCTTCGTGAGGCTGTAGCGAAGCAGTTCGAGCAGATCCTGCTCGTCGTCGACGACGAGGATCTGCGGGGCGGACGCCTGTGTGGCGGGCTTCGGCTTGGACGAGGCGGGCTTCATGCGGTCGGGGGGGGCCACGGGGTGCATGAACGGCGGGCTCAGCGTGCGGCGGCGGGATCGACCGGTCAACAGGTATACATGCCGTCGATGAGGGTTTCGTGAGGGGCAGGCGGCCTCCGGGCCGTCACGAAAGCAGCAGTTCGACGTCCTCGGCGGTGAGGCTGGCGACCATGCCCTCGTCGGCCCGCACGATCGATTCGGCGAGTTCCCGCTTGCGGTCCTGCAGGGCGACGATCTTCTCCTCCACCGTGTCGCGGGCGATGAGGCGGTAGGCGAACACGCGGCGGGTCTGGCCGATGCGGTGCGCCCGGTCGACCGCCTGCGCCTCGACGGCGGGGTTCCACCAGGGATCGAGGATGTAGATGTAGTCGGCGGCGGTGAGATTGAGACCCTGGCCGCCCGCCTTGAGGCTCACGAGGAACAGGCGGCAGTCGGCGTCCTCCTGGAACCGCTGCACCCGCGACTGCCGGTCGGTCGTCTTGCCGTCCAGGTACTCGTAGGTGAGCGACCGCTCGTCGAGCCGCCGGCGCAGGATCGCGAGGAAGCTGGTGAACTGGCTGAACACGAGCACCTTGTGCCCCTCGTCGAGCACCTCGTCGAGCTGGTCGAGGAGCGTGTCGAGCTTGGCCGCCGGATCGTCGATCCTGGCGGGGTCGACGAGCCCGGGGTGGCAGGCCGTCTGCCGCAGCCGCAGGAGCGCCTCGAGCACCGCGATCCGCGACCGCCCGATCCCCATGCGGCCGATGCGGCCGGAGAGCTCGAGACGGTAGTGCTCGCGCAGCTCGTCGTAGGCCTTCCGCTGCTCATCGCCAAGCTCGCAGAAGAGCGTCTGCTCCGTCTTCTCGGGCAGGTCGGAGAGCACCTGCGCCTTCGTGCGGCGCAGCAGGTACGGCCGGACGGCGCGGGCCACGACCTCGGCACTGGTGCGGCCGCCGGTGAGAAACCGCTTCAGCCTGGCGGCACTGCCGAGCTGGCCGGGATTGAGGAACTCGAAGATGCTCCACAGCTCGCCGATGTGATTCTCCACCGGCGTGCCGGTGAGCGCCAGGCGGTGCCGGGCCCGCAGCAGGCGGCAGGCCTTCGCGGCCTGGCTGGCGGCGTTCTTGATCGACTGCGCCTCGTCGAGCACCACGTAATCGAACTCCGACTCGCGGTGGGCGACGATGTCGCGCCGCAGCGTGCCGTAGGTGGTGAGCACGAGGTCGTGGTCGGCGAGCGCGGCGGCGTCGTCCAGCCGGGCGTTGCCGGTGTAGTTGAGCACCCGCAGCATGGGGGCGAAACGGCGGGCCTCCTCGATCCAGTTGAAGACCAGGCTCTTCGGCACGACGACCAGCGAGGGCCTGTGGGCCACGCCGCCGTCGCCCAGCATCTGCTTGCGCCGCACGAACATCGCCAGCACCTGGATCGTCTTGCCGAGACCCATGTCGTCGGCGAGGCAGCCGCCGAGCCCCATCCTCTCGAGGAACGACAGCCAGCCGAGCCCCTCGCGCTGGTAGTGCCGCAGCGTGCCCTGGAACCCCTCCGGTTCGTCCTCCGCCTCCGGCCGCTCCCCGCGGGCCAACTCCTCGCGGATCCGCTCGAAGGCCTCGTCGACACGGGCCTGCGGCTGGCCCGCCAGCAGCGCGTCGAGGAGCGCCATCTGGATGCGTCCGTACCGCAGCCGGCCGTCGTGCCGCTGCGCCAGGGCCGCCATCGGCTCGATCTGTGTCGCCAGCTCCTCGGGCAGGATCCCCATCGAGCCGTCGGAGAGCTCGACGGACCGGCTGCCCTTCGCCAGGGCCTCCAAGAGCGCCGGGAGTTCCGCCGTCACGCCGCCGAAGTCGATCGCGGCCGACAGCTCGAACCAGTCGATGCCGCTGGTCACGTTCCAGGCCACGCTGCCGGCCGGGCGATAGCGGCGGCCCGAGACCTCGACCGTCCAGCCGGCGCCGGCCAGCTGCGAGACGGAGGCGTCGAGCCGCGCGCGTGGAATCTCCACATGGTGGCCGGCGTCGTCGTCCGTGAGCCGGGGAGGCGCTGCCCCGTAGCGCGGGAGCATGGCGATAGCATCGCGTTCCGCGCCGCGGTCACGGCGGACGAGGATGCGTCGTTCGAGGTCGGCGGCGCCCCCCGCCGGCTCGTCGGCCGCGACGAGGATGCCCGCGTAGTCGAACCAGATGCGGCCTGCCAGCTGCACGCGGGGCGTCGTGCGACGGCGGGACGGCCGCCCGCCGCGATCGGCGACGAGGTCGGGATCGTCGGGCTCGTCGCCGTCGAGCGTGACCGTCGGCGAATCGTCGAGGACGAGCTTCGGCCGCGGCACCCCGGATTCGATCCGCCAGCCCGTCCAGCCCGGCAGCTCGAGCCGCGGCAGGTCGGCGAACGTGGCGATCCTGTCGATCATGCCGTCGATCTGCCCGCCGGCAAACTCGATCGGGCCGCGGCGCTCGAACTGGTCGAGCCAGCCGGCCGCGGCGACGCGGCCGACCGCCCCGCTCGTGGCCGCCGCCTCCGCCACCGCCAGCCGGGCGAGACGGTCCTCGAACACGATCAGGCCCGACCGCAGGATCGCCCGCGGCGTGCGCAGGTCCTTGCGCTCGCTGCCGCGGACCAGCATGCCGCGCAGCGTGGCCCGTGCCGGCCGTGGCGGCGGCGTGGCTTCCGACAGTTCCGCGAGCGACTCGCCGCGGGTGCTGACCGCGTCGTCCGGCTCGACGACCAGCGCGAACTCCCAGGGGCGGCCGCCGTCCCACACCAGCGGCACGATGAGCTCTGGGTTTCGCCGCGGCTCGGGCTGCAGGACGAGCCGGCCGTGCTCGCACAACAGCGCCAGGTGCGTGGCCGACGACTGCGGACTGACGACCACCCGGGCGATGCTCCGGCGTTCCAGCGGCTCCGGCAGGCCCGTCTCCCCCACGGTCGCCGCGCCGACGAGCTGGGCGAGGATCGACCGCTCCAGCGGGTCGAGCTGGTCGATTTCCACCTCGCCGGGACCGATGACGAGCGGTCGCGGCCGTCCGGTCGCGTTGCCGGCGACGTCGAGCTGCATGCGTCCCGGCACCAGCACCACCGCCCGCGCGTCGGCGCTGGCGGCCAGGTCGAGCAGGAAGACGAGCGCTCCGGCTGATCGGCGGGCGTCGCCGATGGCCACCCTGCGGTCGCTGACGGCGGGCTCGACGAGCCGACGCCGTTCCTCGAGCTCGGCCGCCCACGGCGGCAGCCGGCCGCCCGGCCGCCTCTGGGCTGCCGCAGCGGGCACCGGCACCGCGGGCCGTGCAGGAGCGTCGTCGACCGGTTCCTCGTCGACCGGCTCGGCCGTCTCCACCTGCGCTTCCTCGTCCTCGGCACCCTCCTCCGCCAGGATCTCCAGCGCCAGCGGCGTGTGGTCGTGCAGGTTGGAGAAGAGCCTGCGGCGATCGATCTCCAGGATCGCTGCGGCCAGGGCCGCGCAGGGCCTCCCGGCCCGGCCAGCGTCGCTCGAACTGCGGGTCTCGAGCATCATGCCGCCCTTCCGCCGGGCGGAGAGCTCGAGGTGCACGTCGTGCGCGGTGCCGTCATCCGCGACGACGACGGCATGCACGTGACCGACACGCGGGCAGGTCACGCGTTTGGGGACGAGAACCCGGGCCTTCGCGATGTCGGCCGGTTCGAAGAGATGAAAAAGTCTGTGCTCGAGGCTGGTCATGCGGCAGCGGACCCTGGGGGTTCTCGGCCCCGGGGCCTGCGGCCCGGGGCGGCGGTCGACGATGTGTCGGTGATCGGGGCATGTTCCGCCGATCGCCGACGCCTCGCCTGCTGCGCGCGGCGTGACGGCCACGGGGCCGTCGGGCGCAACACGCTGTTGTACCCCGCCGGGCGGCCGACTGGCGAGGGCCGCGGACGAGCCGTCAGCCGCCCTTCACCGTGGCGATCAGTTCGAGCACGTTTTCCACGGGCGTCTGCGGCAGGATGCCGTGGCCGAGATTGAAGATGTGCCCGGGCCGGCCGGCCGCCTCCGCCAGCACATCGAGCGTCCGCCGGCGCACCGTGTCGCGGTCGGTGAGCAGCACGGCCGGGTCGAGGTTGCCCTGCACGGCACGGTCATGGCCGACCATCCGCCAGGCCTCGGCCAGCCCGATCCGCCAGTCGACTCCGATCACGGAGCCGCCGGCCTCGGCCAGGAGTGGCAGGAGCGCCGGGTTGCCCGTGGCGAAGTGGATCACCGGCGCACGCCGCGCGGCCTCGGCCAGCGCCGTGCGGCTGTGGGGCAGCACGTAGCGGCGGTAGTCGTCAGGCGAAAGGCAGCCCACCCAGCTGTCGAAGAGCTGCACGAGCTGCGCGCCTGCGTCGAGCTGCGCCACGAGATATCGGCTCACGGCGCGGGCGAGCCTCCCCATGAGGTCGTGCCAGGCGGCCTCGTGCGTGTACATCAGCGTCTTGGTGTGCAGCCACGCCCGGCTGGTGCCACCCTCGATGCAGTAGCCGGCGAGCGTGAACGGCGCGCCGGCGAAGCCGATCACCGGGATCGCGTCGTCGAGCCCGGCCCGCGTCGCCTGCACGCACTCCATGACGTAGCCGAGCTGGTCGAGGTCCTCCAGTTCCACGAGCCGCGCGACGTCGGCGGGCTCGCGCACTGGATTGTGGATCACCGGCCCCTCGCCCGCGCTGAACTCCAGGTCCATGCCCATCGGCTCGAGGATCGGGAGCAGGTCGCTGAAGATGATCGCCGCATCCACGCCGAGGCGATGCACGGTGGCGAGCATCACCTCCGCCGCCAGCCGCGGGTTCTTCACCAGGCCGAGGAAGTCGACGTCCGCCCGCACGCGCCGGTACTCCGGCAGGTAACGGCCGGCCTGCCGCATGAGCCACACGGGGGGGCGGGGCACCGGCTCGCGCCGGCAGGCACGCATCAGGAGCGCCTCGTTGCGCAGGTGCGCAGCGGAGAGGCCGCCGGATGGGGGCATCGACAGGGGCGAGGCGGAGTCGGGCATCTGGCACTCGGCGGGCGGAAGGCGGGCTGCAGACTACAATACTGCACGGCACCCCGCAGGCGTTCAGCATGGTCGAATTCGTCTCCGGAATCTCCGTCGTCTGTTTCGCGGCCAGCTATGCCGTCGCCTTCGCCTGCGAGGCGTCGCGGCTCGTGTTCCGGTCGGGTGTGCGGGGGGCGACCATGGTCGCGTTCGCGGCCGCCGGGCTCGTGGCGCACACGCTGTTTTTGGGCTGGCGGGCGACACACGAGGCGGCCGTCCCGCTCTCCAGCGCGTTCGACTGGTACCTGCTGGCCGCGTGGGTGCTGGCCGGTGGCTCGCTGTGGCGCACGATCGCCAACCCGCGGACGCCCGTCGGGCTGTTCATGCTGCCGATCGTGCTCGGGCTCATCGGCGCCGCGGAGCTCTCCAGCCGCGTGCCGTTCCCGCAGAGCCCGGCCACCCAGATCTGGGGCGCGGTGCACGGCAGCTTCAACCTCGCGTCCTGCGTGGCGGTGGCGATTGCCGCGATCGCTGGGCTCATGTGGCTCATCCAGGCGGGCCGCCTGGCCAGGAAACAGTCGCCGCTGGGCGGCCTGCGGCTGCCAAGCCTCGAGCGGCTGGAGCACACCACCGGTCGCGTGCCGGCCTTCGCGGCCGGACTGGCGGCCGCCGGCTTCCTCTCCGGCATCGTGCTCAACGCCGTGAATCGGCAGCGCGGCCTGCTCGAGACCGTGCCCTGGAACGACCCCGTCGTGCTGCGGATGGCGGCGGTGGTGGCGTGGCTGCTGGCGGCCGCCGTCGCGACCCGGGCCACGAGCCGCCGCGCCGATGGTCCGCGGACGGCCGCCTGGCTGGCGCTGGCGAGCCTCGCCGTGCTCACCGGGTCGATCCTCTGGGGGCTCTTCGGCGCGACGCGGCACGGCGTGCCGCCGGTGGCTCCCGCCCCGCGGCACGAGGCGGCCCCACACGAGGCGGCCCCATGATGCTGGCGTTCGTGGGCGGGACCCATCGCACCGTGCCGCTGGCGCTCCGCGAGCGGCTGGCCTTCTCCGCCGAGCAGGCGACCGAGGCGCTCGCACGGTTCCGGGAGCGGTTCCCGGGCCGGGAGGGCGTGCTCCTGTCGACCTGCAACCGCGTCGAGTTCTACGCGGCGGGCGAGCAGGCGGCCGACCCGCCACCCACCGACGAACTCGTCTCGTTCCTGGCGGACTGCCGCGGCATCGACGCCCAGTTGCTGCGGCCGGTGCTCACCGGCGACCGCGACGAGGCCGTCGTGCGGCATCTCTTCGGCGTGGCTGCGGGACTCGACAGCATGGTGCTGGGGGAGCCGCAGATCGTCGCGCAGGTGAAGCAGGCGTGGTCGCTTGCCCAGGAGAGCCGCACCGCCGGACCGCTCACCGGCGAGATGTTTCAGGCGGCGCTGCGCACCGCGAAGCGGGTGGCGACCGAGACGGCCATCGGCCGCGAGCGGCTGTCGATCCCGAGCGTGGCGGTGGCCGATTTCGCGAGCGGCGTCTTCGAGCGGTTCGACGACAAGCGTGTGCTCCTCATCGGCGCCGGCAAGATGGCCGCCGAGACGCTCCGCTACCTGCGGCAGGCCGGCGCACGGGACGTGGTGGTCGTCAACCGCACCGCCGGACGCGCCGGAGAGCTCGCCGACCGGCTCGGCGGCCGCGCCGGCCGCATGGAGGACCTGACGGCGGAGCTGGCGGCCGCCGATCTCGTGGTGAGCACGACCGGAGCGACCGAGCCGGTCGTGTCCGCGGCGGCCTATGCCCGGGTGGAGCCGCTGCGGGCGGGCCGGCCGCTGGTCGTGCTCGACCTCGCCGTGCCGCGCGACTTCGATCCCGCGATCGGCCAGCGGCCGGGCGTCTGGCTCTATTCCGTGGACGACCTCGGCGCGGCCTGCGAGGCGAATCGGCGCAGCCGCCATCGAGAACTGCCCGCCGCATTGGCGATCGTCGACGAGGAGACGCGACGATTCATGGGCGACATGCACCACCGGTCGACGGCGCCGGTGATCGAGCGGCTGCGAGCCGGCTGGACCGAGACCGGCGACGCGGAGCTCGAGCGGCTCTTCCGTCGCCTGCCGCAGCTCGACGACGCGTCCCGTGCCGAGATCCGCCAGGCATTCGACCGCTATGCAGCCAAGCTGCTCCATTCGCCGCTGGCCTCGCTGCGCAGCGCGAGCCGGGCCGGTCCGCCGCACGGGCTGCTCGACGCCCTGAAGCGGCTTTTCGACCTGAAGGATTGAACGCCGCCGCACCAGCCGCCATCATCGGGCCCGGAGTCGGTCCGGACACGCGGGCAGGAGGCAGGTCATGCGGGGCGAACCGGAGTCGAAGGGCGGATCGGCGGTCGCGGCGCCGGGGGTGCTCGTCATCCTGGGAGCCAGCGGCGACCTCACCAAGCGGCTCCTGATGCCGGCGCTCTACAACCTGGCCTGCGACGGGCTCTTGCCCGAGGAGTTCGCCGTCGTCGGCATGGCCCGCAAGGAGATGACGACCGCGGAGTTCCGCGAGCAGCAGCGGCGGGACATCCGCGGATTCAGCACGCGGAAGTCGTTCGACGACGACCGCTGGCGGTGGCTCGAGTCGCGGCTCCACTACAGGGGCGGAGACTTCGCCGACCCGGCCGCGTACGCGGGGCTGCGGGACATGGTGCGGGACGTCGCCGCCGGCACGGCGGCCGTCGACAACACGCTGCTCTACCTGGCGATCTCCCCGGATTTTTTCCACGTCGTCAACGATCAGCTCGACGCCGCCGGATTCACGCGGCTTCCGGGCCGCACGCGGATCATCGTCGAGAAGCCCTTCGGCAAGGACCTCGACTCCGCCGTGGCCCTCAACCGCGCGCTGCTCGCGAAATGGCGCGAGGACGAGATCTATCGCATCGACCACTACCTCGGCAAGGAGACCGTGCAGAACCTGCTGGCCTTCCGGATGGCCAACGGGATGTTCGCCCCGCTCTGGAACGCGGCGCACATCGACCACATCCAGATCTCCGCGACGGAGACCGTGGGCGTGGAGACCCGCGGCGAGTATTACGACAAGACCGGCGTGGTCCGCGACATGCTGCAGAACCACCTGCTGCAGATGCTGGCCTACGTCTGCATGGAGCCGCCGGCGTCGTTCGACCCGGGGGCGGTTCGTGAGGCGAAGTCGCGGCTGCTGGAGTCGGTGCGGCTGTTCGGCCCGGACGACGTCGCGGGCTGCTGCGTCCGCGGCCAGTACGGACCCGGCACGCGGGCGGACGGCAGTGCTGCGGTGGGCTATCGGCAGGAGCCCCACGTCGATCCGCAGTCGAACACGCCGACCTTCGCCGCCGTGAGGCTGCACATCGACAACGACCGCTGGGCGGGGATGCCGGTCTACCTGCGGTCGGGCAAGGCGCTGTGGAAGCGCGGCACCGAGATCGTGGTGCAGTTCAAGGGCGAGGACGAGCCGAACCTGTTGATCTTCCACATCCAGCCCCACCAGGGGGTCGAGATCCGCATGCAGGCGAAGCGGCCCGGGCCGACCTTCCAGCTGCAGCGGGCAGGCATGCGGTTCGACTACGCCGAGACCTTCGAGGCGTCGCGGGGGACGGGCTACGAGGTGCTGCTCTACAGCGCGCTGGCGGGCGATCCGACGCTCTTCTCGCGGACCGACTTCGTGGAGGCCTCGTGGCGGATCATGCAGCCGGTGCTCGACGTCTGGCGGACGACGACGGCGGCCGATTTTCCGAACTACATGGCGGGCACCTGGGGCCCGCGGGCCGCGAGCGCGTTGCTCGCGCGGGACGGCCGGCGTTGGCACGAGTGCCTCGGCCGCGAGATCCTCGGCCGCAGCGAGCTCTTCACGTCGGCCCCGCCGGTGCTGCTCAACACGCTGGTGATGTCGTTCCGACCGCTGGCGGTCGAGGCCGGCGCGACGGTCGTCGCGCGCGGCGACACGACGGCCGAGTTCTATGTCATCTGCCGGGGCGAGGCGGAGGCGCTCGGGGCGAACGGCGAACGGCTCGGCGTCCTGCGTTCCGGCGAGTGCTTCGGCGAGATGGCGCTGCTGCTCGACCGGCCGCGGAGCGCGACGGTGCGGGCGGTGACGCCGTGCGACCTCCTGGTGCTCGATCGCGAGGACTTCCGCCGGATTCTCGCCGACCATCCCCAAGCCGAGGCCGACCTGCTCGCCGTCGCCGCACGGCGGGGGTGATGCGGATGGTCGCCGCGCCGCCTCCGGCGTTGGACGACTGTCTCCACGGCCCGCTACGGCCTGGCCGGCCGCTGCGGCAGGCACGGCGCCAGGGCGAGCAGCGCGTAGCTCGTGACGAGGTTGGGGTCGCCCTCCATCCAGCGCGGGTTCTCGTTCACCCACGACCCGTCGGCCTGCTGCCGGGCGATGAGGGCGTCGGCCAGTTCGCTCCGCCACGCGTGCCTCGTCCCGGACGCGTCGGTGAACGAATCCTCCCCCAGCGCGTCGAGCGCCTTGGCCGCCGTGTGGAAGTAGTAGTAGAGGCCCGCATCCCCCAGCCCCGGGTTCTCCGCGAACGTGTAGCGCTTCGCCAGCCACTCGACGGCCGCCTTCACGCGGGGATCGTCCCGCGTGAGGCCCGCGAAGATCATGCTCTTGAGTCCCGCGTAGGTCATCGAGCCGTAGCTGCGCAGGCCGCCCTCGGGCGTCGTGCCTGCCTGGCTCTCGCCGCCCGCCGCCGGCGTGTAGTAGAAGCCGCCGTCGGGGTTCTTCGCGGGAAAGGGGAGCGCGTTGTGGGGCCCTTCCAGGTTCTGGGTCCGTGACACGAACACCAGCGCCCGCTGGATCGCCGGGTCGTCGGGGCCCGCACCGAGCTCGCGCAGCGCCTCGACGAGGAAGGCGGTGTTCGACAGGTCGGGACGCTTCTTGCGGCCGTAGCCGGCGCCGCCGTACGCGGGGTCGGCCACGCCCCGGCCCTCGCCGTCGTCCCACTGCAGTCCTCTCACGAACGCCTGCCCGGCCTTGATGACGTCGTCGTGGCGGCCGTCCTGGTTGCAGGCGGCCAGGGCCACCAGCGCGATCGACGTCTCGTAATTGGCGACGGCCGAGTCGGGGGGATGGATGCCGCCGTCCTCCTGGCGAAACGCCAGCAGTGAGGCGATGCCGCGCTGCACCACGGGGGCGTCGGGGGGCGTGCCCGTCTTCAGCAGTGCCGTCACTGCCAGCGCGGTGACGGCCGGCCCCGCCTGCGCAGAGAAGCTGCCGTCCGCGGCCTGCCCCTGCTCGGCGAGGAACGTAGAGGCCCGGGCGATGGCGGCGCGGACGGCCGCCTCGTCGGCGCCGCGGGCCGCGGGCGGCACGAGCAGCGCCGCCAGGGCGACGGCCGCCAGGAGGCTGCGTGGACGGACAAACAACCACTGCAGGCGGGACGGCGGGCGGGCGGGCATGGCAGGCGGCTCCTCGTGTCGGTACGGCGACCCGCGGAAGCCTACGGCCGGGAGGAAGCGGCGGGCAACCTGCGTCACACCGGCGCCGTGGGCAGGGCCCGCGGGTAGGGAGGCACCGCCCGCGGCGGCGGCTCGCGGCCCTCCTCGAGGCTCCATTCCCGCCGCTCCTCGTCGGAGGCGTAGTAGGTGAGCCAGATCGAGTCGTCGCCCGGGTCGCAGGCGCTGCAGTCCCAATTGAAGAAGTTGTCGGGCAGATCGACCCGCTTCACCGTCGCCGGCAGGATGTCGCGGCGGATGAGGGTGTAGAGCTCGCGGTCGGAGAGGTGGTCGGTGAAGTCGAGCACGACCCGCTGCGAGTAGAGCCGCTCGACCGTCTCCCAGAGGCGGTCGCGGACCTGCTCGTCGTCCAGGGTGCAGGCGGGCTGCAGGGCCAGCGGCGGCTCGAACCAGCGGGCGATCGGCACCAGCGGCGCCCGCTCCCAGGCGAGCATCGACTCGAGGAACCGATTCTCGACGGCCGTGGGCAGCGAGCGGAAATCGATCTCCCAGATCGCCTCGTCCAGGTACGGCTCGATCGCGTCGCGCAACTCGCCGTTGCGGATGATGCACTCCACTTCGTCCGGTTCAGGATGGTGCGCGAGAGGCATGCCGTGCGGATTCCTGCGGGTCGCCGGGGCGGGCCGCCGTCTCGTGCCGGCGGCCCCGTGTACGGAAACGACGATACCAACGCCACGGGGCGGTTCAACGAACCGGCGGGCGTTTTCCCCCCCGTTTTTTCGGCCCTGCGGCGGCACGACCGCTACGACGCCACTACTTTTCGCCGGCTCCCGGATCAGCCCCGTTTTCCTGCCCGGCGCGGCCGGCAGGCGCGTCGGGCGGGGGCGACCGGCAGCCCGGCGGGGCCGGCCCCAGGGCGGCATGGAGCGACGGAACGTGTCTGCGGCGGCGAAGCGGAAAAACGGCGGCCGGGCCGTCCCGCGATCGGCTACCGCGGCTGTCCGCCGGCGGGACGCCGCGGGGACTCACCCGGCTCGAGCGCCGCGATCTTCGCGACCCGCCGGGCATGGCGGCCCCCCTCGAACGGAGTGTCGATCCAGGTCTGGATCAGCTTCTCCTGGACCTCCGGCCCGATCATTTCCGCCGACAGGCAGAGCACGTTGAGATCGTTGTGCCGACGGCTCATCTCCGCCGTGACCTCGTCGTGGCAGGTCGCCGCACGGACGCCCGGCAGCTTGTTGGCGGCGATCGCCATGCCCACGCCGGTGCAGCACAGCAGGATGCCGCGGTCGACGTGGCCGTCGCTGACGCGGCGGGCCACGTCGGCGGCGATGTCCGGATAATCGACGGCGTTGTCACCGTGACAGCCGCAATCGACGACCTGGTGCCCCTGCCGCTCGAGAAACCCGACCAGGCGGTGTTTCTGTGACACCCCGCGATGGTCGCTTCCGATGGCAATCCGCATGGCTGCTTCCCGCAAAACATCCCGCTGCGCGGGTCCTAGGCGATCCCGAGCGCCTCCTGCAGAAGTGTATCCATTCGGCCCGCCAAATGCTTGCGGATGTCGGCCGCACATTTCCGGTAGGTTTCGAGCGTGCCGCCGATCGGATCGATGACGTCGATCCTGTCGGGCGAGAGCAGGGCCACCCGGCCGCCGGCCTCGGGAAACTGGGCCAGCAGCGCGGCCCGGTGGGATGCTGTCATCGTCCAGATCACGTCGGCCTGGCGGATCAGGTTCTCGGTGACCGGCTGGCTGGCGTGGCCGGAAAGATCCCCGCCGGCCTCGCGCATCGCCTCGATCGCCCCCGTGCTCGCCTTGCCACCCCCCCAGGCGGCGATGCCGGCGCTGGCGACCACGACACCGTGCCGCTCGATCTCGTCGGGGCGGCAGCCGAGCCGCTCGGCCACGAGCAGCCGGAAGATTGTTTCCGCCATCGGGCTGCGGCAGGTGTTGCCGGTGCAGACGAACAGCACCATCAGGCTCGACAGTCGGCGCAGCGTCTCCTCGGAGACGATTCCCGGCTGCACCATGCGGAAGCCCGTGTCGTCGACCTCGATCATCGACGCCGGCTGCGCATAGCGGGCGCGGCCGTCGTCGATCACCAGGGCCAGCGGCGCTGTCGTGCCGACGACGCGATCGAGGACGTCGGCGGCCGTCACGGCGGGTGTCGGGCCGCCGGGTTCCGCGAGCACGATCGGGCCGGCCAGCATCCGCATGCAGTCGGCGAGCATCGGATGGCCCGGCACCCGCAGCCGCAGCCGGCCGTCGCCGACGATGCCGGCCCGCACGGCGGGCGGCAGCCTGTGCACGAGGCTCTCGGGGTGGTCGTCGGGCACGAGGATCGTCACGGGGCCGGGCCAGCACCGCCGCGCGATCCGACGGCCGATCGGGCTCAGCCGCGGAGCCCAGTCGAGCGCCTCCTCCGCGCTCTTCAGCGCCAGCGACAGCCGCGGCTGTCGCGGCTGCTCGAGTGTCAGCGCCGCCAGCCTTTCGATCGCCGTCGCGTGGCGGGCGCTGGCGGCCACCACGTAGTCGGTCTCGGTCGGGAAGGAGACCGCCCATCCCTCGGCCAGCGCCTGCACCGCCCGATGCACGACGTCACGGACGTCGTCGGTCCGGCGCAGATCGATGACCGTGGGCGGCATGGGCGGGGCCATCGACTGGGAGAGCCATGCCCCCGGCAGGCCCGGCCCGGGGGAGAAATCGGGGAAAACCGGCGGAAACCTCCAGAAGTATCGGGGTTTGCCGGGGGCAGTCAAGGATCGGCGTCTGGGCAGGACGGGCGAACCGCGCGGGGACCGACGGGAACCCGCTCCCCGGCACGGAACCGGCCGTGATTCGCCTTGTGACACCCGAGGTGGAGCAGGTATCTCTCCCGCCCCGGCCGCAGCACCTCACCCGATCGGCAGCCTCGATGTCCCTGCGCGAGCACCTCTCCGCCGTCGCTCGTCTCCCTCGACGCCACGCGCCATTCCCGGCCCATCGGGGCCTCGCGTGCGCCGTCGCGCTGACGACATGCCTGCTGCTCGGCGGGCCATCCGCCGCGCAGCAGCCGCTGCCGCCGGCCGCACCGCCGGCTCCGCCCGCCGCCGCCATGCCGGGCCAGCTGCAGGGGGTCGCACCGGGAGCAGTGCCGGGAGCAGTGCCGGGAGCAGTGCCGGGAGCAGTGCCGGGAGCAGTGCCGGGAGCAGTGCCGGGAGCAGTGCCGGGAGCAGTGCCGGGAGTCATGCCCGGAGCGGCGCCGGCACAGGTTGCGACCGTCGCGCCTGTGGACGAGTCGAATCGGATCGTCGAGGTGCGGATCGAGGGCAACCACGCCACAGATGTCTCGAAGCTGCCGAAGCTCGTGACGCGGGCCGGCCAGATCTTCGACGCCCAGGCGATCGAGGAGGACGTGCGCACGCTGCATCGCTGCCGCAAGTTCGTCGACGTCCATCCCAAGTACGTGCGGGTGAAGGAGGGCGTGGTCGTCATCTTCCAGGTGGTCGAGCGTCCGATGCTCCGCTACGTCACCTACGTGGGCAACCAGCGGGTGCCGACCCGCACGATCCGCAAGAAGGCCGAGATCGAGGTGGGGGACTCGATGGACGCCTACGTCGTGGAGGAGGCCCGCCGCAGGATCGAGTCCTACTACCATGAGAAGGGCTACGACGGCGCGAAAGTGACGACGCTCGAAGGGAGCAAGCCGGGCGACAAGGGGGCGGTGTTCCTCATCGACGAGGGCCGCAGCCGAAAGTCGCTGTGGACGGGATTCGTCGGCAACACGATCGCCACCGACGCCCGCCTGCTCACGCAGATCAAGTCGAAGCCGGGCGTGCTCTGGCTGCTCGGCGGCGACGTCGACCGCACGAAGATCGACGCCGACATCGAGGCGCTCACCGCCTACTACCGCAGCCTCGGCTTCTTCCAGGCCAAGGTCGGCCGCGAGGTGCAGGTGGTGAACGGCGGCAACCGCGACTGGACGATGCTCACGTTCGTGATCAACGAGGGGCCGCGGTACACCGTGCGCAACGTCTCCTTCATGGGCAACAGCAAGTTCAAGAGCGAGTTCATCGCGCGGGACCTCAAGCTCACCAGCGGCCAGCCCTTCAACCAGTCGAAGATGGATGCCGACCTGGGGATGATCCGCGACATCTACGGCGGGCGCGGCTTCGTCTTCGCCGACATCCGCGCCGATCCACGGTTCCTCGAGGAGCCGGGGCAGCTCGACCTCGTCTACAACGTCGAGGAGGGCCTGCGGTACCGCGTGGGCAAGATCAACGTCCGCATCCGTGGCGAGCATCCGCACACCCGGCACAGCACCGTGCTCAACCGCCTGTCGCTACGGCCGGGGGACATTCTCGACATCCGCAAGCTCCGCGACGACGAGCGGCGGCTCAAGGCCAGCAGCCTCTTCATGGCCGACGCCTCCAAGGGGCAGGCGCCGAGGATCGTGTTCAGCAAACCCGAGGAGAGCGACACACAGATCGCCCGCGATCCGAAGCGGCCCGGGTTCCGCGGCCAGAGCCCCGACGACGAGGAGTCCGTGCTCGACCTCGTGCTCGAGGGGGAATGGAATCCTGACGGCGAGGCGGCCCGCGAGGAGGCCGTGGCGGCGCAGCCGGTGTGGCGCGGCCAGAGCCCGGCGGGGCAGCCCGCGTTTCCGCAGCCGCAGCCGGTGGCCCAGCAGCCGGCGTGGGGCGGTGCGGCGCTGGCGCCGACGGGTCCGGATGCCGTCGACTATTCCCGCACCGTCGCGCCCGCGCCGCGGCAGCCGGTCTACGTGGCCCAGCAGCAGCCGGCGCCCGCGTTCGGCCAGCCCGTGGCGCAGCCCCAGGGGCAGGGCTTCGTGGCGCCGGTGCAGTTCCAGCCGGGCATGCAGCCCGGAGCGGCGCAGCCGGGCATGATGCAGCCTGGCATGGCGCAACCTGGCATGATGCAGCCTGGCATGATGCCGCCCGGCATGGCGCAGCCCGGCATGGTGCCGAACTTCGGTGCCGAGCCGCTGCAGGTGTTTCCGGGCAACGATCCCTACGTGGTCGTCGACGTCGACGCCGAGGAGACGCAGACCGGCCGGCTCATGATCGGTGCCGGCGTGAACTCCAACGCCGGGCTCGTGGGCAACATCGTCATCGACGAGCAGAACTTCGACATCACGCGGCTGCCCACCAGCTGGGATGACATCCGTAACGGCACGGCCTTCCGCGGCGCCGGCCAGCGTTTCCGCCTCGAGGCGGCTCCCGGAACGCAGTTGCAGCGCTACACCGCGACCTTCCAGGAGCCCTACCTCTTCGACACCCGCATCGGCCTGTCGACGAGTGCCTCCTACTACACACGCTACTTCTACGACTGGGCGGAAGGCCGGGTCGGCGGCCGTGTCGGCCTGGGCTATCAGTTCGCCTTCGCCCCCAATCTCTCCGTGAACACCGGCTTCCGCGGCGAGAGCGTCGACGTCTACAACCCGCGCCTGATCACCCCCGCCATCCAAAACATGCTCGGCACCAACTCGGTCTACGGCTTCAGCGGCGGTCTCATCCACGACACCCGCGACAGCCCGTTCCTGCCGACGCAGGGACACCTGGCCACCTTCGAGTTCGAGCAGGTGATCGGCACGTTCGTCTACCCGCGCGGCATCCTCGAGGGACGGCAGTACTTCCTGCTCAACGAGCGGCCCGACGGCTCCGGGAGGCACGTGCTCTCGATCGGCTCGGTGCTCGGCATGTCGGGTCCCAACACGCCGGCCTACGACAACTTCTTCGCGGGCGGCTACAACACGATCCGCGGCTTCACGTTCCGCGGGGCGAGCCCGCGGCAGACCCCGGCCGGCGCCTCGCCCACGAGCTCGGCCCAGGCCGCGGCGGTGATCGGCGGCCCGTTCGAGTGGCTCAACACCGTGGAGTACATGTTTCCGATCACGGCCGACGACTCGTTGCGGGGCGTGGTCTTCACCGACTTCGGCACGGTCGAGTCGAACGTCTCCATCAGCAACATGCGCGTGGCCCCCGGCGTGGGCCTGCGGATCACGCTGCCGGCCATGGGGCCGGCGCCGATCGCGCTCGACTTCGCCTTCCCGGTCGTCTACGCCCCGTACGACAGCAAGCAGCTCTTCAGCTTCTTCGTCGGCTTCGCCAGGTAGCCGGCGCACGGAAGACACGAGGGGCGGGCGGATCGCCCGCACGCAGCCATGCCAGCAGCATCCGCGGACGGTGAACGCATCCTCGTGGTGGGCAACGCATTCCTGGGCGACACCGTGCTCGCGATTCCGTTCCTGCGGAACCTCCGCCGGCGGTTTCCCCGCGCGGTGATCGACGTGCTCGTCGAGCCGCACGCCGCCGCGATGCTGGCGGACTGCCCGTACCACGACGCGCTCGTCGGCTGGCCGCGGCCGCCGCGGTCGCGACGCTTCATGCCGTCCGCCATCGCGAAGATCCATGCCCAGGCGCGGTGGCTGCGGTCCCGCGGCTACGCTCGGGCCTACCTCCTCAAGCGGTCGTTCTCCAGCGGCGTGCTCGCCTGGCTGGCGGGCATTCCCCGGCGGGTCGGCCACGTGACGGACGGCCGCGGCTGGCTCCTGTCGCGCGGCATCCCCCTGCGGCCCGGCCGTCACCAGACGGAGTCCTACCTCGACCTGCTCCGCGCCGACGGCGGCGACGTGGATGACGGACACAACGAGAACTGGGTGCCGGCCGCCGCCGCCGCCGTCGCCGAGGCGGCCCTCGCCGACGCGCCAGCCGGGCGGCCGCGGGTCTTTCTCGCCGTCTGCTCGACGAACAGCGAGAAGCACTGGCCCGCGGCCCGCTGGACGGAGCTCGTGGACCGGCTCGTTCGGGACCGCGGCTGCGAGGTGTTTTTCTGCGGGGGCCCCGCCGATCGCGAGATGCACGGGCAGATCGTGGCCGGCCTCGACGCGCCGATCGCGGAGCACGTCCACGACCATTCGTCCCGCGTGCCGCTGCGCCAGGTGACCGCGCTGTTGTCGCGGATGGACCTCTGCGTCGGGATCGACAGCGGCCTGCCGCACGTCGCCGCGTCGCTGGGTGTTCCCGTCGCCGTGCTCTTCGGCCCCACCGACCCGAACCAGTGGCATCCCCGCAGCGAGCGGGCCGTCGTGGTGCGATCGGAACGGGTGCTGCCGTCACGGGCGGCGCTGCGGCGCGGGCAGCCGCCCGAGCAGACACGCTGGCCCCTCGGCACCGCCACGATGCTCGACATCGGCGTGGCGGACGTCATGGCCGCGTGCGAACGGCTGCTGGGCCCCCGTCACCCGTCGGCTCCGCTGCGGACGATCGACCTTCGCGTCGGCGGGCACGTGCACGAGGTGTGGACGGGCCGCATCGCCGCTGGAGCGTCGCCGACGCACGCCCGGCCTGCCGCCGACCGCGAGGATGGGCGGTTCCAGCCGGCCGTGATGACGCCCTGACAGGCCGTCGTCGGCGTTGTCACCGCCGAGCGGCCGCGTTCCGTCGCAGGCCCGCGTGCAGCACCTCGATCGGGTGCAGTGCCGTGCGTCCCGTGCCGTCCTTGATCTGGTGGCGGCAGCTGGTGCCTGCCGCCGCGATCGCGTCGTCCGTTGAGGCCGCGCGCACGGCGGGAAAGAGCACCATCTCGCCGATCGCCATCGAGAGCTCGAAATGCTCCCGCTCGTAGCCGAACGAGCCGGCCATGCCGCAGCAGCCGCTGGGGATCACCTCGACCGACCACTGCCGCGGCAGCGACAGCATGCGGACGGTGGCGTCGAGCGAGGCGAGCGCCTTCTGGTGGCAGTGGCCGTGCAGATGGATCCGCCGGGCCGCGTCGGTGAAGGCGTCGGCGCCGATCCGGCCGCGGTCGGCCTCGCGGGCGAGAAACTCGTCGACGAGGAGCGTGCGGCCCGCCAGCCGCGTCGCGGCCGCGGCCAGCGGCTGCGGCACGAGGTCGGGATACTCGTCACGGAAGCCGAGGATCGCCGAGGGCTCGACGCCCACGAGCGGAGCGTCGTCGTCGATGATCGGATCGAGCAGCTCGACGTTGCGGGCGGCGAGGCCGCGGGCCTCCCGCAGGAGCCCCTTCGAGATCTGCGCCCGGCCGCTGTCGACGTGCCTCGGCACCACCACCTCGTAGCCGAGCGCCTCGAGCAGTTCGACGGCCCGCATGCCCACGGGCACGTCGAGCGTGTCGGTGAACTCGTCGACGAACAGGTGCACGCGGCCCAGCGGCACGGAACGTGGGCCGTCGCGCCGCCGCCGCGCGAGCCACGTCGTGAGCGACGTGCGGTGCAGCCGCGGCAGCGACCGCCCAGCCGCGAAGCCGACCGCCCGCTTCACCAGACTCGAGAGGCCCGGCGCCGTCACCGCGAGGTTGTAGGCCCAGGCCACCGGCATGGCCAGCCGCATCGCGGCTGCCGAGCCCGCGACGAGCCGGGTGCGCAGCGGCACGCCGCGCGCGTCGTGCCTGTGCTGCTCCCACTCGGCCTTGAGCCGGGCCATGTCGACGTTGGAGGGGCACTCGCTCTTGCAGGCCTTGCAGGAGAGGCAGAGGTCCATGCACGCGGCGATCTCCGGCCGCGTCCAGGGATCCGCCGCGGCCGGCGGCCCGGAGAGCGCCTGCCGCAGCACGTTGGCCCGGGCCCGCGTGGTGTGCCGCTCGTCCCGCGTCGCCATGTAGCTCGGGCACATCGTGCCCCCGATCACGGCCGATTTGCGGCACTGCCCCACGCCGGTGCACTTCTCCGCCGCGCGAAGCACGCCGCCGGTGTCGGCGAAGCGGAAGACGGTGTCGTAGACCGGCTCGGGCTCCCCCGGCAGGATCCGCAGCGAGGTGTCCATCGGCGGCGTGTCGATGATCTTGCCGGGATTCAAGATGCCCTGCGGGTCGAACGCCCGCTTCACCCGCTCGAAGAGCCGGTAGCAGTCGTCGCCCACCATCGTGCGGATGAACTCGCCGCGCAGCCGGCCGTCGCCGTGCTCGCCGCTCAGGCTGCCGCGGTAGCGCTTCACGAGCGCCGCCACGTCGGTGGCCACGGCGCGGAACATCGCGAGCCCTGCCGGCGAACGCAGGTCGAAGAGCGGCCGCAGGTGGAGCTCGCCCGCGCCGGCGTGGGCGTAGTGGATGCAATCGATGCCGTATTTCTCCGCGAGCAGCCGGTCGAAGTCGGCGATGTAGGCCGGGAGGTCGGCGACGGCGACCGCCGTGTCCTCGACGATCTCCCGCGGCTTGGCGTCGCCCGGCAGGTTGTTGACGAGCCCCTGGCCGGCGCGGCGCAGCTCCCAGACCTTGTCCCCCTCCGTGCCGACGAGCACCGGGTAGGCGTAGCCGAGGCCCGCGCCGCGCAGGTCGTCCTCGATCCGCCGCAGCGTCGCGGCCACCGCGGCATGGTCGGCGTGCTTCACCTCCACGACCAGCACCGCGCCCGGATCGCCCACGACGAACGCGCGGTTGCGGGCCTGCGCCGCGTTGTTCCGCGTGCAGTCGAGGATCTTCCGGTCGATCAGCTCGCAGCCGGTGAGCCGGCACGCATCCTCAGCCTCGGCCGGCCGGTGCCGCATCACGATGAGCGTCGCCCGCAGCGCCTCGTCGACGTCGCTGCAGTGCACGCAGAGCAGCGCCCCCGGCGGCGGCAGCGGGATCAGCTCGAGTTCATACTCCACGCCGATGAAGAGCGTTCCCTCGGAGCCGGCGAGGAGCCGGCAGAGATTGAACGGCCGTGTCGACGCCGGATCGAAGCAGGAGGCGTCCATGAGGGCGTCGAGCGCGTAGCCGGTGTTGCGGCGCGTGACCTCAGGCCGCGGGAAGGAGTCGCGGATGAGGCGGCGGGTGGCCGCGTCGGAGAGGAGGTCGCCGAGCGCACGGTGGATCCGGGCCTCGAGCGACTCGGGGCCGGCGCACTTCGCGACGAACTCCTCGGGCGAGCACGGGCCGAACGTGGCCTCCGAGCCGTCCGCCAGGAACCCGCGGGCGGAAACGAGATGGTCGCGGGTCGAGCCGTAGGCGATCGAGTTCGATCCGCAGGAGTTGTTGCCCACCATGCCGCCGATCATGGCCCAGGAGGCGGTGGAGGTTTCGGGGCCGAAGAAGAGCCCGTGCGGCGCGAGGAACCGGTTGAGTTCGTTGCGGACGACGCCCGGCTGCACCCGCACACGGCGCTGCTCCACGTCCAGCGCGACGATCCGATTCAGGTGGCGGCCCATGTCGACGACGATGCCGCCGCCGACCACCTGGCCCGCCAGCGACGTGCCGGCCGCGCGGGGTATCAGCCCGACCCGCTGCGCCGCGGCGAACCGCACCAGTTCGCGGACGTCCTTCTCCGCGGCGGGCAGCGCCACGGCCAGCGGCCGCTCCTGGTATTCGGAGGCGTCGGTGGAATAGACGGTCCGGGTGAGGTCGTCGACGAGGAGTTCGCCCTCAAGATGCGCAGCGAGCCCACGCAGCGCCGGAGCGAGTCGGTCGGCGGAGGTTGTGGTGGCCATGGGAAAAAGTCCTCGGCGCAGCCGCGGCAGTGTCGCACGTCGCACTTCGACGTGAAAGGCTGCCTGCAACGCCGCGCGTCCGGGGGCTGCTACCATGCCGCGGGATGCGCGCACGAACCTGGTCACGAACCTGGACGCGAACCTGCACAGGGTGATTCTTGGCACGCCAGACACCGGGACAGCTGCCGCTTTTCGGCGACGTCGACGCCGTCGACCCGGCTGATTTCGACGCGGCGCTGGTCGATCTCGGCACGACGCTGCCCGGCCGGATCCACCTGGGCACGTCGAGCTGGTCGTTCCCGGGCTGGACGGGGCTGGTCTATGCGGCCCGGAGCGGCGGACCGGGAGGGCGGGACAGTCAGCCGAGCGAGCAGGTGCTCGCCCGCGCCGGGCTCGCAGCCTATGCGCGGCATCCGCTCTTCCGCACCGTGAGCCTCGACCGCACGTTCTACGCGCCGCTGGCGGCTGCGGAGTTCGCCGCGTATGCGGCGCACGTGCCGGCCGACTTCCGGTTCGTGGTCAAGGCGCCGGCGGCGATCACCGACCCCGTGGTGCGGAAGCCGGGCTCCGGCGAAGCTGCCCGCGACAATCCGACGTTCCTCGACGCCCGGCTGGCGGTCGACACGTTCGTGCGGCCGGCGCTCGCCGGACTCGGCGACCGGGCGGGCCCGCTCGTCTTCCAGTTTCCGCCGTTCGGCCGCCGCCTGCTCGCCGATCCGGCGCGGCTCACCGCGCGGCTCGCCGCATTTTTCACGATGCTGCCGCGGAGCCTGCCCGACGGCCGTGCGGGTCGCCCGCTCTACGCCGTCGAGGTTCGCGACCCGCAGCTGGTGACGCCGGGATTCGCGGCGGCGATCGGCGATGCCGGCTGCGCGGCCTGCCTGGCGATCCATGCGCGGATGCCGCCGGCCGACGAGCAGGCCGACGCCTACGGGCTCGTGCGGCCCGATGCACGGCAGCCGGTCGTCGCCCGCTGGAATCTCCATGCCGGCCGCGGCTACGAGGACGCCAAGGCGGGCTACTTCCCCTTCGACCGGCTCGTCGAGGAGGATCTGCCCACGCGGCGTGCGGTGGCCGCGATCGCCAGGGCGGCCGCCGCGGTCGACCGCGACGCCTTCATCACGATCAACAACAAGGCCGAGGGTTCGGCCCCGCTGTCGGTGCGGCGGCTCGCCGAGGAAATCGTAGGCGGCAGGCCCGACGGCGGATCCTGATCGCCGGCTGTGGCGGCCGCCTTCTGCGGCTCCTTGCGGGGCTTTTTGAGGGGCCGTACAACTTCCGGTCTGGCTCCAGTCCGGCTGATCCCAGTTCGGTCTCCTTCTCTACCGGCTCGTGCGCGGCTCCTGCGGCGTTGCCGGCACGTGTTCTCATCGAAAGGGGTTCTCCATGGCGACCGCCACCCACACCTCCGCCCGTCTGCCCGAAGCCAAGAACGTCGGCTCCGCCCTCGAGCGGGCGATGTCCGCCGGCAAGGGAATCCTCAGGCTCTCGCCCACCTGGGTGCCGCGCAGCTTCCTCCATCCGGGCAAGCGGGTCCGGCTCCATCCCGACGACTACTACGCCTACGGCCTCGACCGCGGCGGCATCGACGAGCGGTGGTTCGCCAGCACGACCGAGGCGGCCAACGAGGGCCGCGTGCCCGACGAGGGGTTGTCGTGGGCCGTCTTCGAGGGGGAGCGGTTCATGCTGCGGGATGCCGTGGCCGAGGGGAAGGGAACGCTCGTCGGCAAGGCGATCTGGGACCGCTACAAGAAGTGGCCGGTCTACTCGAAGTTCTTCGACAACATGGGGCCGATCCCACACCACATGCACCAGTCGTTCGACGACGCCAAGCTGGTGGGCCAGGAGGGCAAGCCGGAGAGCTACTACTTCCCGCCGCAATACAACAACTGCGACAACAACTTCCCCTACACCTTCATGGGCCTCGAACCCGGCACCACGAAGGCCGACGTGCGGAAGTGCCTGGAGAACTGGAACCGTGGCGACAACGGCATCATCGACCTCGCCAAGGCCTACCGCCTGAAGCGGGGCACGGGCTGGCTGATTCCGCCCGGCGTGCTGCACGCCCCGGGCTCGCTGCTCACCTATGAGCCGCAGTGGGGCAGCGACGTGTTCGCGATGTTCCAGTCGCTCGTCGAGGGGCGTGCGGTGCCCTGGAGCCTGCTCGTCAAGGACATGCCGAAGGAGAAGCACAAGGACCTCGACTTCATCATCGGCCAACTCGACTGGGAGAAGAACGTCGACACCCACTTCAAGGAGAGCAACTACCTCGAGCCGATCCTCGACGAGAAGCGGTCGGACAAGGGCGTGCACGATCGCTGGATCGTCTACGGCCAGGTCGACGGCAGGCAGCTCTTCAGCGCGAAGGAGCTCACCCTCGAGCCGGGCGCGAAGATCACGGTGCAGGATGCCGGCGCCAGCGGTTGGATCACGGTGCAGGGCGAGGGCCGCGTCGGCGTGCATGACGTGGCGACTCCGACGCTCATCCGCTTCGGCGAGATGACCAGCGACGAACTCTTCATCTCGGCCGACGCCGCTGCGGCTGGCTACACGGTGGAGAACACCGGCCCGGGCCCGCTCGTGTCGCTCCGCTACTTCGGCCCCGACGTCCACACCGACCTGCCCAAGCACGGAAGGAAGGCGTAACTCGACACCTCAATCCGTCGTGTCGGCGGCCGCCCCCACAGTTTCGCGAGGGGCTGCCCGTGCCGATCGAGACGGCGTTGGCGGCCAGCGGAGCCAGGATGGCGGAGCGCAGCCGGCATCGAGAGAGCGGAGGGCAGGATGCCCGCAGCGAACGTCCGGCGAGACGGCACGGGCAGCCCCGGCCAACATTCCCGACTTCTGAATCTTTCCCGATCGCGACCTAGCGAGGACATCCGCATCATGCCCACCCACTCCGCCCCCAAGCTCCACAACGCCATGTGGCCCGGCCTCGTCGGCAAGGGCACCGATCCGGGACAGGAGCCGCCGATCAGCCTCGACCGCATGCTCGAGCTCACCGCCGCGGCGAACGTCGGCGGCCAGAAGTTCGACGGCATCGACTACTTCCTCTTCCTGCCGCACACCAATCCCGAGGCCAGCGACGCCGAGCTCACGAAGATCGCCGACACGATCGCCAAACATGGCTTCACGGTGGGGTCGCTGGTCGCGCCGGTCTGGCCGGGCACCGTGGGCGACTCGGCGATGGGCGACGCCGTGGCGCGGGAGAAGTTTCTTTCGGCCGTGAAGATGGCCTGCCGGATCGCGAAGGTGTTCGAGAAGCACGGCGTGCGGAAGTACGGCGTGATCCGCATCGACTCCGCCGAGTTCGGCGTGGCCAAGTGGCGGGAGAATCCCCGGGCCAACACCGCCAAGATCGCGGAGACCTTCCGTGAGGCGGCGAAGATCGCGCAGGACAACGGCCAGCGGCTCGCGGCCGAGGGGGAGATCTGTTGGGCGGGCATGCACTCCTGGAAGGACATGCTCGACCTGCTCGAGGAGGTGGGCATGCCCGAGACGCTCGGCTTCCAGGCCGACCTCGCCCACACCTACCTCTACCTGCTCGGCTACAACGCGCCGGAGCACGCGCTGGTCAAGCCCGGCTACACCGACGCCGAGTTCTGGCCGGCCTACGAGAAGATGGTCGCCAAGCTCCGGCCGTGGACGATCGACTTCCACGTGGCCCAAAACGACGGCCATGTTCACGGAGCCGGCGCGCACGACAAGACCGGCAAGCACTGCCCGGCCGACGACCCCAACGGCAAGCTCGACATCGTCAAATGCGCGGGCTCCTGGCTCGAGGGCGCCGAGAAGCGGGGCATCAGGCACATCTGCTGGGACGGCTGCATGTTCCCCAACGCGACCCTCGAGAACCCGGCCACCTGGAACACGATCCTCAAGACCATGATCGCCGTCCGCGACGCCCACGGCTGGGCTTGAGGAACGTGCCGGCTTCGGCAGGCCCGTCATGCGGCGAGCGGAGGGATCGGTGGAAGCTCGAGGAGCTTATGAGCATGCGACCTTCTGAGGATTGAACTGCCACAGGTCGTGGAAGGAGCAAGCTCATCCGCGACGAGACTTCCACCGTCCCGCAGCGGACCAATCCCCAAGACTTCCCGCCACCAAGAATCCTCGCCACTTCCCCATCATCAAGGACCACACCAATGTCCAAGCCCCTGCGCATCGGCATGATCGGCTACGGCTTCATGGGCCGCGCCCACTCCAACGGCTACAACCGCGTCAAGGACTTCTTCGACCTCGAATACCTGCCGGTGCTCCAGGCCGTCGCGGCCCGCGACGCCGACAAGGCGAAGGCGTTCGCCGACCGCTGGGGCTACAAGCGGGTGGAGAGCGACTGGCGCAAGCTCGTCGCCGCCGATGACATCGACGCCATCGACATCTGCACGCCCAACAACCTCCACGCCGAGATCGCCATCGAGGCGGCCAAGCACGGCAAGGCGATCCTCTGCGAGAAGCCGCTGTCGATGGACACGGCCGAAGGGGAGAAGATGGTCGCCGCCGTCGAGAAGGCGGGGGTGCCCAACACCGTCTGGTACAACTACCGCCGCATCCCGGCCGTCACGTTCGCCAAGCAGATCATCGACTCGGGCAAGCTCGGCCGGATCTTCCACTACCGGGCCGAGTTCCTCCAGGACTGGACGATCAGCGCCGACCTGCCGCAGGGGGGCGCGGCCCTCTGGCGGCTCGACGCCAAGGCGGCCGGCAGCGGCGTGACGGGCGACCTGCTGGCCCACTGCATCGACACGGCCATCTGGCTCAACGGCTCGGTGAGCGACGTCACCGCCATGACCGAGACGTTCGTGAAGGAGCGGACGCACCAGCTCACCGGCAAGGTCGAGCCGGTGGAGATCGACGACGCCTGCTCGTTCCTCTGCCACTTCAAGAACGGCTCGTTGGGGCTCTTCGAAAGCACGCGGTACGCCCGCGGCCACAAGGCCCTCTACACGTTCGAGATCAACGGCGAGAACATGAGCCTGAAGTGGGACCTGCACGATCTCCATCGCCTGCAGGTGTTCGACTACAAGGACGCCGGACCGATGCGGGGCTGGAAGAGCGTCCACGTCACCGACGGCGACCACCCCTACATGGACAAGTGGTGGGTGCCGGGGCTGGCGATCGGCTACGAGCACAGCTTCGTCCACCAGGTGGCCGACTTCCTCGAGGCCTACGCGAAGAAGCAGCCGGCCCACCCGACGTTCCGCGACGCGCTCGAGACCCAGAAGGTGTGCGACGCCGTGCTCAAGAGCGCCAAGAGCCACCAGTGGGTGAACGTGTAGCGCCGCATCCGCCGCGGGCGTTCGCGGCGGGCCGACGCATGACGTCGTCCGGGGCCGGGCTGGTCGCGGCCGCCGCCCTCGCTGCCGGCGTGGCGGTGTGGGCCGTCGCCAGGCCGCTGCGCTACGAGGTGGAGGGCGTATCGATGGCGCCCGGCCTGATACCGGGAGACGTCGTCGCTACGTCCGCGTTTCCAGTGGTGACGGGACTCCGAGGCCCGCGCCGGTTCGAACGCTGGCTCCTGGTGCCGCCCGGCGGGGGCGACGCGATCAAGCGGGTGATCGGCCTGCCGGGAGAGACGATCGCGCTCGTCGACGGCGACCTCGCCGTGGACGGAAGCATCGTCGTCACACCCCCACGGGTCCTCGCGGAGACCGCGGTGACCGTGCCGCCAGCTGCCGCGACGGATGACGCGGCCTCGGCCGCGGATCACTGCCACCGCTCGGTCGCGGCCCGTGTCATCCTCGACGACATCGACTTCGCGCCCGAGGAGCGGCGACTGCTGCTGCCGGTCCGCGACGTCGGCCTGGCCGCGCTGGTCCGCGCGCACGGGCATCCCGCTGCACCGCCACGGCTGCGGATGCGGGTCGGTGCAGCCGTCGTGGCGTGGCGGCTGCCGTCCGCGGGAGCATTCGCCGCGGTGGCCGGCCGGCTCGACGGCCGGTTCGTCGCCGCCTGTTGGCAGGTTTCCACCGCCGAGTGCCGCAACGCCGGCCCGCGCGAACGCCTGCCGCCGGGGATCCCGGCGGACTGGCAGGTGGTCCGCCCGTGGCCCGCGTCCGCGGCGGAGCCGGGCGACCCATGCGCGGGCCCCTGCGGAGTCTGGATCGGCTGCCCCGCGACGCCCGGGTGGGACGACGCGGGCCGCGACTGCGACCCACGGGCGGGCGAGATCGTGTCGTGCAGCCTGTGGCGGGACGTGCTCCATCGCCCTGCCGCGGACGGCCGCGACGAGTGGCGGCTCGGTCGCGACGAGTTTTTCGTCCTCGGCGACTTCCCTTCCGGCAGCCGCGATTCGAGGCACTGGGGACCGCTGCAGCGCGGGGTGCTGCGGGCGGCCGTGACGGGGCCGCGGTGAGCGGTGAAGGGCGGCCGCCGTGGCGAGTCCGGGCCGTGGAGGCGGCGTCTGTTGCCCGCGAGGAGGCCGTGGATAAAGTCATCCGCCGCTGGAGGCGGCGGCAGCGAGCCCTCGTGGAAAAAGGCCAGGGAGAGCTTTTTCCACAGCCAGTTAGAATCCCGATAGGTTTGCCGCCAGTCCATGCACGTCCAGGAGCCATCATGCCGTCCGTCAGTTCGCGCCCCTCTGCCGTCCGCGTTGCCTCCGCCGCCCTGTTGCTCGCAGCCGGCGCGTGGTGCGGGACCGTCCGTGGCGAGCAGCCGCCCATCGAGGCCTCGGCCGCGGATCCGCAGCGGGTGTTCGTGGCCGGCGTGGCCGGATCGTTCGACAAGGTGCGGGCGGCGATCGAGAAGGCGAAGCTGGAGAGCGGCCGCGACTATCGCGTGATCGTCGTCGGCGACGCCGGCGGCGGCCGGGACGCGTCGACACGGATGCTCGAGGGCCTGATCGAACGGTGGCGTCAGGAGTCGGGCGACGCGCGGCCGGGCGGCGGCGCCGGGGCGTTCGACCCGTCGCGCGACGTGACGATCGTGCTCGACGTCAAGGACCGGCAGATCGCGATGCGGGCGCCGTGGGGGCTCGAGGTGTCGAGCGGGCTCGATCCGGAGACCATCAGGACCGAACTGATCGACAAGGTGTTCGTCCCCTGCGCCAAGGACGAGCGGTACGACGAGGGACTCGCCGATCTGGTCACCGCGACCGAGCGCTGGGTGAAGGCCCGTGAGGACCGCACGCGGGCGCGGGCTGAGGAGATGCGGGTGTTCCGCACCCGCACGCTGCCCCTGGGCCTGGCGTCGCTCCTTGGCCTCGGTCTGCTCGGGACGCTCCTGGCCAGATGGGCGCGGCACGAGCGTCGGCTGGCCGAGGCCCGCCGCAAGCTCGCCGCGTTCAAGGGCGAGGTGGTGGCACTGTCCGACCTGCTCGACGGCCAGCAGGAGCGGCACCGCATGCTGCCCCACAGCGACCCCGACTTCCGCACGCCGATGCAGGGACTGACCCGGTCGGCCTACGACAACGTGCAGGCAGCCCTGCGGCGCTACCGCGAGCGGTGGCTGTCGCTGATGGACGTCTGGGAGAAGGCGGAGGAGCGGATCGGCAAGGAGACCTTCCTCGGCACGTCGCAGGTGGACGAGGCGATCAGGATGCTCGATTCCGCCGAGGCCCGCCCCCCTCTGGCCGACGTCGCCGGGGAGTGTCGGGCGCCGCTCGACGCCCTGGAATCAGCCCACGAGAAGGCCCGCGAACTCGCGGCGACGCTCGAGGCGGACGCCGCCGCCGCGGCGCAGCGGCTGGAGAAGCTCGCCGCCCGGGGCCGTTCGAACGCCGCGTTCCAGGGGCCGATGGCGGAGGTGTCGCGCGGCGTCGCGCTCGCCCGCCAGGACCTCGAGAGCGATCCCGTCGCCGCCCGCGGCCGCCTGGAGGAGCACGCGGCGGCGCTGGCCCGCACGGTCGAACGCGTCGAGGCGTACGAGGCGGTCGACGACCGCCGCGGCAAGACGTTGGCACAGGCGGAGGACGTGGCGCAGAAGGTGCGCACGAAGCGGGCCGAGGGCTGGCTGCTCGCCGAGCCCGGTGCCAATCCCGACGAGAACATCGCCGTCGGCCGCCACGAGGTGGAATTGGCCGCCCAACTGCTCGACGCCGGCGAGACCGCCGGGGCGCGGGCGCACGTGGAGCGGGCCGAGAAGGCCAACGCCGAGGCGCTGGCCCTGCTGGAGAGCATCGTCGCCGCCAAGGCCAAGGTGGACGACCTGCTGCCGTCCTGCGTCGCCAGGCTCGAGGCGCTGACCGGCCGGCGCGGTCAGGCCGTGCGGTCGCTCGAGGAGATCGCCGCCGCCTACGCCGACAGCTCGTGGGGCGACCTGGCAGACAACGTCGCCCGCGCCGACGAGGGGCTGGCCCGCGTCCGCACGCTGGTGGCCGAGGCGCAGGTGGCCGCGGAGCAGTCGCGGCAGCACTACTTCCGCGCGGTGGCGCTGGTCGAGGAGGCGATCCGCCAGGAAGATTGGGTCGAGGGACTCTACGGGGCGATCATGGACCGCCGCGCCGAGCTCGACGAGCTGCGGGCCAGCCTGCCGAAGCGGCGCGAGAACGTGCGGGGCCGGGTGGACGGCCTGCTGCGCGGCCTCGAGCGGCAGCGCACCGACCGCGTGCGGGCCAACGAGCGGGCCCGCGAGGCCGGCCGCCTCCTCGAAGTGGCCGAGGAAGGGTTCCGCGTGCAGCGTCCCGACCTGCGGCAGGTCGGTCAGGTGCTCGAGGCCGCCGATACTGCGGCCGCCCGCGGCGAGGAGCTGGCGGCGGAGGACGAGCGGCTCGCCCGCCAGGCGTTCGACGACCTCGAGGAGGCCGACGGCCTCGTGCGGCGGGTCGCCGCGTACTATGCAGAAGGCATCTCTCCCGACGTGCGGCCCGCGGCGGCGGCCGTCGACGCCGCCAAGTCCCTGCTCACGCGGCAGCGGTACGAGGACTCGCTGAAGAGTTCGTCCGAGGCGGCACGCCTGGCCCGCGAGGCCTATGCGTCGGCCACGGCCGAGGCGGAACGCCGGCGGCGTCGGCGGCAGGCGCAGATCCAGCAGCGGCAGCTCGAGGAGTCGTTCTCGCGGATGTCACGCGGCTTCGGCCCGTGGGTGATCCAGCTCCCCGGGGGCACGTTCAGCGGTCCCGATCCCTGGCGGACGGTGCACGGGCCGTCGGTGTCGCACCCGCCGTCGTCGCGGTCGGCCGGCTCGAACTGGTCGAGCAACACCGCGCAGAGCGGGTGGTAGGCCGGACGCCCGACGTCAGCGGATCTCGATCGGCGCGACCTCGAGCCGGCCGACCTCGACGGCGGGCCGCGTCGGCGACTCGAGCGCCCGCTCCATCTCCTCGACGCGCTCGAGGACAGCCTCGGGGATCAGCCCGCGGCTCTCCGACGAGTCGATCTCCCGGTCGAAGAGCACCCGGCCTTTGAGGTCGGTGACCACCAGCCGCGTCTCGGCGCCCCGGGAGATGCGGAGCTGGCAGTCGGAGTCCTGACGCACGAGCGTTTCGGCGTCGGCGGATCCGGCTGCCGCCGGGGCTTTCGCCGGGGCGGCGGCCGGCCTCGGCTGCACGAGCGAGAGCGTGGATGCCGCGGGCCGCAGCCGCGACTGCGTGGCCGGCTTCGCGGCCATCTGCCGCACGGCCGCGGGTGGCTCGGCTGCGGATGTGGGGAACGCTCCCGAGACGGGCTGCGTGCCGGCCGATGCACGGCGCGTCATCCGCGGCTGCGTCACCTGGCCCGGCTGGGCCAGCGGGATCGTCACCTTGACGCCCCCACGGAGCAGCGTGCACTCCGGAGCGGTGCCACTGTCTGAGGCTTCGAGCAGGGCGGCCAGCTGCTCGGGAAGAAGCAGCATCTGGTCGTCCAGGAGCACCAGCACGTCGTAGCGCTTGAAGCCGGCCTTGTCGGCGACCGAGCCCTCGATCACCTCCTCGACGACGAGCCCGGCGCCGCGGGCGAGCGCGAGCTGCTGGCGGAGCACCTCCGATGCGCGGGAGAGTCGCAGGCCGAGCGTGTCGGCGTTGCGGCCCGCGGCGGCCATCTCACCCACCGGCTGGATGTGCGATCGTCGGGTCGCCGGCTGCTGCTCGCGTGCGGTCTCGGCGGACGTGGCTCCGGTGTCGGCGGCATGACAGCGGATCGCGGGCGGGCAGGCCGCCACGACCAGCAGCAGGAGCGGCGGAAGGGCGACGCGTGCGGCGCGGGATGCGTTCATGGTTGGTGTCGGCGGGGGCGGCGGGATGTCCGAGCGAGGTATGTGACGATTTCCCGGCTGCGCTGCCAGACGGAATTTCACGGCGCCGGCTGCCCCGGTGAAAGTGGGCAAGCGGCAGGGAATGGGGTGCGTGGTGCGCGGCGGCAAGCGGGAGGGCCGCGGCAGGAGACCGTCGTTGCCACCGCCGCCGTCAGAGTCGCTCGGTATGAGGCACCGAGGCCGCCGATACCACTTCCCGGGAGTGCCGCATGCCTCGTGACGGGGGACTGTCATCATGTCGATTCGCAAGTTTCTGGCCGTGGGAGCCATCGTCTGCCTCGGCGGGATGTCGTGCGCATCCTTCGTCGTGGCCGAGGACGAGGCCATCACCCTGACGGAGACGGAGACAACGTCGGCAGTGGAGGCAGAGGTGACGGCAGCGGAGTCCACGCTGGCGGAGACGGATGCCGCCGCGAAGCCCGAGACCACCGCCGAGGCCGGGACGACAGCGCAGGCCGAGACCACCACGCAGACCGAGCCAGCCACGAAGGCCGAGCCAGCCACGAAGGCCGAGCCAGCCACGAAGGCCGAGACCACCGCAACGCCGCAGGCAGCCGCCACGGCAGGCCCCGTGGCACCGGCGCCCGCGCCGGCCCGTCCGGCAAAGAAGCCCGTGCTCGTCCCCGGCACCGGCAGCCTCGTCAAGGGTGTCGGCGACGACTTCGAGGACGAGGCGTGGAAGTGGAACTACAACCACCCCAAGAGCTCCGAGGAGCAGGACAAGCGGATGCGGAGCCCGATGGGCAGAAGCGTCAACGGCCGCTGGTTCGAGGGGCCGAAGCGCGGCACTCCCGACGTCGTCAAGCGGATCGAGCTGCCGTCGCCGGGCCTCGAGGGGAGCACGCACGGCATGCTGATCGCCACGCTCCACGCCGGCATCCCGGGGCGGACGACCTACCAGATGCAGCAGGACGACCTGATCTACAACATGCAGAAGGTGACAGGCAGGGGCATGTCCGTGGGCGACAGCCCGAGCGTAGTGACCCGCGTGTACGTGCCGCCGTTCGAGCAGTGGGAGCGGCGGAACGGACCCACGTTCGGCTTCCGCGCCGGCTGCTACACGCACGCGACCATCACGGGCGAGGACCACCCCGACAAGGGGAAGTTCGGGCTCGAGGAATACTGGCCGGGCATGTTCATCTGCTTCGAGCCGGCGAATCCCCGGAAGAAGACGCAGGACTCCGCCTACCTCCGTATCCGTGGCGGCCGCAACGGCGGCGAGATCCGCGGACCGCAGCTCGACCAGAACGGCTGGTGGACGCTCGGCCTGTCGTTCTCGCCCGACGGGATGGTGCACTACTTCGCCAGCCCAGGTGTGGACGAACTGACGATGGACGATCACATCACGTCGCAATACCCCTACGGCTACCGCACCGAATTCTTGAAGACGTTCTTCTACAACGTCTGCACGCAGGACGACGGCAAGACGTGGAGCACGCCGTGGGTGGTCGACGACCCGAAGGTCTACTTCATCAAGCGGCAGATGGCGACGGCCCAGCCGGCCAGGAAGCGCTGAGCAGGGCCGTGTCTCGCGCGGAACAGCCGGGCCAAAGACGGCTCAGGGGGCGTCCGTTTCCGGCGGCGGCGCGGCCCGGGCCGTCCGCACAAAATCGCACGCCGGCGGCATGATTTCGCCGAGCCCGTCGACGCTGCAGCGGCAGGAGAGGTCGTCGGCGCCGAGGCGGGACAGCGTATAGACGCAGTCGCCGGCGGTGCCCGCGTCGAGCTGCACGGTCCAGGCGTCGCCCTCCCGTGACCACGAGCCCTCGGCGAACCTGCCGCCCGAGGTGAACAGCCAGGAGCGGATCTGCCGACGGTCGGGATCCCAGCCGATGATCTCGGTGATCTCGCGGCTGCCGCCGCCGCCTGGCGGCAGGAGCCCGGGAATCCGGTCGTCGCCCGGGAGCGGCCGCGGCGCGAGTGCGGGGCCGTCGGTGACGACGTGGCTCCGCACGAGGAACGACCTGTTCGCCGACCAGAAGCAGTGCGTGCTCGCCGTGACGCCGTCGCTGACGTCCTCCCAGGAGCCGAGCAGCCAGGCCAGATCGTCGAGCGGGCTGGTGGCGGCCGCCTGCAGCGGCACGCTCGCCTCCCGCACGGTGTCGAGCATCCACTTTCCGGCCTGCCTCACGACGACGGCCGAGAAGCGGCTGCTCGAGGCGGTGCCATCCGTGAACGTGATCCGTGAGACGCCGTCCACGACCGCGACGTCGTCGCGCAGCGGACGGATCGATTTCAGGTCGATGCCGATGGTAGCGCCGGCATCCTCCTCGAAGAGCGCGGCGAACACCTCGCGGACCGCCTCGCGGCCGCTCGTGGTCTCACCCGAATCGAGGTCGAGGTTCTCCCCCACGGGGCTCCAGTGTGCGGCCAGCGAGGTCGCGTCGTGGCGGTTGAACGCCTGCAGATAGCTCCTGATCATGCCGCCGATCCCGGCCACGTCCGCCGCGTGGCCGTCGGTCTCGTGCTCGATCCGACGGGGCGCGAAGTGGCCGCCGGCGGTGTGGGCGGTGGCGGCCGACGTCGCCACGGCGGCGCTGGCGTCCGGCGCGGACTCGACGACGGCGACGCTGAAACGCTTCGCCTTCGCGATGACCTCGGGGATGGGCCGGGCCGGACGGCGGGCGACGGTGGCCGGGGCGGCCACCGATGCGGGCCGCGGCGCGGCCACGGCCGTCGGGCTGCGGCTGGGTGCCGCCGCGGTGGCGACGGGCACGCCGACGGCACGGGCCGACATGCCGGTCTCGACGGGCCGCGTCGAGCACCCGGCGAGCATCGCCGTGAGGATCGACGGAAAGAGCATCAACGAACAGCGGGAAGTGCGTGCCACGACGGATCCTCCTTGACGTGTGCTCGACGTGAAAGCGCGTGCGTGCGCATGACCTTGTGCGACCCGGCGGCCGCGGTCGCTTTCAGCTGCGGACATCGTCATGGCGTCCGCATCCGGAATTAGCCTAGCCGGTCCGCGGAGGGGCGCACAGTCGAGAGAGTCCGGAGCCAGGCTCGGGTTTTTCGGTGGGGCGGGCTGCGGTGCATCGCTGGATGCGATGCCCGTCGACCGAGTGGACAAAGGCCATGGATGGCTTTGTCCACGGGAAGCGGAGAGGACGCTGGTGTCACGGTGCATCGCTGGATGCGATGCCCGTCGACCGAGTGGACAAAGGCCATGGATGGCTTTGTCCACGGGAAAGCTAGAAAGCCAGTGCTGTCACGCCGGCAAAGTCATCGGTGCGAAACGGCGTCAGGGGCAGGCCGGCCGACGAGAACATATTGCAGACCGGGTTGTCGGCCCAGGCGTAGCGGACCGCAACCGGATCGGCGACAGCGTCGCTCGACACCTCGATGCGGCCGTCGGGCAGGATCGTCGCCTTGGCGGGGACGAACTTCTTGTCGGCGCCGGCGATCGTGAAGCCGCGGGGCGCGGCCACGTCGAAGGGCCGCCAGCCCCCGGCGACGTGGTCGAACGCCAGCACGATCTTCGACCCCTGCTTCTCCATCCCCTTGTAGCGCGGGCTCCTGGCGGTGATGCCGGGCACCTTGTAGGTCTCGGCGAGCGCCCAGCGGGCCAGCCGCTTGGCCACGTCCTGCTTGTTCTTGGGATGGATGTCCTTCCCCTCGCCGATGTCGATGATCACGGCCTCGCCGGTGGCCGGCAGTTTCATCGTCATCGTCTGGGCCTCGCGCAGCTCCGCCCAGTCGCTCTCGGACGGCTCCGGCTTCTCGTCTTTGAAGTCGGCCAGCTGCACCCAGTAGAACGGGAAGTCGCCCAAGCCCCATTCCTCCCGCCACGACGTGATCATGAACGGGAAGAGCTCGCGGTACTGGTAGGCGCGGCTCGCGTTGCTCTCCCCCTGGTACCAGATCGCGCCGCGGATGCCGTAGCCGATCGAGGGCGTGAGCACGCCCGAGTGGATGTTGCCCGGCCGCGCGTTGCCCTTCATCCGTCCATCGGGATGCTGCCGGGGATCGGGCTTGCCGGCCGGCTCGGGCTTGCCATCGGCCTTCGCCGCGTCGGCGAGCGCCTTCCACTCCGCCAGCCGCTTCTCGAAGGCCGCCTTGGCGGTCTCGTAGTTGGCCTCCTCCTGCTGCCATTTGTCGTGCAGCTTCATGAGCGTGGGATGCGCGGCGAGCTTGTCGCGCCGCACCCAGGCCTCGGCGGCGCTGCCGCCCCAGGCGTTGTTGATCAGCCCCACCGGCACGCCGAGCGTCTCGTGCAGCTGCCGGCCGAAGAAGTAGCCGACGGCCGAAAAGCTGCCGACCGTCTCCGGCGAGCACACGGCCCACGTGCCGTTGAAGTTCCACTGCGGCTCCTGCGTGCCGACCTGCGGCACCGAGATGAGCCGGATGTTGGGGAACTTGGCCGCCGCCTTCTCGAGGTCGGCGTCGTTCGACTGGTTCACGCCCCACTGCATGTTCGACTGGCCGGAGCACACCCAGACTTCGCCGATGAGGACGTCGGTGAACGTGACGGTGTTCTTCCCCTTCACGGTGAGCGTGTGCGGGCCGCCGTACTCCTGCACGGGATCGAGGAAGACGTGCCACGAGCCGTCCGCTGCGGCGGTGGCCGACTTCGACTGGCCGCCGAGGCTCACCGTCACCGCCTCGCCCGGATCGGCCTTGCCCCAGACCTTGGTGCGGATGCCCTGCTGCAGCACCATGTGGTCGCCGAACATGTTGTTGAGCGAGACATCGCCGCTCGCGGGGAGAACGAAGCCGCACGCCACGGCGAAGGCGAGCATGAAGGCTGCAGCGCGGCGGGAGGCGGCGAGAAAGCGGGTGGAACGCATGGGCGAAACTCCTGCGGGAGGCTGGTTGCGGGAGGCTGGTGCACGGGCGGACAAGGCTGCCTGCCCACCCCGAGACCACAGATGTCCGGGACCATATATATCTGGTCCCGGCGGGCTGTGGAACCACAGCCGAAACGACTGCTTGCGGCGGCACTTCGCGGAGCAGAGGATGGTGGGCCCTTCCGCGATCTGCGGTGCAGCCCAGCCGAGGAGCAGCCATGTCGACGCACGACGAGCACGACGCCCACGACCATGCAGCCCACCAGTCGCATCGCGATCCGCGCGACCCGCGGGCGGCCTCAGCCCGCGGCGCTGCCGGCCGGGAGGAACGTGACGCCATCGAGACCGAGGCGGGGCCTGCGATCACCTGGCCGGTGGCGGCGCTGGCCGCGCTTACGGCCGCCGTGATCTGGTTCGGCGTCGCGCCGGCGCCCGCGACGCGACCGACGAAGCCGGTGGCAGCCACGCGGCCGCAGGAGGGCGTCGGGCCGACCACGCCGACCACGGCGGCCCGGCCGGTCGCGGCTCCGGCCGTCAAGGTCGATCCGCTGCCGAGCTGGAACGAGGGCCCGACGAAGCAGGCGATCCTCGACTTCGTGGAGCAGGTCACGCGGAAGGGTTCCGACACGTTCGTGCCCGTGCCCGAGCGGGTCGCGGTGTTCGATCACGACGGCACGCTCGTCTGCGAGAAGCCGATCGTGCACGGCATGTTCTTCGTCGACCGGCTGCGGGCACTGGCGGAGCGGCAGCCGGAGATCGCCCATGAGGAGCCCTATGCGTCGCTCCTCACGGGCGACATCGAATTCGTCCGCCGCCTCGGCAAGAAGTATCTCACGGACCTCATCTTCACGACGCTCTCCGGCGTGCCGGAGGAGCAGCTCGAGGCGGAGACGCGACAGTTCCTCGCGGCGGCGAAGCACCCGGTCTTCGACGTGCCGTATGCAGACGTCACCTACCAGCCGATGAAGGAGCTGATGGCCCTGCTGCGGAGCCACGACTTCGCCATCTGGATCTGCTCGGGGAGTGGCGTGCACTTCATGCGTCCGGCCGCCGAGGCCTGGTATGGGATCGGCCCGGAGCGGGTGATCGCGTCGCGACCGGCCACTGAAATGCGGGAGGTCGCCGCGGCGCCGGAGGGTGGTGACGACGCCTCGCCCAACCGGCGGCTGGGGCTCGTGGTGCTGCCGCAGCTCGAGGTGCTCAACGACGAGGAGCGGAAGCCGGTCAGCATCGGCGAGCAGATCGGCCGCCGGCCGATTTTCGCGGCGGGCAACGTGGGCACGACGGGCGACATCGAGATGCTGCGGTGGTCGCAGTCGGGTGGCCGGCCCTCGCTGCAGCTGCTCGTGCTGCACGACGACGCCACTCGCGAGATGGCCTACGGCGAGGCCTCCAACGATTCGCTCGAAGCGGCGGAGAAGTATGGCTGGAGCGTTGTGCGGATGGCGCAGGACTGGAACAGGGTCTTCGCCACGCCACTCGAGAAGAAGCAGGTCTCGCCGCCCAATCCCACGCCGCCGGCCACGTCCGGCCCGGTCGCTGTGACATCGGCGACGTCGGGTCCGGTCGCCGTGACGTCAGCTGCCGTGACGCCGGCTGCCGTGCCGGTGCCCTCCGCGGGGCGGTGGGAGGAAGAGATCGCCGCGATCGAACGGGCCGATCGCGAGAATCCACCGGCGCCGGGCGGCGTCGTGTTTCTCGGTTCCTCGAACGTGCGGCTCTGGACCACGCTCGACGATGACTTCACGGGTCTCAATCCGCTGCGGCGGGGTGTCGGCGGCGCGCGGCTGTCGGAACTGGCCCCGCAGGTCTCGAGGCTCGCCGTGGTGTCACGGCCCGCGGCCGTTGTCGTGTCGGCAGGCGGGAACGACATCGCCGCCGGGGCGTCGCCGGAGGAGGTGCGCGATGCGTTCGTGGCGGTTGTCAACACCCTGCGGCGGGAACTGCCCGACGTGCGGATCGCGTTCGCGTCGATCGGCCCGAGCACGAAGCGGTGGAGCCAGTGGGAGCAGCAGCAGCAGGCCAACGGCCTCATCCGCGACTTCATCGCGGCACAGGGGGCCGAGTCGGGCATGACGTACATCGACATCGCCCCGGCCTTCCTCGCGGCCGACGGCACGCCGGCGGTGGAGGCCTTCATCGACGACCAGTTGCATCCCAGCACGATCGGCAACGCGCGGCGGGCGGCCATCATCCGGCCCCGGCTGGAGGCACTGCTCGCAGGTGTGACCCGGGAGACATCGCCGGAGCAGCGCGAGGAACCGCCGGTTCGCTGACCAGGGTTGGCGGCGGCACGCTGACGGGCCAGGGCCGTCCGCACGCTCATTCCGAGCCCTCGTCGGATGGCGTCGGATGGCGTCCGATGGATGGTCCGCCGGGGACAGTTTTGTGGATTCCCCGGATTTTTCGTGCTGATCGACGGCCTGCCGCCGGCAGTGCTTCCGGGCCATCCACACGAGGTCCAGCACCAGGCCGGCACCCGCCAGACACCCACCAGGCCGGCACCTGAAAACAACGGGTGCCGCCGGAAAGCTCCCGGAAAACGCTGTCGCACCAGTCGTGGTCGACCGTGCCACGGCGGCCTGAACCGACCCGTTTTTTGGCCGGAAGTGCGGGTATTACGACCGATTGTCCCCCGCGGAGTGACGTGTTGGCCGATCGCTGTCGGGGGGTGTTTTTCGCCACTTCCATGGCGGAAATCGGGGCTCGAGTGAACGACACGTGCGAAAATCGGAATTCCACGCACCGAGCACTTGAAAGCCCGTTTAGTCGACGTAATCTATCCAACTTATCAGGCGGCCGAAGCGTTTCGGTCGTGGAAAGAGAAAGGTCTCTTCGACCGACCGGAACCCGGGCGCGTTCGAGAACAACCTGCTCGAGTCTTCCCTGTTCCTACCCTTGTTTCTTCCTGGAGGTTTGCGTGATTCGCAAAGTTCTGTTTGCCCTCCTCCCGGCGATCGCCGTCGTCGCGATGTGCACGAGCACGTTCGCGGCCGACTGCGGCAGCTGTGGTGGCGGTTGTGAAGGCGGCTGCGGCGGCGCGGTTGCCGGTGTTGAAGGTGGTGCGGTCGTGGCCGGTGGCTGCGGCCCGAGCACCAAGACGGTGTATCAGCGTCAGTACGTGACCGAGATGAAGACGGTCATGTCGACCGAGTACACCACGGAAACCCGCGAGCGGACCTTCACGGTCAACAAGCAGGTTCCGCGGACCGAGGAGCGGACCCGTACGGTCACCGTGCAGGTTCCCGAGACGCGCTCGAAGACCGTGAACTACACGGTCAACAAGAACGTCACGGAGACCAAGACGGCCGAGTACACGGTCCAGGTCCCCTACACCGAGTCGGTCGAGCAGACCTACACGGTGATGGTGCCGGTGTCGGAGGAGAAGAGCTCCACCTACACCGTCATGGTTCCGAAGTCCGAGGAGCGGACCTCGACCTACTCGGTCCAGGTTCCGTACACCGAGCAGGTCGAGCAGACCTACACGGTGAGCGTGCCGAAGTCGGAGGAGCGGACCAGCACCTACACGGTTCAGGTTCCGTACACCGAGCAGGTCGCGCAGAACTACACGGTGATGAAGAACGTGTCGGAGGAGAAGACCTCCACCTACACGGTCCAGGTTCCGTACACCGAGCAGGTCGAGCAGACCTACACGGTGAGCGTGCCGGTCCAGGAAGAGAAGACCGCGACCTACACGGTCATGGTCCCCTACACCGAGGAGAAGGTTTCGACCTACACGGTCCAGGTTCCGTACACCGAGCAGGTCGAGCAGACCTACACGGTGAACGTTCCCTACACCGAGGAAATGGCCGGCAGCCGGACCGTGCAGAAGCGCGTCCCGGTCACGACCATGAAGTCGGTGCAGGTCGCCGGTGGCTCGTGGCAGACCCAGCAGTACACGGTCGGCGGTGGCGTTGACGCCAACGGCTGCCCGTGCGCTGAGAAGGTCTGCTGCAAGCGCGTCTGGGTTCCGACGTGCGAGACGAAGGAAGTGCCCTGCACGACCTACCAGTGCACGACGGAAGAGGTCCCCTACTCCTACACGGTCTCGAAGTGCCGTCAGGAGCAGCGGAGCCGGATGGTGACTGTGAACAAGAGCCGTTCCGAGGAGCGCACCCGCACCTACACGGTGTCGAAGTGCCGCCCCGAGGAGCGGACCCGCACCTACACGGTGACGAAGTACGTCCCGGAGACGAAGACCCGCTCGGTCAGCGTCACCAAGTACCGTCCCGAGGAGCGGACCCGGACCTACACGGTCACCAAGTGCGTTCCCGAGACCCAGACCCGCATGGTCGACGTGACGAAGTACCGCTCCGAGGAGCGGACTCGTAACTACACCGTGACGACGATGGTGCCCGAGACGCGGACCCGTTCGGTCAGCGTCACGAAGTACCGTTCGGAGGAGCGGACCCGCAACTACACCGTCACGACCAACGTGCCGGAAGAGCGGACCCGCACCTACACGGTCACGAAGATGGTGCCCGAGCAGAAGAGCCGCTCGGTCAACGTCACCAAGTACCGCACCGAGACGAAGACTCGGGAGTACACGGTGACCAAGTGCGTGCCCGAGACCATGACCAAGGAAGTTTCCTACACGGTCATGGTTCCGCAGCAGAAGACCGAGACGTACTCGGTTACGGTGCACGACTGCGTGCCGGAGACGAAGACGGAGAGCTACACCGTCCGCGTCCCGCACCAGGTCACGAAGGAAGTGCCCGTGCAGAAGTGCGTGACGGTCGCCGTCGAGGTGCCCGTCGAGAACGCCTGCGGCGGTGCTGCCGGTGGCTGTGGTGACGCCGGCTCGGCCGGTGGCTGTGGCGACGCCGGTGCTGCCGGTGCGTGTGGCAGCTGCGGCGATGCCGGTGCTGCTGGCGCCTGCGGCGGCTGCGGCAAGAAGGGCTGCCGGAAGGGCTGCCGTCGCTGCAAGTAATCGCAGCGATCGGTAGGTCTTGATGTTCAAAGAGGAGGCTGGGCGCCGGGCGCCCAGCCTCCTCGCTTTTTGCGCCCCGGGCCGGTTTTGGCACCTCCCGCCATTCGGGATGGCGTTGCCCGGTGCGATCTGGTGAACTGGCCTCCCTCGGCACTTCACGGAGGAGGCGGCACGGATGCGAAATGCGGCGGACGCAGGCGGTGCGGTGCTCGACGATCTCGACGACGGGGCCGCGGCGGGAGAGGCCGAGGGCTGGATCGGCGATGCCCGCCGGTCGATCCGGGATGCGGACGAAAACTTCTTCCGCGCGTCGCCCGTCCGTTACTGGACCGATTTCCTGGTGAGCCTGGTCGCGGCCTATGCCGCCACGTACGCCTACCTCTCGCTGCCGTTCGGCACCTGGCCCCAGCTGCTGGCGTTTCCCGTGGCCGCGTTCTGGCTCTACCGGCTGGGATCGCTGATCCACGAGGTCTGCCACCTGCGGCAGCGGGAGATGCCGGCCTTCAAGGCGGCGTGGAACCTGCTTGCGGGCGTGATGATGCTCACGCCGAGCCCGTTCTTCACGCGTCATCATCGCGACCACCACAGCCGGCGGTTCTACGGCACGCCCGAGGATCCGGAATACGTCGCCAACGTCATGACGCCGGGCAGCCCGTCGAGCATCCTGGCCTACTGCGTCCACGTGCTCGCCTTCCCGGTGCTCGTGTTCCTGAGGTTCCTGCTCGCACCGCTGACGTTCCTGCATCCGTCGCTCCGCGAGTGGACGCTTCGTCATGCGTCGTCGCTGACCTTCAACCGGCACTACGAGCGGCCGCTCACGCCGGCCGATCGCCGGTCGATCTTCGCCGTGGAGATCCCCTGCTTCCTGCGGGCGGCCCTGATCCCGCTGCTCGTGTTCGCGGGCTTCAACCACTGGACGCGGATTCCGATGCTCTACGCGTTGGCGGTGGCGACGGTGGTGCTCAACCAGCTGCGGCAACTGGCCGACCACCACTTCGAGGGCGACGGCAGCCGCGTCGACATGGCGACGCACATCCTCGACTCCTGCAACTTCACGCGCAACGATCCGCTGACGCTGCTCTTCTTCCCCTTCTCGATCCGCTACCACGCCCTCCACCACCTCTTCCCGTCGCTGCCGTACCACAACCTCGCGAAGGCGCACGAGCATCTGGTGCGCACGCTCCCGGCGGATTCGCCCTACCTGCGGCTGGATCGCCCGGGCTGGTGGAGCGTGGCGCGGCGCACGATCCTCGGGCCGGCAGCCAGTGGCGGGTGACCGCCGGCAGGCGCGCACCGCTCATGGCGGCGAGCCCGGCGATCGGGTCTGCGGACGCTCCGGGGCGGCAGCATGCTGGCGTCCCGTTTTGGCGGCCCGTTGCCGCGATCAGTTCCTCCGATCAGTTCCTCCTATCAGGGCGACCGCTGCTTGAGCAGGTCGCGGATCTCGGTGAGGAGTTCCTGATCCTTGGTGGGCTGCGGCGGCGCGACGGCCTCGTCGGCCTTCGACTTCATGACCCAGCCCAGGAACTTCACGATGAAGATGAACAGGGCCAGGGCGAGAATCAGGAAGCTGACGATGTCGCCGAGGAACTTGCCGTATGGGATCGTCTTTTCGCCGATCGTGATCGCCCACTTCTCGTAGCCGTTGTTGCCGGGCAGGATCACGCCGACCACCGGCATGATCACGTTGTCGACCATGCTCGAGACGATCTTGCCGAACGCGCCGCCGATGATCACGCCGACCGCCAGGTCGATCACGTTGCCCTTGAAGGCGAAATTCTTGAATTCCTCGAACAGGGAGAAGGCTTGCTTGGTCGGCAGCGCCATGGTGGGCTCCTTGGGTGAGAGAGGTGGAACCTGGGATTTTCGGATCGGGCCCGCGGTCGCGGTGATCGAGCCCCGCGCAGGCGGTGATCGAGCCTTGAGTCGGAGAGTGCACAGCGGCCCGCCGTGCGACCGACTCCGACGGGGCCCGCCGCGGTCCCACGTGGCCGAAATCTAGCCGCGGCGGCGCGCGAGCGACAAGCCTCGCCGCCGGTTGGAGCGCCGGCGGGTGAATCCAGAGGATTCCAGCCGCCGACACGGGCGCTTGCGTTTCCGGGAAAACACGCTTCACTAATGGGAGCGGGGCTGCCAGCGGCCCTTGGGGCTGCGGTCGGCACGGCTCGCGGTCGCTGGACGCCGCGAAACCGGCTACGGCAGGGTGGCGAATCAACAGGCGGATCACGAGGAGTTCCCGAACATGGCGGTGCAGAACGTGGCGACGGTGTGGTGGCGAGGAATAGGCGTTTCCCGGGCCGGTGGCGTGTGGGCCCTCGTATGCATCGTGGCCGCCGCCCTGCCGGCGGGGATCGGGGCGGCGCAGGACCAGGCTGCCGGCGGTCAGGTGGCGACCGCTGCCGCGTCGCCCGAATTCGAGGCGGTGATCCGTCGCGAGGTCGAGGCCACGCTCAAGGCGTTCAACGCCAACGATTCCCAGGCGCTCGCCGGGCTCTTCATGGAGAAGGGTGAACTCGTCGACGAAAACGGCAACGTCTACACGGGCCGTGCCGAGATCGAGGGGCTGTTCAAGCAATTCTTCACGAAGTTTCCCCAGGCCTCGCTCGGCATGGAGGTGACGTCGGTGCGCACCATCGGCGACAGCCTGGCCGTGGAAGAGGGTGTGCGGCAGATCACGGCCGAGGAGGGGGCGGTTGCCGCTCAGTTGCGGTATGTCGCGGTGCGCGACAAGGTCGGCGACACGTGGCCGATCGCCTCCTATCGTGAGTTCGCGGACGACCCCGCGCCGACCGCGCAGGAGATGCTGATGCCGCTCTCGATGCTGGTGGGCGACTGGGTGGACGAGAGCCCGGAGGGCACGACCTCGGTCACCTGGCGGTGGAGCGACGACGGCAACTACATCCTTGGCGACTACACGATGTCGGTCGGCGGCGAGCCCGAGTCGGCGAGCACGCAGCGGATCGGCTGGGATCCCGTCGAGGGCACCATCCGTTCGTGGACGTTCGACTCCGACGGCGGCTTTAGCCACGGCGAATGGACTCCCGTCGAGAACGGCTGGGTGGCGAAGACCGAGGCCACCATGCCGGATGGCACGACCGCCTCGGCCACGGTGCTCCTGGCCATCAAGGATGCCGACCACTTCGTCGTGCGGAGCACCGATCGCATCGTCGCGGGGAGCGAGGAGCCCGACTTCGAGCTCGTCATCGCTCGGAAGCCGCCCCAGCCAGGCGCGAAGGCGGCAGCTCCGGCAGGCCAGCCGGCCGCGAAGTGACGCGGCGAACGGCTCGCGTCGGTATCGGTTCTTGCGTCGTCTGTCGGTGGTCGACCCGTGTCTCCCTCAAAGGTTTTCCTGACATGTCGTCTCGCATGCGTCGGATGCTTGCTTGTGTCTGCGTAGTCGTGGCTGCGATGCCGCTGGTGGCCTTCGGAGCGCAGCGTGGTCGTGGGGGTGCTGGTGGCCGTGGAGGTGGCGGACGCCCGGCGGCTCCGATGGCCAGGCCCGCGGCGCCGATGGCGCGGCCCGCCGCCCCCATGGCCCGACCGGCTGCGCCGCAGATGTCTCGGCCGCAGATGCCGCAGCAGCGGCCGCAGCAGATGGCCCGGCCGCAGATGCCGATGCAGCGGCCGCAGATGCCTCAGCAAATGGCGCGGCCCTCGATGCCGATGCAGCGGCCGAACATGCAGATGCCGCAGATGCAGCGGCCGAGTCCGAACTTCCAGCGGCCGAATCTCGGCGGTGCGCCGAACATGTCTCGGCCTTCGCTGCCGACCGCGGGCGTGCGTCCCTTTCCGTCGACGCAGATGCGGCCGGGGATGTCGAGCCTGCGGCCCGGCCTGGGGTCGCTCCAGTCCGGCGGCATGCCGGGCATGGGCTTGCGTCCGGGCTCGAACAGCCTCGGTCGTCCGGGTGGCCTGCCCGGCAGCATGGGCACCGCGGGTCGGCCCGGCCTGCAGCCTGGCGGACTGAGCGGCCTGAATCGCCCGAACGGCCTGCCAGGGGGCCTCGGCTCCGGCGCGGCCAGCCGCCCGGGCGGCGGCTTTTCGAATCCGCCCACTCCCGCGCTGCGGCCCGGTTCGCTGGGCGGTGCCGGGCAGATGGGCGGCGGTCAGCTTGGCGGAGGTGGAGCCTCGACGCTTCCGGGCCGTCCCGGCCTGTCGACGCGGCCCATGGATCGGCCCAGCCTCGGCGCAGCCACCAAGCCTTTCCCGCAGCCTGGCGGTCTGGCCGGGGCGAACCGGCCTGGTGGTGGAGGCGGACCGGGTAGCGGCGGACCTGGCGGAGTGGGTGGTGGTGGACCTGGTGGTGGCGCGGGCGGCAATCGCCCTGTCACGCTGCCTGGTCAGGTGGGCGGCGGTGGTCCCGGCACTGGTGGCGGCAATCGGCCGGTGACGCTGCCTGGTCAGGTGGGAGGTGGCGGTCCTGGTGGCAATCGGCCGGGTGGCGGTGGGCTCGGCGGCGGCGGCGGACTCGGCGGCGGCGATCGACCGGGGATTGGTGGCAACCGGCCCACCACGCTGCCCGGTCAGATTGGCGGTGGTGGTCCTGGCGGCAATCGCCCCGGCATCGGGGGTGATCGGCCGGGCTTCGGCGGCAACCGGCCTGGTGGCTTCGACCGTCCGGGCGGCGGCAACTGGCACAACCGGCCCGGCGAGCGTCCCGGCATCGGCGGCAATCGCCCCGGCTTCGGAAACGGCCTCGGCAACAACAACATCGGCAACAACATCAACAGCGGCAACAACAACTTCAACAACATCAACGTCAACGGCGGCGGCGGCTGGGGCTATCCCGGTGGCTACGGTGGTGGCTACGGTGACTATGGCTACGGTGACTATGGCTACGGCGGCTGGAACAACTGGAACGCCGGCTACGTCAACCCGCACTACGGCGGCTGGTACAGCGGCTGCTGGAACAACAACTGGGGCGGTGGCTGGGGCGGTGGCTGGTGGGCGCCCTTCGCGCTCGGTGCCGCCACCTACGGCGCCGCCTCGACGCTCGGCGGCTGGGGGCTCGGTTATGGGCTGCTCGGCTACGGCACGGGCGCGTACGTGAATCCCTACTATTCGTCGATCCCCACGACGGTGGTGGCGTCGTCGCCCTACGACTACTCGCAGCCCGTGGTGGTCAACAACTCCATCACCAACGACGGCGACCTGTCGAATTCGGCCAATCCCCAGGGCGGCGCTGGGGGCGCCGGCGGCAACGCCGCGCCGAGCCTGGCCACGACGGAGGCCAACGCGGCCGTGGACGACGGCCTGGCCAAGTTCAAGGCAGGGGATTACCAGGGCGCCCTGGCCGGCTTCGACCGCGCTGTGAAGCTCTCGCCGAAGGACTCGATCGTCCACGAAGTGCGGGCGCTCACGCTCTTCGCGCTCGGCCGCTACCCGGAGGCGGCGGCTACGCTCAACGCGGTGCTCGTCGGCGCGCCGGGCATGGACTGGACGACCATCAGCAACGTCTACGGCTCGGTCGACGCCTACACCGGCCACCTGCGGAAACTCGAGGACTACTGCCGTTCCAACCCCGACAGTGCCGCGGGCCACTTCGTGCTCGCGTACCACTACCTTGTCGGTGGCCATGCCGACATGGCATCCGAGGCGCTCAAGGTCGTGGTGGCGAAGCAGCCGGGCGACATGGTGGCGAAGCGGCTGCTCGACGCGATCACGCCGCCCCCCGAGGAGCCCAAGGCGGAAGCCGAACCCGCCGCTGCGGCGCCGGCTGCCGACGGGGCAGCGACGCCGCCCGCCGGTCCGGAGACCGATCTCGTCGGGAAGTGGAAGGCCGTCAGCGGCACCGACACGGTCGAGCTGACGATCACCGAGGACTCGAAGTTCACCTGGAAGGCGACGCCCGCGGGCCGGCCGGCCATCGAGCTCTCCGGCGACGTGGCCACGGCCCGCGATGCCATCGCCCTCAACTCCGAGAAGCAGGGGTCGATGGTGGGGCAGGTGCGGTCGAAGGGGCCCGATGCCTTCGAATTCTCCCTGGCAGGGGCCCCGAAGGAGGCCAAGCCGCTGGTCTTCCAGCGGCAGAAGTAGGCCCGGACGCGGTCCGGTTCGTCCCTGTCCGGGGTTTCTGCCGATGCTATAAATGGGCAGGAGACTGACGAGGAGGCGATGCCGTGATCGAAGCCGCCCGGGCCGACATGTTCGTTGGGGATTCCGCAGCGACGGATGTCGTCGTCATTGGCGGTGGTCCGGCCGGGGCCACCGTCGCCACGCTGGTGGCGAAGCGGGGCCACCGCGTGCGGCTTCTCGAGCGGGAGCGGTTCCCCCGCTACCACATCGGCGAGTCGCTGATCCCGGAAACGTTCTGGGTGCTTGATCAGCTCGGGATGCTCGAGAAGCTCCGGGGCAGCCGCTTCGTCGAGAAGCACAGCGTGCAGTTCGTCTCGGAGCAGGGCAGGCTCTCGGAGCCTTTCTACTTCGCCGACTACAAGCTGCACGAGAGCTCGCAGACCTGGCAGGTCCGTCGCGACGAGTTCGATCAGATGATGCTCGACAACGCCCGCGAGCACGGTGTCGACGTGGAGGAGGGCGTCCGCGTGCTTGACGTGATCTTCGAGGGCGGCCGCGCCGTGGGCGTTCGTGCGGTCGACGAGGCGGGGGTCGAGCGGACGATCCGCGCACAGGTCGTCGTCGACGCGGCCGGCCAGAGCTGCGTGATCCAGGATCGGCTCGGCCTGCGGGAGTGGGATCCGGTGCTCAAAAAGGCGGCCATCTGGACCTACTGGAAGGGCGGGCAGCGGGACGCTGGCCGGGACGAAGGTGCCACGCTCGTCATGCAGACCGCCGGCAAGATCGGCTGGTTCTGGTACATCCCGCTCCACGACGATCTCGTCAGCGTGGGTGTCGTGGCGCCGGCCGACCACCTCTTCAAAAATCGCGATACGAAGGATCTCGAGCGGATCTACTTCGAGGAGGTCGCGCGGTGTCCGGGCGTGCAGCCCAGGATCGCGGCGGCCGAGCGGGTGGGGCCGTTCCGGGCCGCCAAGGAATACTCCTACCGTTCACGGCAGGTGTCCGGCGACGGCTGGGTGCTCGTGGGCGACGCGCTCGGCTTTCTCGACCCGCTCTATTCGTCGGGAATCCTGCTGGCCCTGGTGAGCGGTTCCCGGGCCGCCGACGCCATTGCGGCGGGCCTGGCCGCAGGGGATACATCGGCCGCCCGGCTGGGAGTCTGGGGGCCTGACTACCTGGCGGGCATGGACCGGATGCGGAACCTCGTCTGCCAGTTCTACGACGGCCTGAATTTCGGGCAGTTCGTCCGGCAGCACCCGGATCGCAAGGGTCTGATCACCGACGTCCTCATCGGCGACATCTTCAAGCCCGACATCGACGCCCTCTGGCCCCTCATGGACAGCCTGAAGACTGCCGAAATGGCGGTTTCGGCTGCTCCGGCGGCCGGTCGTGCCGGCTAGGCTGGCTGGTGCGGCCGGGCTGCGGCGGGCCTGCCGCCGCTGCCGAAACCCCTTGTGCTGGTTTTGCTGCCGAAAAAGTGACGTGCAGCGAACCGGGGCGTAGTCTCGACCGTAGAGATGCTGCGTCTGCGTGCGGCATTTCCGGAGGGCTGATCATGGGTTTCCCCGCTCTGTTTTCGAAGCGATCCGCTCGCGGTGACCGTCGGCTCTTTCGGCGACGGGCCTCGCTGAGACGTTCCGGCCGGCTCGGCTGGGAAACGCTCGGCTACGGTCTCGGCGGGCACGAGGCCCTCGAGCAGCGGGCTCTGATGGCGGCGGATCTGTCGCTGTCGTTCGACGACAACCTCACCGCCGGCATCGAGCGGACCTTCTACTCGCCGGGCATGCACGTCGTCTACACGCTGAAGGTGACCAACAACGGCGACGCCATCGCGACTGACGCTCTCGTGAAGACCTCACTCGCCTCGGCCATCAAGGGTACGACGTGGACTGCGGTCTACACCGGTGGCGGCACGGGGCTCTTCGGCGGCGCCGGCAATCTGGGCGAGCACGCGAAAATCGCGGGCCAAGACAGAAGCGACGCATTCGCCACCACCGTCACGCTGCCGTCGAAAGCCACAGCCACGTTCAGGATCGTCGGCACGATCGCCGCCGGGACGACCGGCTCCTTGTCTTCGACGGCATCCGTGAAGCTCGGCTCCGATCCCGACATCACCAAGACCGATGTCGACAGCTTCGTGCCGCGGTCGATCGCCGTCGGCAGCAACGGCAGCTGGACCACGGCGTCGACCGTGAAGCTCGTGGGGCAGGACTCGAAGGGCACGGCGGTCGCCGGCCCGGTCACGCCCTTTGCCGGCGTGCGGTCGGGGGTGCGGTCGGTGCTCGTTGATCTCACGGGCGACGGCAAGGACGAGCTTGTGACCGTCGCCAACTACGGCGGCAGCGGCAAGGTTGCCGTCTACAGCCAGAACGTCGCCGGTGACGGCACCGTGACGCTCGTGAAGGCGAGCGGCTACGACACCCTGGCTCCGTTCGGTCCCCTGGCCCGCGGCATGAGCGTTGTCGCCGGCGACTTCGACGGAGACGGACTCAAGGACCTGGGCTTCGCCCAGTCGTCAGGCGATGGCGAGGTGCGGCTGTATCGCTCGACGCCGACGCAGGCCGGCAGCCCGCTGACGTTCCTGAAGGCCTTCAAGGCGTTCGATCCGGGCACCGCCGTGACTTCGCTGGCAGCCGGTGATTTTGGGACGTTCGACGGGACGACCGCCGACCCCGTGCGGCATGATGGCAAGGATGAAATCGTCGCGGTCGGCACTGGGAACGGCGGCGCCGTGGCGAGAGTCTACCAGGTGGCCGGAGCGACGCCGTCCGTCATCGACACGATCAATCCCTTCGCGGGCCAGCGGCGGTCGGATGTGTCGGTCGAGGTGGCGAGGCTGAATGCCGGCTCGACCCCCGACCTGATCTTCTCTGCCGGTGCCGGCGGCGGCTCGGCCGTCGAGATGTACGACGGCACCATCGGCACGGCCGCCAACACCAAGCTGGCGACGCTCGCCGCCTTCTCGGGCATCGGCAGCGGCCGCCCGGTTTTCGCATCGGCGATCGACACCGACGGCGACACCCGGGCCGACACGATCGACTTCGTGCAGGGGGGCGGCTCGACCACTCCGATGGTGCGCTATTCGGTCGCGGTCGGCAGCGCGGCGGGATCGATCGCCACGGCGAAGATCGACACGGTCGCCGGTGTGGCCGGCTCGCTGCGGTCGGCCGTGGCGGCGGCCGCGACCGATCCGTCCCTGATCGGGACCAGCTCCGGCCTGCTGTACAGGGAGTTGACCAAGGGCACGGGGGCCGCCTTCGCCTCGACCAACACCGGCGTGCGGGTCAATTACGAGGGCTACAACAGCAACGGCGACCGGTTCGACAAGGGTACGAACTCGTCGTTCTCGCTCACCGGCGTGATCCCGGGATTCGCCGAGGCCCTGAAGACGATGACCGTCGGCAGTAAGTCGGCGTTCGTCATCCCGGCGAGCCTCGCCTACGGGAACAGTGCCCCGAGCAACGGGCAGCCGATCGTCTTCGTCGTGGACCTGCTGGCGTTCACCTGATCGCCTGATCGCAGCGACCGGGTCGCGGCGGGTCGCGAGGGCCGGCCGGAGCGGCAGCCGGCGGCACCACCACGAGGCCGGCGGGCTACCAGCGGGCCTCGAGCCCGAGACTGCCGCCGCAGAGGAACAGGCTGCCGGTGCCGAGAACGCCGGTGCCGGCGGATGCCGACTGGCTCGGCGAGAAGTCCCACTGATCGGGCGCGAGCGCCAGGCCGGTGAGCGAGATCATGTTGTAGCCGACGCGGAATCCCCAGACGTCGTTGAAGCGATAGATCGCAGTCCAGTTCATCTCGGCGATCATGCCCATGCCCACCGTGTCGCCCGATCGCGGCGATCGCAGCGGGTCGGTGGCGAAGGCGTCGACCATCGTCTGCGACTGATAGAGCGACGTGCCGGCGATGCCGACCTTCATGAAGCCCTCGGTCGCCCACCGCTCGAACGCCATGCGGCCCCGGATGCCGACCTGGCCGGCGAACAGGTTCGAACTGCTGGTGACACCGTACGAACTCACCGGCGTGGGGTTCGTCGACCGCATCGACAGCAGGGCGGTCTCCTCCACGTCGGCCCAGCGGAACCCCGCCAGCCAGTCGACGTGGCCGCCGTCGTAGCCGTCGCACCGCTGCCAGGGGCGGCCGGAACGCCGGTTGTAACCGCCGTCGTACTCATGCAGGACGAGGTTGCACTCGATCGAGTTGAGGTTCGACGAGTAGGTCGCCGTGGAGTACGACCCATCGCGAAAGCCCGACACGGTGGCGAACGCAGGGTATGCCGAGGCGAGGTCGCCGGTCGCGCTCGTCGCGAGTCGGTTGGCCTGCATGCCGTAGACGCCGAGGTAACCCACCTCCCAGCCGACG